>Ga0302325_10018565_pt1 | contig 14651 bp, 12 predicted proteins | sample Palsa_T0_2_FD_201948 | JGI IMG/M metagenome (GOLD analysis project Ga0302325, IMG submission 201948) | Peat permafrost microbial communities from Stordalen Mire near Abisko, Sweden - Palsa_T0_2 | ecosystem: Environmental > Terrestrial > Soil > Palsa > Peat permafrost | place: Sweden: Abisko... | reverse complement strand
GCCGCTCGTCGAGCCGGGGGAGCGCGTCCGGGTCGAGGCGCGCGTGCGGGCGCCGATCCCGCCCGGGCGCTACCGCTTCTCGCTCGACCTCGTCGCCGAGCGCCGCGCCTGGTTCTCGCAGCTCGGGGGCGAGCCGGTCTCCGACGAGGTCGACGTTGCCCCCCGGACCGGGACCCCCCGTCTCGAGCTGCCGTCCTTCGTCGAGCCCGCGTCCGACTTCGCCGCGCGCGTCGCCGCCGCGCACGCGGAGGGCTACGCGGTGGTGGCCGGGGCGATCGAGTGGGAGCCGCGGCTCGGCCACCGCCGCCCGCGGGCGCTCGCGCCCTACGCCCCCGGAGCGGGGCGCATCCCGAACTTCGCCCACCCCCTCCTCTGCCCCTCGGTGCTCGAGGGGGTGACGCTCGAGCGGCTTCCCGACCTCGCCGGCCTGGCGGCGTTCGCGGCCCCGGCCGAGGAGCCGTGGAGCTACGACGGCAGGATCGTGCTCAGGCTCAGACCCGGGCGCGGCCCGCGCGGCTAGGCGCGGAACGGTGCGCCCGCCGTTCAGAGCTCGATGGCGATCCGATCGTCGATGCGGTCGAACACGAAGGCTCCGAGGGCGAGCGCGATCAGCGCGGCGAGCGCGAGGTAGACGACATCGGCCGCTCGCGGCACGCGGCCGAGCCAGACGGTGTCGCGTATGGCGACGATGGCGGGGGTGACGAAGTTCCCCCAGACGAGGACGTCGAGCAGCAGGTGATGCCGGCTCGCGGCCGCCGGGCTGCCGGCGCCGGTGACCCAGAGGATCGGCGTCAGGAAGAACCAGGGAAGCAGCGCGGCGGTCAGGATGTGCTCGACGTCGCGCAGCAGGACGTTCACGCAGGCGACCACGAGCGCGCAGCCCGCGACGAGGGCGACGAACAGGAGCGCGAGCGGGAGGGCGAGCCAGACGGTCGCCCGTGCGCTCGGGACGAAGACGAGCGAGAGCACGATCAGGATGCCGAGCATCACCGCGAAGGTGACCGCCTGGGCGGCGACGACCGAGAAGGCGACCAGCTGTCGCGGAAAGCGCACCTTGCGGATCAGCTCCGAGCTGTCGACCATCGAGCGCGCCGCGCTCTGCAGCGATATCGCGAAGAAGGTCCAGCACGCGATCCCGGTCAGGAGGTAGAGCGCGTAGTGGGGAACGTCCGCGTTCTGTTTCTCGAGCACGCCGAAGACGACGAGGTAGACGCCCATCAGGGCGAGCGGGTTGACGAGCGACCACGCGACCCCGAGCGCCGAGCCGCGGTACTTGGCCTGGAAGTCACGGCGGAAGAGGTTCGCGAAGAGCTCGCGGTAGCGCATGAGATCCGCGTAGACCGCCATCGGGGCCAGTGTAGGGGCCGCCGGTGGGCGGCTGGTGGGCTGCTCGTGGGCGTCCGCGGGCGCGGCGACGCCCCGCACGGGCGCCCGCGGCTTCGCGGGCGGGCGGCGGCCGGCCCCGACGCCGGCGGGGCGGGCTGCCCGACCCGCCCGCCGGCGTCCTTCACAACCTGCTAATGGCGTTCGGTTAGGCTCAGCGACGGTGGGCACCGCGCTCGCGACCATCGCCCTGCCGGCGGCTTCGGTCGCGATCTGGGCGCTCCTTCGATCACCCGCCGCGAGGTGGGTCGTCTCGCTGCCCTCGGCAGACCGCTGGCACGCCTCGGCGACACCGAGCCTGGGGGGGATCGGCATCTTCATCGGCTTCAGCGCCGGGCTGTGGGGGGCCGCGGCGGCGGGGGCGTTCAGCCTCAGCGAGGCCTTCGTCGGCATCTACGCCGCGATCGCGCTCGTCTTCGCCGCCGGGCTCGCCGACGACGTCTTCGACCTGGGGCCGCTGGCGAAGCTCGCGGCGCAGGCGGGCGCGGTGGCGATCGTGCTCGCGACCGGGACGCACGTCCGGCTCATCCACAACGCGGTGGCGGGTGACGCGATCGCGGTCGTGTGGCTGATCGGGGTCGCGAACGCCTTCAACCTGCTCGACAACATCGACGGGCTCGCCGCGAGCCTCGCGGCGATCGCGTTCGGCTTCTTCGCCGTCGACGCGGTCACCGTCCACCCCGACGACGCCTCGCTCGCCTTCGCCGTGGCGGGCGCACTCGCCTGCATCGGATTCCTGCCCTTCAACCTCCGCGGACGGCGGCCGGCGCTCGTGTTCATGGGCGACTCGGGCAGCCAGATGCTCGGCTTCGCGCTCGCCGCACTCGGCCTCAGGTCGAGCCATCTGGTCGCCGGCACGACCGTGGCGACGCTGATCCTGCCCGTGCTCGTGCTCGCCGTCCCGATCCTCGACACGACGCTCGTGACGGCCGTGAGGCTCCTCGACGGACGCCCGATCTACCAGGGGGGCCGCGACCACTCCTCCCACCGGCTCGTGCGCTTCGGCCTCTCGGAGTGGCACGTGGTCACGCTGCTGGCGCTGATCTCGCTCGGCATCGGCGGCTCGAGCTTCGCCTACACGACGCTCGACAACAACAGCTACACGATCATCGGCGTCGTCCTCACCTTCGCGCTGCTCGTCCAGTTCGCGAGCTTCCTCGCCGACATCGACCGCCGCCCCTTCCCGCTCGGCGACCAGGCCGGGCTCTCGCAGGTCTTCGCCGTGCACTGGCGGCGCCTGGTCGAGGTGCTCGCCGACTTCTTCCTCATCACGGGATCGTTCCTGGCCGCCTACGCGATCCGCTTCGGCTGGCCGGGCACCGACACCCAGCAGATCGTGCGCAACGTGACCCTCCCGATCGTGCTCGTCGCCCGCTACCTCATGTTCATCCCCTTCGGCCTCTACCGGCCGGTCTGGCGCTACGCGGGCGCCCGCGACGCGGTCGCCATCGGCGCGGCGGTGCTCGTCTCGGAGTTCCTCGCGCTCAGCTTCATCGTGTTCACCCAGGACCTCTACGACTTCGACCGCTCCTTCTTCATCATCGACGCGCTGATCTGCACGCTCGCGATCGGCGGCTCGCGCTTCGCCGAGCGTACGCTCGTGACCGGCACGCGTTCGGTGCGTGACCGGACGGCGCGGCGGACGCTGATCGTCGGCGCGGGCCGCACCGGCCGCAGCATGATGCGCGAGCTCCGCGAGACGGCCGGGGAGCGGGTCGTCGGTTTCGTCGACGACAACCCGCGCCTGCGTCGGCGGAGCGTCCACGGCGTCAAGGTGCTCGGCACGACCGTCGAGCTCGGGCGGCTGCTCGAGCACGCGAGGCCCGACATCGTCCTCGTGACGATCCCCGACGCGCCGCGGGAGACGCTCGACGCCCTCGTCGAGGCCTGTCGGGAGGCCGCGGTCGACTGCCGCTTCGTGCGGCGCGAGACCGACCTCGACCCGCGCGTCATCTTCGGCGCTGCGGCGGAGTGACCTCCGCGTGACGACGGCCCCGGCCCCCGCGCCCGCAGCGCTCGCGCGCGCGCGCACGTTCACCGACCGCGTGCTCGCGGCCTTCCCGGTGGCCGCGCTCGCGCTCGCCGTCTTCGTCTTCTACGCCGTCGAGGCCTGGACGCGCAAGACGCCCTGGATCTTCACCGACGAGCTCGAGTGGTCGCAGATCTCGCGCTCGATCGCCTCGACCGGCCACGCCGCGCGTCGCGGACAGCCGGTCTTCTTCAAGAGCATCTACGCCTTCCTGATCGCGCCCTTCTGGTGGATTCACTCGACGGCCAGCGCCTACGCGGCGATCAAGTACGCAAACGCCCTGATCATGACCCTCGCCGCGGTGCCCACCTACCTTCTCGCGCGCATGCTCGTGAGCCGCCGCGGGGCGATCGTCGCGGCGCTGCTCTCGGTCTCCATCCCGGCGATGTCCTACGCGACGACGATCATCGTCGAGGTTCTCGCCTACCCCTACTACGCGCTCTGCTCGTGGCTCTCGGTGCGCGCCTACCGCTCGGCGAGGCAGCGGGACATCGTGATCGCGGCGCTCGCCGCAGCGGGCGGCCTGCTCGTCCGCTCGCCGCAGTTCCTCACGATCCCGGTCGCGTTCGTGATCGGCGGGGTCGGCCTGCTCGTCACGGGGCCGTGGGGTCGGCAGATCCGCCGCAACTGGTCGAGGAGCGACACGCTGGGGGCGATCGTGCTGGCGATCGGCGCCCTCTTCCTCTTCAACCGCGTCGTCCTGCAACACATCCACCAGTGGCAGTACGCGAGCGAGTACACCAAGAACCGCATGATCGACCTCGGTCTGCGCGCCGGGCTCGGCCTGACGATGGGGCTCGGAGTGCTGCCCGTGATCGGGGGCCTCGCCTCGCTGCGGCTGCCCGAACGCCGCGGGGAGCCGGCCTACCGCGCCTTCGCCGCCTGGCTCGGGGCGACCTTCGTCTGCCTCGCGCTCTACACCGCCGACAAGGCCGCCTACCTCTCGACGATCTTCGCGACCCTCTGGGAGGAGCGCGACCTCATCTACCTCTCGCCGCTTCTGATCATCGGCACGGTGCTCGTCTTCGAGTCGAGGCGGCTCGACTGGCGCGCGGTTGCCGCCGCCTCCGCCTTCGTCCTTCTGCTCGTGACCGAGAAGGCCTTCCAGACCGGCTGGCCCTACTTCGAGGCGCCCGGGTTCGCGATCCCCGCGATCCTCACCAAGTACGAGTCCTGGGGCGTCCACGACCTGCGCCTGGGTTCCCTCTGCGTCGTCGGCGTCTCGCTCGCCCTGCTCGCCGGCCGCCGCTACACGGCGGTGCGCGCGCTCGCACTGCTCGTCGGGCTCGCCTGGCTCCTGAGCGGCGAGATCGCGAACACGGTCGGGATGGACAAGGAGGCGAGCCTGCTCGTCTCGAACCTCCCCAAGCCGCTCGACTGGGTCGACATCTCGGACCACGGGGCCGCGGCGACCTACCTCGGCCAGGACATCGCCGATCCCAACGGCGAGCTGCTCGACGAGTTCTGGAACCGCTCGATCGCGCACGTCGACAGCCTCGACGGCTCGGCGTCGGGGCCGGGGCCGACCTACCGCCCCCTGGTCGAGAGCGGGAACGGTCGGCTCTCCGGGATCTCGAGCCACTACGTGCTCGCCGACGATGGCGTGACGCTCGACGCGAAGACGGTCGCGAGGCGCGGGGTGCTCGTCCTCTACTACAGCCCGAGCGGGGCCTGGCGCCTGCTCGACAACTACGAGCAGCGCTACTCCGACGGCTGGTGCCCCGCCTTCTGCGCCTACACCTACTTCAAGGCACACCAGCGCGGAACGCTCGAGGTCACGCTCTCGCGCACCGCCTTCAACGGCAAGGCCCCGGCCGGCCGGGCACGGATCGACGTCGGGACGGTCGGGATCACCTCGGAGAACATCCCCTACATCCGGCAGGTCCTGCACCAGCGCTTCGCGCTGATCCGCAACCACGCCCAGACGACGCTCTACTTCAGCGTCCCGGCCACGCCGGTGCGGGTCGAGGTCAACATCGCCCCCAGGAGCCTGATCCCGCCCTACTCGTCGGGCTCCGACCCGCGCGCGCTCGGCGCGCAGGTCGGGGTCGTCTTCGTTCCCGACCGGTCCGCGGCCGCGGCCTGAACGGCGCCGCCTGAACGGCGCGGCCTGAACGGTTCAGCGCGACGCGACGCAGACGAGGCGGCCGACGCGGCGGGTGAGGAGCCGCGCCAGCGGCCCGCTGCGCTCGAGCCCGTAGAGCGGCGGTCGCGCGGCCGCCGGCAGCCGCCGCAGCTGCGGCAGGAAGAACGGGCGCAGCTCGATCGTGGAGAACCCCGCCGCGCGCAGGTCGGCGAGGATCGGCTCGGCGTCGGGGAAGTGGGGACGGCGGAAGTCGAACACGAACGTGCCCCGCGTGTAGCCGGCGACGCGGCGGAAGAACGCCGCCCGGTCCTCGGCGTAGAAGAACGCGCGCAGGCAGACCGTCGCCTCGACCGGCTCGGACGGCTCGAACTCCTCGATGCGCGCGGCCTGGAAGGAGAGCCCCGGGTGGCGCGCCCGGGCGGCGTCGACCATGCGCTCGCTCGCATCGACGCCGGTGTAGAGGAGGCCGCGCGCGGCCAGCCCGGCGGCGATCAGGCCGTCGCCGCAGGCGAGGTCGAGCACGCCTCTGCCCGCCGTCAGCCCCGGCGCGCAGTCGCAGATCACCTGCACCCAGCGGGCCGCGTAGGCGCGCGCGTCCGCGTACTCGTGCTCGCTGAAGCCCTGGGCGAGCCGGTCGTACTTTGCGGTGTGGCTCATAGCGCTCTCAGTCTCTCGGGATGCTTGCGCACGAAGCGCAGGATGCCGGCCCAGTGCCAGAGCGTCCTGCGGGTGAGCAGGCGCCGGTCGGTCTCGGCCTGGTGGGTGTGTCTCACGAGCGCAGCGGGAACGTACCAGCGCTCCCAGCCGGCGCGCATCGCCCGGTACTGGAGATCGATGTCCTCGCCGTAGAGCCGGAAGTGCTCGTCGAAGCCGCCGAGCTCCTCGAGCATCGCCCGGCGCAGGAGCAGGAAGCCGCCGAGCATCCAGTCGGTCTGAACCGGGACGAGCGGCGCCGGCTCGTCGAGGTGGAAGTGGTGGCGCTGGCGCAGCACACGCCGCAGCGGCGTCCTCCTGACGATGGTGCCGCTGATCGTCGGAAAGCGGCGCCGCGAGGGCTGCGCGCCGCCGCCGGGGTAGACCATCGCCGGCCCGGCGACGCCGCAGCGCGGGTGGGCGTCCATGAACCGCGACAGCGCGGCGACGGCGCCCGGCTCGGGGACGGCGTCGGGGTTCACGGCCAGGATCGCCTCGCCGCCGCTGCGGGCGAGCCCGAGGTTGAGGTTCGCGGCGTAGCCGAGAGGATCGGCGTTGTGCAGCGCCTCGACCCCGGGCGGAACGGAGCCGGGCACGTTCGCGATCACGAGCAGCTCGTCGACCTGCGGCGCGAGCAGCGGCAGGAGCGCGGCGACCTCCGCGGCGCTGCCGTGCGAGACGACGATCGCCGTGACCTTCACGCGAGCAGCCGCCGGTAGACGGCGGCCGTCCGTCGCGCGGTCTCTCCCCAGGAGAAGAGCTTCGCGCGCTCGATCCCGGCAGCCGAGAGCGCCGCACGCTGCGCGAGCGCACGCGCGACTGCGGCGCCGAAGTCACCGTCCTCGGCGTAGATCGCCGCGTCGCCGGCGACCTCGCGCAGCGCCGGCTCGGCCGCGGCGACGACGGGCGTGCCGCAGGCCATCGCCTCGAGCACCGGCAGGCCGAAGCCCTCGAAGCGCGAGGGAAAGACGAGCGCGGCGGCGCCGCGGTAGAGCTCGGCGAGCTCCTGCTTGGAGACGTACCCGCGCAGCTCGGCGCCCCCCTGCGCGAGCGCGCGGGCGAGCGCGGGCTCCTTCTCCGGCCCGGCCACGAGCAGCGGCAGCCCGACCGCGCGAGCCGCCTCGAGCGCCTCCAGCGGGCGCTTGCGGGCCTGGATCGCACCGACGAAGAGCAGGTAGCCGGCCTCGCCCGCGCCGGGGCTGAAGCTCGGGTCGACCCCGTTCGGGGTCACCGTCACCCGCTCCTCGGGGATACCGTAGAGCGAGACGACGTCGCTGCGTGTGCGCTCGGAGACGACGAGGACGTGGTCGGCGCGGCGTACGGCGCGGGGGACGACGAGCCTGAAGGTGAGGCGGTCGAGCCGCCCCATGGTGCCGTCGTCGTGCTCGAAGGAGAGGTCGTGCACCGTGACGACGCAGCGGCCGCGGATCCCGAGCGGGAGCGCGTGCTGGAAGTGGGCGAGCTCGGGCCGCAGGCGCCGCAGCAGGCGCGGGAGCGAGAAGGCCATCCTCGTCTCCTGCGAGCGCGCGGAGAGGAGGATCGGCTCGACGCCCGCGGGGACGAGCTCGGGGTGGCGGCTGACGGCGGCGAAGCGCAGGTCGGGCGCGACGCGCGGGAGCTCGCGCAGCAGGTTCCCGACGTAGGTCTCGTCACCGGTGCGCTGGCGTCCGAGCACGTCGGCGTCGAGGAGGATCATGCGAGCTCCTCGTAGAGCGCACGCGTCGCCGCGGCGACCTGCGGCCAGGAGGCGACGCGCCGCGGTGTCGGCGCGAAGGCGCGCGCGATCCCGCGGCGGATCGAGTCGACCTCGCGCGGCTCGACGTAGGTGGCATCCGCTCCCGCGAGCTCGGCCATGGGGCTGCCGGCGCTCGTGACGATCGGGCAGCCGCAGGCGAGCGCCTCGGCGACCGGGATCCCGAAGCCCTCGTAGAGCGAGGCGTAGACGAGGCAGCGGGCGCCGCGGTAGAGACGCGCGAGCTCGTCGTCGCCGACCTCTCCCAGCCAGACGACGTTCGCCGGCGGCTCCACCCCGCCCCAGCCGCGCGCGCCGACGACGCGCAGCTCGCCCTCGACCGCCGCCGCGATCCGCGCCAGGTTCTTGCGCGGCTCGAGCGTCCCGACGGCGAGGACGTAGTCGCCCTCGGCGCGCGGCCCGTCGGGCCGGAAGAGCTCCTCGACCGCGTTCGGCACGACGCGGATCTTCTCCGCCGGCAGGTCGAGCAGCTCGATCAGCTCCGAGCGGGTGAACTCGGAGACCGCGATCAGCCGGCTCGCGGCGCGGAGCACGCGCGGGACGGCGCGGCGCGAGTAGGAGCGCGTCCAGCGGTTGAACCACTGCGGGTGACGCAGCACCGCGAGGTCGTGGACCGTGACCACGAGCGGGACGCGCGAGGCGAAGGGGCCGCGAAAGGTCGGGCAGTGGAGAAGGTCGACGCCGTCGACCGCGAGCCGCGGGTACCAGAGCAGGTCGGCGGCCACCGCTCCCAGCCGCGAGCCCGCCGGAAACGAGGCCTGCTCGAGCGACACGTCGAGGTGGGAGAGCAGCCCGCGCAGGTAGCGCGCGGTGCCGGCGCGCGTCTGGCGAAGCGGGGTCGTGTCGATGCCTACGCGAATCGTCGGTACCCGTCGAGGAAGAGCCGGCCGGTCGCCTGCCAGGAGAAGCCCGCCGCGTGGAGAAGCCCGCGCGCGCGCAGCTCCGCTCGGCGCGAGAGCGCCTCCCGGATCGCGAGCGCGATCGCCTCGGCGCTCTCCGGGTCGGCCCGCAGCGCCGCCTCGCCGGCCGCCTCGTCGAGCGAGGGGTGGGCGGAGGCGACGACGGGCGCACCGGATGCCATCGCCTCGATGATGGGCATGCCGAAGCCCTCGAAGCGCGAGGGGTAGACGACGGCGGCGGCGCCCCGGTAGAGCCGGGCGAGCTCCTCGTCGGGGACGTGGCCGAGCAGGGTCACACGGGCCCGCGAAAGGACGGGCTGGGAGCCCCAGCCCGCACCGCCGACGACGAGCAGCTCGAGCCCGCGGTCGTCGAGCAGCGCGAAGGCCTCGACGAGCGTGCCGAGGTTCTTGCGCGGCTCGAGCGTCGCGACGGTGAGCAGGTAGGGGGTGGCGCGCACCGCGGCCTCCCCGTCGGCGTCGAACCCCTCGCCCACGCCGGGGTGGGCGACGACGATGCGCTCGCGCGGAAAGCCGAGCGTGGCGGCGACGTCGGCGGCGGTGAAGCCCGAGTTCGCGAAGATGACGCCGCAGCTCGAGGCCGCGTTCGCGTACTTGCGCGTGTGCATCGCGCGCGTCCGCGCCGTGACCCAGTCGGGGTAGTGGAGCGGGACGAGGTCGTGGACGGTCGTCGCGCGCAGCCCGGCGCGCTGGGGCGGGTACATCCAGTCGCTGAAGTGCAGGACGTCGAAGCCTCCGATCCAGCGCTCGGCTGCGGGGGCGCCGAGCCGCGACCAGGCCGTGCGCCAGGCGTGCGCGCCGGGGAGGGTCGTCAGGCGCAGCTCGAGCGGGATCCCGGCGAGCGCCTCGGGGATCACGCGCCGCCCCCGCGGCGAGGTGGGCGCGAAGGCGACGACCTCGTCGCCGGCGAGCGCCGCCGCCCGGGCGAGGCCCCGCAGCGAGCCGCGGATGTAGTTGTTCACGCCCGTCCGCTCGTGGGAGAGCGGTGAGACGTCGAAGGCGATCCTCACGCGCTGTAGCGGAAGCTGAGGAAGCGGGCGCCGAGGTGGCGTGTGTCGGTCGAGCCCGGCTCGACGAGCGCGGGCACGCCGGTGCGGGCGACGCTGAAGCGGACGCTGCAGCGCCCCCGCGCGCCGGGGGTCAGCGGCACGACGAGCGTCCGCTGCGCCGTCGGGGCGATGCGGGCCGTCCCGACGATGCGCCCGTCCTCGCGCGCGACGACCGTCTGGACGCTGCGGAAGAGCTTCGGATCGGACCCGAGCTGGAGCGAGAGGCGCCCGCCCGCGCACTCGACCCGCTGGTAGGTCACCGAGGCTCCCGACCAGGAGTCGGCGTAGAGCCCGCTGACGTGGGTGAGGATGACGATCGGCCCGTCGACGCGGTAGAGCGTGAACCCGACCGGGTCGCTCATCAGCACGTGCCCGGCGACGGCGACCGAGCCGTCGGCGAGCACGTCGCGGGCCTCGATCGGGCGACCGCCGCTCACGAGCACGCCGCTCGGCGAGCGCGCCGCGGGCGTCTCGGGCAGGGGATCGGGAAGCGGGGCGCCGTCGACGTCGAAGACGGTGCCGACGCTGCGGTTGAAGAACTCGTCCTCCCACACCGGGTAGGCGGTCGTCGTCCCGGTCCAGAGCACGTCGACCGAGGCGTGCTCGCCGACCGCGCGGTCGATCCAGTCGGGGTCGGCGAGGTGCGTCCCGGCCCACAGCGAGCCGACCGAGCTCACGTGGATCCCGAAACGGAAGTTGTCGACGACCGCCGTCGAGGCGACGAGGTAGACGGCGATCAGCGCGACCGGGACGAGCGCGTAGCGCCGCGGAAGCAGCACGAACACGGCGCCGCCGACGAGCGCCACGGCGAGCGCCGCCCAGCGCACCTGCTGCAGCGTGATCCAGTGGTCCTGCACCCACCACCAGGGCAGCAGGGCGAAGGTGTCCGAGACGGCGCTCGTGGTGATGAAGCGCGTGAAGGGGATGAAGACGGGCAGCACGCCGGCGAGGGCGCCCGCCGCGAGGACGGCGCCGCCACGGCGCGGGACGATGCCCTCGCGCGCGAGCGCGAGCAGCGCGACGAACGCGAAGGGGGCGAGGTAGAACATGTTGCGCTCCTCGATGCGGCTGACCGAGGTCTGGGAGGCGAACGCCGCGACCTCGGGGAGCAGCCAGAGCGCGATCGAGAAGGAGCCGACCGCGAAGGCGGCGCGCGCGCGCCCGCCCCGGCCGGGGGTGAACCAGATCGCGAGCAGCGCCGCGAAGGGGATGACGCCGAGGTAGAGGTCGAGCAGCGCGACGTGGTAGAGCAGGTAGTGGGCGACGCCGCTCACGGTGTAGGTGCTCGTGGTCGCGGCGTGGTAGGCGCCGAGCAGGGTCAGCGGCGAGCGGCCGCGGGCGAGTGTCGCCGCGAGCGCCAGGATCGCGCCGCCCGCGAGCAGCCCGTAGAGCGTGGCGAAGGGCCGCAGTCCGCGCGCCAGCCGCTCCCGGGTTGCCAGGCAGAGGAGGATGGGCGCGGTCGCGGTCGCGGGGATGAGCGCGACGGCCTGCGCGCGCGTCTCGTAGGCGAGCGCGAAGAGCGCGAGCAGGCCGAGCTGGCGCAGCACCGTCGGGCGCTCGAGCGTGACGACGAGGAGCAGCGCGAAGAGAAGGAAGATCGGGTAGAAGACGTTCTCGGTCATCATCATCCCGGTGTAGAGCATCTCGGGCACGAGCACCGTCAGCCCCGCGACCAGGAGCGCGAGACCGGCCGGCAGCAGACGCCGGGCGAGGAAGTAGGCCGGGATCGCGGCCAGCGACATGAGCACGCTGTTGATCGCCTTGGCCGCGGCGTAGACGCTCGGCATCGGGCCGAGCAGACGCCAGGCGGGCGCGATCAGGATCGGGTAGACGACGCCGTAGCCGCGGGAGGGCACGCCGCGGACGAGGAAGTGTCCGTGCACGGCGAACGACTTCGCGAGCTCGGAGTAGACGATCTCGTCGACCATGATCCAGGGCGCGACGATCCGCCGGGCGAGCGCGACACGCACGGCGATCGAGACGATGACGATCCCGGCGAGCCACAGCGCCGTCGGCACCGCGACCGCGCGCGCCCGCACAGCCGCGACGGCGCTCATACGAGCCCGGCCTCGCGCGCGGCCCGGGCGAGCTGCGAGGTGTCCGCGAGCCCGGCCTCGGAGGCGGCCTCTGCGAGCCGCCTGAGCACGGCGTCGGCGACGGCGCCGCCCCCGGCCGCCTGCTCGAGCGCCGCGACGTAGGCGTCGGCGACCCGGCCGAGGTCGTGCCCGCTGTGGGCGTAGGCGCGGGCGGCCTGCCCGAGCTCGCGGCCGTGCGTCGCGGCGAGCTCGAGCGCCGCCGCGATCGTCGCGACCTCGAACTCGTCGACCGGAACCTTGAGCACCGCCGCGTCGGGGAGCTCGGAGAACCAGCCGATGTCCGAGACGATCACCGCCTTCCCGAGCGAGAGGGCCCGGATCACCGAGCCCGAGGTCTCCCCCATCGTGGGCGAGCGGAGGTTGACGAGCACGTCGCAGGCGGCCATGAGGGCGGTCAGCCGCTGCTCGGTGACGTAGCCCTCGCGGATAAGCGCCTCGCCCCCGATCCCCAGCCGCTCGAGCCGCCGGTCGAGATCGAAGCGCTCGCTCGCGACCCCGACCAGGAGCAGCCGCGCACCGGGACGCCTCCTGCGCAGCAGGGTGAACGCCTCGAGCAGCTGCGGGATGCGCTTGTTCATGTTCTGGTGGCCGAAGCAGCCGATGAGCGGATCGCCGCCGAGGTCAGCCGGGGCGACGTGCTCCGCGGGCCACGCCGGATGCGGGATGCGCCAGATCGGGCCCTCGTAGCCCGCCGCGCGCACGCGCGCCTCCACGTAGCGCGAGTGGACGATCAGGCCCTGCGCGGCGAGGTCGAGCACGCTGCCCGCGAGCGGGAAGCGCTCCGGCTCGGTCTCCCAGATGAGCGGCAGCAGGTTGTCGAGCACGCCGAGGCCGATCAGGCGCCCGGCGACGCCGAAATCCCGCTCCATCGCGTCCAGGTAGCCGCGCGCGTGTCCGCGCCCGATCGTCATGCCGGCGATCAGGTGGTGCAGCACGAACTCGTGCAGGACGACGACACCGGGCCTGCGGGCGAGCTCGTCGACGATCCACCCGTGCGAGTCGGGGTCGTTGCCGACGTGGTAGAGGCAGACGTCGGCGTGGCCGACGCGTCTTCCCGGCCGGGCGACCACGAGCTCCTCGATCCGCTCGCCGAGCGCCGGCAGGAGCAGCGTCGAGTAGTCGGCGATCCCCGAGTGGCTGGGGGGCATGGGGGAGAAGTAGGCGACCCTCATCTCAGGAGAGGAGCGCCTCGATGCATCCGTCCCAGGTGATGCGCTCGGCGACCGCCTTGCCCGCCTCGCCCCACGCCTGCGCCTCGGGGAGATGCCCCGCGAGGTAGGCGAAGGCGCCCGCGAGCGCGACCGCGTCCGGCGCGACGACGATGCCGGTCTCCCGATCGTGCACCACCTCGAGCGGCCCGCCCGCGTCGAGCGTCGTCACGACCGGCTTCGCGGAGAGGAATGCCTCGTAGGGGACCATGCCGTAGTCCTCGTCGAGCGGCGCGTAGTAGACGCCGAGGCAGCGTGCGTAGAGGTCGGCGAGCCGGTCTGCCTCGACGCGGCCGGTGAACTCGACGCGGCCGTCCAGGCCGCCCGCGAGCTGCTCGAGCCGCGTCCGCTCGGGGCCCTCGCCGGTGATCACGACGCGCAGGCCGGGCTCGCGCCGGGCCGCCTCGATCAGGAGGTCGATCCGCTTGGCGCGGTCGAGCCGGTTCACCGAGAGGACGAAGTCGCCGTAGCCCTCCGTGCGGTAGGCGAGCTTCTGGGGCGGCGGCGGCAGCACCCGTGCGTCGAAGCCCGAGTAGCGTTTCAGGCGATCGGCGACGTTCGCCGAGATCGTGAAGATGCGCCGCGCCTCACCGAGGGCGACCGCGTCGAAGCGCTCGACCGCGAGCCGCGTCGCCCGGTCCGCGGGCGATTCCGAGAACTGCCCGTAGGCGGTGCGGTCGTAGTCGTATGCCTGGCGGAACTGGTGGACGAGCCAGACGACCTTGTTGGGGTGGCGGATGCCGTAGGAAGGGAACTTGGTCGCGATCACGAGCTCGATCGGCCGCCCGTCTCCGGCGGCGAGGTCGAGCAGCCGCCAGATGACGGCCTGGTCGAGCACACGCGTGCCCGGGTACCACTTGAACGGGACGGCGAGGAGCTCGGTCTCGTGGCCGCGCAGACGCAGCTCGTCGACGAGCTGATCCGCGACGACCTCGGCCCCGCCGTAGACGAACGGGACCTGCGGCCGGCAGACGGCGATCCTCATCGCCGTTCGAGCCGCGAGATCCGCTCGTCGATGTCGTCGATCAGCCGCAGCAGCGCGTCGTTGAAGGCGCGCTGATCGGCGAGCGCGGGTTCGACGTACCAGCGCATGAAGCGGCGCAGGAAGAGCTTGAGCGGCCCGGCCTTGCCGACGATCGGTCGCTCGGCGGAGATGGCCCAGAGCCGCTCGGCCTGGTCGCGCGTGGAGAGCCGGATCTGCGCGGGGGTCACGTCGGCCGCGCGCGGCCCCGCCGCGCGAACCTCCTGCTTGAGGCGGGCGTAGAGCGCCGCGACTTCGCTCTCTTCCTCGGGCACCGCTCAAGTCTAGGCCGCTCCTGGCACGGGCGTCCCGGTGGAGAGAGGGGAGGCAGGCCGATCGAGGGGCAGGTACCGGGCCGGCGCGCGTTCCCCCGGGCTCGGCGCGACCGGAGAGGCGGAACGCCGGGCGTGCGGGGG
>Ga0302325_10018564_pt1 | contig 14652 bp, 13 predicted proteins | sample Palsa_T0_2_FD_201948 | JGI IMG/M metagenome (GOLD analysis project Ga0302325, IMG submission 201948) | Peat permafrost microbial communities from Stordalen Mire near Abisko, Sweden - Palsa_T0_2 | ecosystem: Environmental > Terrestrial > Soil > Palsa > Peat permafrost | place: Sweden: Abisko... | reverse complement strand
CGCCCGGTGAGACATTTCCCACGCTAGCAAGGGGTCTCGCTTATGGGCGAAAATGTAAAGGATTATTAATAAGTTATTAAGCAAGCCCGAGCTTGCTAGTGTTTTACTGGGTCGCTTAGCCCCTTCCTAGTGTGGGAAATGTCTCACCGGACGAGGAGATAAGTCTGTGGCTTCAAAGACAGAGCTGAGGAACCTCTCATAGCGTACAATGGTTCCAAATAGTATCTGCTAAACAGCCATCAAGCGTGCCTTGTTTCACATTAGTAGACAACTTGACTCAACGCCCTAGCTCAATGCATATTTTTCCTAATCTATTCGTGCAATGCTTGCTTGGTTACAGCTGAAGCTATCTCTTTGGGCTTGGACTCACAATCTTGTTCTTGTGACGTTCTTAGAAACGACGGCTTTTCCTCTTCGTGGCTGAAGATACTCACTCATATCCAGCCTTCTTCAGATCTTTTCGCATTACTAATTCGATATAAGTCCGATTCTATGCAGGTGAATTCTAAGCACGGATAGCGATAGCAGCTTTTGTGTATTTTGGCTTCAAAGCTTAATATGCAGGAGCTCGACCTGCTGTACTTGCTTATCATGGCTGGCTAAATGGCTGAGGTCTAGAATTTCAAGCTGAAAGCGCACTGACTTAGTGCGCAGAGGGCTTAACAGCTTAGCTTCAAATTTCATTCTGCGCTGTATCTCCGAGCTTAGAGTTTGTCTCTTGGCTTGGAAAAGCCAATGAATTGTGCCAAACGGCTGAAAATTTGAGAAAAGTTTGTCTGGTGCAAAATGGAGCGTATCGAGGGCTCGTTTAGAACTAGCTCTTCAAATGCTTTTGGCATTATCATGGAGTCTCATCTTCTGTCTATATAAAGCTTCCAGGTGCCTACCAATACAAAGTCAATATATTCCTTCAGAAAGCAGCAAGTACTTGACGCGATCCTTTTCCAGTCTCATCTTCAATCAACTTCATCATGGCTGCCAACGAGTCTTACCTCTCTTCCGATAAATTCGGCTACGACTTCGTGCTAGCCACGACACAAGCCAGCATCAATGCCACCATGAAGAAATACCTCTTTAAGCAAAAAGGCGAAACCATTCTTTGTTACCGCCGTAACGAGAGCAAGCAAACTGTGCCACTTACCTTGGATGAGCTCAATACCCTGACCGGTGGAGTGAGCCTTTTTGACATTCCAAACGGGGCCGACGACAATGATTCTCGTATCAAGGCTCTTCAGAAAGCTCGTTTTCTGTGTGCAATCAAGTTCAGTATTGGTCTACCCAAGAACTTTGACAGGCTGGGCGACCTTCCAGACATTGTCGAGCTGCGACCAAGCACGGCAATGGTCAAATACAGGATGTACTGTGCGGATATTCATCTCACACAGCTTGCTTTCACCGTTGATGGTCCAGAATTCAAATCCGTGCGACAGAATGAGCAGAGGAATCGGGCTTGGGCTATGGTTACAAATGTCAATCTGAATCAAACTTCGGTCGAGTTCCAAACGCTTCCCAAAGAAGTCAGGGATCAGATTCAGAATGTGGGAGGCGAAATGTTTGATATTTCGCAGCTTCTATTCGATTTGAGTAGCGCCTCGCTTTCGGATATGCCAAAGATTGAGGGTCTTGATCCTGATTCAGAAGCCTACAACATCTTGTCGTCATATTTCAAGAATACCTATTTTGCACGAATGAAAGAAACAGGCCAACCAGTTCTCAACTATACCGTCAAGTCCAAACCCCAGACCTCGACCTTGATACCAACAGCTCTCAACTTCCACATCAGTCCCCTCACCAAAGAAACCAATCAATCTTTGAAGACACTTGAATATGTGTGTGCAACATCACCACACACTGCTATACCATCTACGCGAGACTTTGATTGGGATTGGGTAACGGCTGCAGATGGCGATGTCCATGGAACCATCGCTATCAACCGCCTGACGTGGGCAAACTACTTGAAGGACCAGCTGTACCAGACCGCGAAGAATGATTGTTTTGTGCCCTATGCAAAATGCTCGACGGACGCATGGGGTACAGTCTCGTTTGGGGCCTGGCCAACACCCGGCGCACAAGCTGAACCTTCTGTGGAGATTCCAAGAGATGGAGATACGTTGATTAAGATAAGTTGGAACAAATACGACGAAGACGAGGCGGGTGTTGATGGGGCTTTGGGCGCCATCAAGCTGGGTAACGAGTACCTATGCACAGTCACAGCTCGAGCCAACAAGCTTACTGTCACCACCTGGATGAAAACTTTCCTGTTTGTTAGATCTTTACAAACTTCTAACACCGCCAATATCTTGGACAAGACTTTTGTCGAAGAGTATGAACTTGCTGTTGATGGGGAAGGCAAGATGAACTCTATCCTCACGAAGCAACCGGTTGTCGATAAGTCCGGGACAGATCGTGCGAATGCATTCAGCAATTTCTTTACCAATACCAACGAGATCTTTGATAGTCTCAAGAACCAAACCCTTCAACGAAACGAGTTCAACACACACCCTATTGCAAGTCTTCAGGGGTTCATCTTCCCCGGTGGTACAACTTTTGCTTTTAAAGCATTCCACTTTTCCAATCATCAAGATTTGATCGCTTCAATCACTTATGCTGATCCGGCCTGATTGTGCACTTACAGCTCTCCTTGGGTTTGAGCGATGTGCTACGGAATATTTAGAGGAAATGCATAGCTTGACTTAGAAACTTTACTCAGAAAGATCTTTTCTAACTAGTCAACTTACCCTCGTTTTCATTTTGGATAGTTCAATTGATTCATTTTTCGTCTCTGTGCCCCCCTTGAATAGCATAAAACCTGTGTATAGTCAAAGGGTAGTCTCGCGCCTTCCCACCGCTGCTTATTTCAACCTCGGCTACACAGCCTCAATTACAAGTGAATATGACTCTTAGGCCGTTCGAGCCATAGCTCCATTTTGAAATAGTGAGCTTGCCCTCTATAAAATCATTTTTCTCACCTGTTATTAGGTTAATAAGCCGTCGGAGATATATCGGCTTGCGAGCAATGCCGTAGTCTAGATCATGATTAAACAACCGACTATAAAAGACGACTATATTAGTGGCTTAAAGGAATTATAAATGCCATCTGCTGTAGATGGGTCAAGCATGCGGAGGGGACTAATGTAGAGATCGATAGGGGGAAGCAAGAGATCACCAATTGCGTCTTTGGGGACGAAATGCTAACTGAATAGTCGACTCATCTCATCATCGTAAGCCACGAAATATAGGCTGGCTCTAAGGAGGAGGCATCATCTGCTTTAGGCATGATTCTTGTCTGTGATTAGTAGCACTAGGGAATCAAAAATTCTTCCCAATAAGTGTATGAGACCGCCGCCTGTATACACCCCATAAACACCGACAACGCTACTTGCGCGACTCTGACAAGTGAGGCCACACTAATTCTGATCTCCATCGTAAAGCAGGAGCTAAAGCTAAATATGGGTTGATTAGTTGTAGCATAGGCTAAGCGAAGCTGTTATTAGCTGAGGAGACTATTATTTCTAGCTGACCCAGAATAGAGGCACGTAGCAGACGAAAATTCGAAACATATTACTTAGCGATATAAGAATTTTAAAAGGAGCTTGCACATCAGAAGAGAATTGTGCAAGGACCTATCTAGGTCTGTTCAGTATTATTAAGGCTTGGCTTGGAATTGTCAGGACGTGCTCTTTATACATTCGAAGAACTTGTCTATATCCGAAAGGTCTATCTAATATTGGAGTTTAAATTTCTCTATTTGTCACCTCTCGTTGATCGGCGATAAGGCTAACGCTGCCCAATAACGTAGGGAGTAGCTGCTACCCCCCTTTTCTCGCTTAGGCTAAAGCTTACCTGCAACCATGGCACAGGTGCATCTAAATAAGTACGCTGTCTAATGTCCCTTGAATCGATATCATTATGAGATGGAAATGAAACAGAACCCACATGAAGTCGAAAAATGATCTAGCACCCTGAAGAGATTAGACGTTTGCCAAAGTTTAGTTTAAGCTTAGGATCGTGGAGTGTGGAGTAGTGGGGCCGACATGGCGGGGTACTTCAGATCTTCGTCCTCGTCCCATGGTAAGCTGTCGCTTCCCGTTTAAATGGTTTTCCATGCAATGCCATTCTGCCTACGAAAATCTAGCCGGCCATGATTTCCAAGCATGTGATCAATCTGGAAGCAGCAGCTGAAGTACTAGGATCCAATGCCAGAACTTCGGATCTATGAGAAACATCATCCCATTCAGAAGTGTCACCTTTGAAGGTGGTGCCATCATCTAGATGCAACAAAGCCACCTCCGGCGCACTCTACAGACATCATGTACAACTAGAAGTTTTAATACTGGGGCAGGACGTTAGCACAGCACCTAGAAGATCGCTGAATATGTCTAGCGCTAGTGTAGATTCGGGGTTTAGAGCTTATCTTCTCGGACAATATGTCCGGAGCCCTATCCGGGACTTCAGTGCCCGTAGATCCAATGTAATTAAGCGAAATCTTGAACCAAAGCTTCTCCGGCAAATATCTCCAATCGCTTACAGTGCCGGTTACACGATCTCGGGTACCTGCCGCAGCAATCTGGGGCGTGAAGACTGGTTGCGACCTCTGTGTGGGTTGGAAGCTACCCACAAATACTTTAAGTAAATGGAGAGACGGAGCACACCCGCAAAATGTGGGAACGGCCTTGGCGGCAGTGTCCATACTTCCGATGTACGTCCCATCTGGCCGATATTCATCTACCCTGTGACACACGTTAAGGTAAGCAACTATAAGAAATGCAAATGGGACGACACTGGAGAGAAAGATACCTGCATCCAATGCATATTTTAGCCAAAGAAGTAGCCACACTGCATCAGAAAAACAGACGAAAAATAGAAGGGGAAACTAGGCTATTTCACAGGAGGTCGGCAGATGGAATACGAATATACCGGCTAGTATGCAGTCTGCGCCACTACTGCTGTATTAACATTCTTCCAGCGAATGCAAATGGGAGCTCCGAATCTTCCAGAGATGTCCAGAGAGGTACGCGTGCCTGGACAAAGGCAGGGTCTGGAGGCCAAGAATGCCGAGCACGCGAATTGCGGGGTATCCCTGCTCTGGAGCCTGAATGTTCATATTGGATCTTATATATTCTCTCCCAGCTAGACCCTTTTCCCGTTCCCCGAATTTCAATCTATTCAAGACCCTTCAAAAGAGCCATTCTTATGGGTTCCGATGCTCTGGACTCTTATTTGCCGTCAAGGTGCCAAGGTGGGTGATATCCTTACAAGATGTTTGGGGACATCTGAACATGGATTCGTTTTAAACTATTGGAACGTGCCTACTATGAAACAAATGTCACTGCCATTCCCTGGGTATATTCAAAGAGCAAATGTGAGTGCAAGGAGGCCCCACCAACCCGTCTCTAGCAACCTCATGGGGATAAAGTATTTCAGCTCCTCCGCAATTTCTGAAACTCTAAGTATCACTCTCACTTGCAAAGATGAAGACGGCAGGTTTTTTTGGTAGTGCCCTAGCGGCGGCGCTTTTCTGTTAGTACAAGTCTCCTTCATTGCAGTGTTATCTAACCAAAGAACAGCGCTTCGCGCCACGGCTCAAGATTTTGCTACACATGGCTTATACACGGAGCCCAACACCAACATCACTTTCTACACCAGTTCTGAGACCAACGGAACTATTAGTAGAGATGGCGAACTCTCCACGGTCTCCTGGGGTGGGTTCACTTTTGGAATAGCGTTGCCGCCAACGGCCTTGACAGTTGACACTCATGAATATATTGGCTTCATCGTAAGTGTTTGTAGCTTCGTCGATTTGTTCCCAATATTGATTTGTCTAGATTGGCTCAACTCCCACAAGCAAGGGAGGCTGGACTGGTATCTTGCACGGCAATAACCTTTCTGCATCCATGTTAAACCATCTCATGCTCATTGCATGGCCGACCGGGGTTGATAATCAAATCGCCACATCTTTCCGTTATGCTGGGTACGTATATATGGATCTAGATTAAAGACAGGAGCCTAACAAGATCCAGCGGTTATCAACCACCTGTTCTCTATAAGGGAACCGCAAATATCACGCAGATTTACTCCAGTGTCAATGCAACGAACTGGGTTCTCGTCTACAGATGTCAAAACTGCTTGCTTTTGGATGATCCTAGCCAGGCGTCATTCAACACATCAACGAGCAAGAATGGATTGTTCGAGCAAGGATGGGCGCAATCTTTCGTCCCTCCTACTGACCCAAAGAACGCTAATTCGGACTTCCAACAGCACAACAATGGCATGGGCGAATTCCAGATTGTGGTCAAGTCGGCTACCCAAGCATCTTATTCAGCATGGGCAACAAGACAGCTACTAGCCCAACTGCAACGGCATCTGCTTCCGTCACAGCAACTATTTCATCTGTACCAGTCCCAACTGGGGTGACTTATGATTATGTTGTCGTTGGTGCTGGAGCAGGAGGAATTCCCATGGCAGACAGACTTTCAGAGGCTGGACATTCAGTCTTGCTTATCGAGAAGGGAATTGCTTCATCTGCCAGATGGGGTGGAACTATCAGGCCAGAAACTGGATGGCTCGATGGCCACAACCTGACTTGGTTTGATATTCCAGGAGAGTGCAACAGAATCTGGAATGGAGGATCTGTTGGTATTGCCTGTACCGATACCGATCAAATGGCAGGCTGCATTCTTGGAGGTGGAACTGCCGTCAATGCTGGTCTCTGGTGGAAACCAAATCCATCGGATTGGGATGTCAACTTCCCGGCCGGATGGAAGACTGCAGACATGGTAAACGCAACCAGTAGAGTGTTTTCACGCATTCCAGGAACCGACCATCCTTCCATGGACGGCGAAAGATACCTACAGGATGGGTTCAATGTTATCAAGAATGGCTTATCAGCTTCCGGATGGAGAGAGGTGACATCCAACGACGTTCCTGCAGACAAAAATCGCACCTTTACACACCCACCCCACATGTTCTCCAATGGAGAGAGAGGTGGTCCAATGGCTACCTACCTGGTGTCTGCCAATGGCCGATCGAACTTCCGCTTGTGGCTGAATACCAGTGTGGAGAGAATCGTCCGTACTGGAGGCCACGCCACTGGCCTTCAAGTTGCTGCTACACACGATGGAGGACATGCGGGAACTGTCACACTTACTCCGACAACGGGACGTTGTCATCTTATCTGCTGGAACTTTCGGAACTCCCAAGCTTCTATTCCCGAGCGGTATTGGCCCAGTTGATCAGCTGCAGGTTGTTCAGGCTGAAGAAGCAGACGTAATGATTAAGCAGACAGACTGGATTAATCTTCCAGTGGGATACAATTTGAATGATCACTTGAATACGGACACCGCCATCTCGCATCCAAATGTCAGTTACTATGATTGGCCTGCAGCATGGCTCACACCTATTCCAGGGGATGAGCAGAGCTACCTCCAGAACCGCACAGGACCACTTGCTCAAGCGGCTCCTAATATTGGCCCGATCTTCTGGGAAGAGATCTTGGGTCCTGATGGCATCGTCCGTCATATGCAATTGCAAGCGCGAGTAGAAGGCTCCAACGGGATTCCTAACGGCGATTCCATGACTCTTTCCCTCTATCTCGGCCGCGGTACTGTCTCTCGGGGAAGGACTTCGATTCAAAAAGGATTAAACATGATTGTTTCCCAAATTCCGTACGGAGATCTTAATGACTTGGCTGTAGTTGCCACTGCCATTGATAACATGGTGAATGCTCTTAAGAACACTCCCAATATCACGTGAAATCTCCCAGCAAATGGAACATCTGGCGCCGACTACATGAAGACGGTACCTGTGACTTACGCCAATGTCGGTGAACGCCGTGCCAACCATTGGACGGGTACTGCCAAGATGGGTACTGATTCCGCGCTTGTAGGAAACGGTACTGCAGTCGTCGACACCAACAACAAAGTTTATGGCACCGATAATATCTTCGTTATGGACGCCTCTATCTTCCCGGGTCAAGTAACAACCAATCCCAGTGCACTTACTGTCACGGCTTCGGAGCATGCCTCGGAGAGGATATTGGCACTTCCTCTTCTAGGAGGGAAGTAGTAAAGCAATGGACTCCAATAGTGTGTGTCAAAAAAAAGCACAACGTCTTCTTCTGTAATTTAACCCAAATTTAATCTTCTCATGGTCCTCCTTGAAGATGGAATAATTCAAATGATAACAATGAGTGTAAGCATTGAATTCAGAATTCCATGCTGCATGAAAAATACCACTCGATACTGAAATTAGCCTAAGTAATCACACAAGCAGAATTTGGAATCCCAAGCTTTGCATTGCAATCTTCCAATCAGCTTCCCCGGAGCTGTGATCTACTTGTCGCAGCCTCCAGCACTCTTCCATGATTACCCTTGCTTTTGACGCTCCGAATTTCCCATCAGTTGGGTTGCCAAAACGGGAGAATTCCCTGAAGAAATCCTGGTCTCCTTCCGTGGCCATACATCCCGCGATGCAAAACGGCCATATCAAGTTATTCACCATCTCTGGATCCGGAAGAGACTTGAAGGCTTCGATGGATTGAGTTACGGCATGGCCAATCTCTGGTAAGCTTGGCAAAGCGCCTGAGATGGTGACGTGGAGATAGACGAGTGCGGCGAAATGATAGACCCTTGTGACGGTTGATTTGAGTATGTCGTGGTCGATTGTCAGGAGATTTCCAGTTCGACGTGTTGTACGCTTTCCAGCTTCGATGTTCTCTAGTTCACCGTTCAATCGAGATTCAATCTCATTTCCACGAGTAACAAGCTCGCGCACGCTAAGCTGCCCAGTTGTCTTCATCTCGTTCTTCCATTGGTCGAGGAGGACTACGTCTTTGATTGCTAACAAAACCCAATTCTCGCACCCTACTACCTTTTCGAAATGAATAAATTGCGCGTCGATCTTGTGAGAGCATGGTGTAAAAACTTCCGAGCCTATCGTGGCACATGAAATGATACTATACCAGGCCAGCGTAGTTGAAAAAAAGGAAAGTGCGGCTCGATGTGGTGCTGTACCTTCCTGGTTTATGATTATGTCACGTATTCGTTTGTTGATATCGGGAAATATCGAGAGGGATGCTGCGAGATGCACCTGCCATGTTTCGCTATTACTAATAAATCCCTAAATCGATGTGAGTATAGGTGATTAAGGCGAGTAACGAGTAGGATTTACCTCAATGGAGATGAGCAAAACTATACTGCAAAGTAGTTGAACATCCTCCGACAAAGTTCTTCCACGGTCAGAAGACGTGAGCACTTCTAGATAACTTCGTAACTCCGATATGGCCACATCGTATTGAAGATGCAAAGCTTCGGATGTGAAACACGCCTTCTTCATCCCTCCTTCAAGGCAATACTTCATTTGTCGATGGTAAGCAGCCAGACTACAAGCTGCGTAGTACAGGGGCTTAGTCTGCATCAGCAAGGAAAGAAGCCAGCCTCGTCCTCCATCTTCCAACGAAGGCCGGTAGAATCGGAATTGACATGGGAATACGTAGTCCAAGTAGTGCATGAGTAAGACCGACTCATTTTGGGCGATGTAGGCGGCTGTATTTTCTGGCGTAAGGCCTGGTGGTGGCCCATCAATGAGCAAGGGTTTGTTGTGTGGTGGGGTTGGAATCTCCTGCAGGGGAGGTATGGCTGGTGATGAATATGGTAATGGTTTGACATTCAAAGCATTACCCAATATTTCCCGATCATCTGTTTGAATGTGGCGGCGCTTCATCGCAGCCCTCTTCCGCTGATTAGTGGCATCTTTCACAGCCTCTCGGATTCTCGCAAGTTTCTCCTTTTCCTTGGCTCCACCGTCCATCCAGTCGGGTCTTGAGCCATAGCCTCCGCATTCTAGTCGGAGGGAGCTGCAAACCGCGCAAGTAGGCTTCTCCTCGGGGCACTTCTTTCTTCGGACCTTGCAAGTCCAGCATCCTGTGGTGCTTCGAACTTCAGTCGCCATGAGCTCAGGTTTGCTCGGTCCGTTTCATGAGCCCTTATGTATGTCTTCCATCGCGGGACGATCCGAGGGTGCGCGGTAGTGAAAGATGATGTACTTCGTAAGGTCTGAGGACAGCTGAGGTGCAGTGTGGGTCCGAACATGCTGCATTACTGGCCGAGTCGAGTACGGATGACAAATAAGTGTCAAGAAACTATAACCGACTCTCGTTTCCACCTTCCTTTCCTCTGCCCCTCTCTTGCTTTGGCGGGACACGATTTGATTCGCCAGAATCGAAGATTATTCTCTAACTTCTAGAAAAGAAACTCGATTCGGAGTTCTGACATGTTTAATCACTGCTTGGAAATCTACTTAAGCTGGAGTTTGTCATCCGCAAGAAACAATATAAATGAACAGATAACCCCCATACTTTCCAATTCTCAAAACCTCAGATTTGACTTAAGAACTAACTGGAACTAAAACCCAAATATCAATTTCTCAAGTCATTCTGAGATATGTCTTCATATGTAGTAGTTGGTGCTTCGCGTGGCTTGGGTGTATGTCTCTTCCTACAATTGATAACATTAAGAGCTGACTGTCCCTAGTATGAATGGCTTCGCCAACTCAGCAGCGACAATGCGAATACTGTCATTGGGCTTGTTCGGACCCCAGCCACTACTCAAAAACGACTGGAAGTCGACTCTATGCAAAATGTGCATCTCCTAGAAGGCGACATGGCTGACAACAAGTGTCTCATCGCCGCAGCTGCAGAAACAGAAAAGTTGACGGGAGGCACAGTGGACTATCTGATCATCAACGGAGTATACACAAACCCAGCCGAGAGCTTTCTCTCTCCAAGCGAGTTCTCCGGAAAAGAAGAACTCTTAACCAACTCCATGATCCAAAGTCTGAAAGTTAATGTCCTTGGAGCCATCTTCTCGATCAATGCTTTCTTGCCTCTCGTGCGCAAGAGTAACATCAAGAAGATCATTGTCATTACAACTGGGCTGGCAGACAGAGACATGACGGAGAAGAGTACTATCTCATTTTAGTTGATCTATAGCTCCATGAAGGCAGCTTTGAACATGGTCGTTGCTAAATATGCTGTGGAGTTGAAAAGTGAAGGGTTCAAGCTTCTTGCTTTGAGTCCGGGGCTGGTGGATACTACAGCTGATAAGCCTGCAATTCAACGTGAGTGTCTTGCATAAGATGAGGAAGATATGCTAATTACAGCCAGCGACCCCCGAGGAGATGCAGAGATTGGGTGTGATGATGAGTGAGTTTCGAAAACAGAAACCCGACTTTGCCGGGCCGATTACTCCCTCTGAAAGTGTCATCATGCAGCGGAAAATTATCGATAGTCTTACTACTGAAAACACGGGCGCCTTTCTCTCCCACCATGGCAACAAGAGTTGGCTTTGACTCAAGTTTTGGGGCTGAGATGAAACCTCACATATGTTGAGAAGGAGAGGGCTGGTGAAATAAGATCTGCATTCATGCTTCTGCCATGCTGTGGCCCATTGCCCTCTTAACGTCCTATTTGTCACCTATTAGCCCCCGTGCTGCGTTCATATCTCTGCTCTGCTATGATACAATCATTGAGGACTCGCCAGTGATGTGCAGTTCTTCAACGACGTTGTCGCTTGTTTTCTCCCAAGCCACTGCAACCAGAGGCTTTGCCACTCTTTTTGCCCTTTAGCGTCTCTTTGTCATTCCCTATTTCATTGTCTTCATCATCGCCGTTATTATCTTCAGCAGCCCCAGCAACAATCCCCCATGGAACTCGACGGTTCTGAGCTGGCAAGCGAGGAGCGACAGGGAATTCGTCGAGCTCAGGCTCCAGATCTTGAAATTGAGAATGGTAGAAGATGCCGGGCATGTAAGATGTGATCTAGAAGGGATTGGTCAAAGTTATGTTGATACAAATGATCATTCACCAGGTACCTGAAATAGCAAATTGGCCCAACACCCTTCGTGACCTCAAGTTAAACATTCCTCGGAAAACGACATCGAGTATGAGGGGAGTGCGTTGACAAATTAAGTTGAGCATATTCGACGGGACTTGTCCTACTGTACCAGCTTACTGCCAAACCGAGAAGACGAAGGAAGGGTATATCGAGGGAGGACCCGAACCATTGATACATCGAGATGAGATAAAGTAAGGGGTTCTCTTGGAGAACCTTTCTGAACAAACCAAGGCAGTGTTGATGAGTCTTGAATGGGGGCATTTCGGAAATGAATCTTGGGTCTTGGAGGATCCAGCTATTGCCTATTAGCCATGAAAGAAAAGTGAGATATTGCGCTAATTGCGAAAGACAGGAATTCGCTGGATATGGGATTTTTAAACAACCGTCGAGCAAGCCATGTTCAAATTTGCTCAAGGCCCGTATACTATCTAGAACAATAGTTTTGGGGAGAAGAACTTACATCACAATGGCTGTGCCGACTTCAGTAATCATCTTTGTTGTAATCTCTCCGGGATCCATCAGATAGCAATTTCCTTGGGCTGGCGCCCGTGAGCCTTTGATTGGGGTTGCTGGTTTACTGCTCTATCTGAAATATTCTAGTCTTTATCGATTTGAGACTATTGCCGCCTGCTTGCCACTAGCCTTGGTTACTTTGAAACTTCCACGCTTCTTGAAGCCAGCACCAACTGAAAACGACATAGGATCTGAAATCGAAGCAGCGGAATCACTGTTAACAATGCGTTAACTGCCTGAGAAGTCGCACTTTGACTATCTGGGGACCTTACTATTGACATTGATGATTCTGTTCCTAGTGGCAGCTTTGCAGTTGGCGGCAAATCTACTCCATGGTCACACCCATTTCTCATCGTGCTGCTCGTGGCGTGAGCCTTATCTGCGAGAGCTTTTGTGGTCACCGTGTTACGCTTTAGCAAGAAGCTGTTAGTACCTCTCGGCATGTTGAAGATGCCTTCAGTACTGGGTTCTATTTCATGTAATTTGCTGAATACTTCTGTACATAGCATGGTAAGGGCGACCCTCTAGTATTGACCTTCAAGTAACTGTGAAAAGTGGGATAGATATACCTGGGGCAGGCCTTAGTTATTTGTATGTTGGATTGGGCCTCGGGTCTCTGACAGCTGGTTATATCATACGGAGAACCGGAAAAGCTGGATTGTTGACTCTCGGAACGACTACTTATCGGCTCTTTGTTATCTGCTCATTTGTACAAAAGCATTAGTTAAGCCATCATATCTATTTCCCCAGCTTGGTTTGCTGACTTCGCTTAGCTATCGAGAAAGCGAAAGATCGCTGGCTGTTATTATTCCTTGGAATGTCTATTGCAAGGACCTTCAGTAGCTTGGCTGTCACGTTAACCTCGGAATGCGAAGCAAAGGATATTTATCATCACCCTGCCATCAGAGATTAGAACTGACAGCTCAGATTGCGTTATTCTAATCGCAATGAGCCATGTTCTTGTTGCAATCGGCTCGATTGTGGCAACACAGATAATTTCAATCCTTCTTCAATCCGCTGCATCCAAGGACTTGCACATAAAGCTCAAGGGGAGAGCAAAGATCAGGTGAGAAGTTCTCATATCTTGACCAGCTTTGAGGGAGAAAAGGCGGAACAGGATACGGTGTCTCTCTTGTTGTGGGCTAATGTTCTATATGCTGTTAGAGGAATCCTCGAGAGAAGAAATAAAATGCCTAGGGTCAATTAGAAATTGCTCCAGGTTGAGCAATGCAAATACTATATAATTATAATTATTTTGCTTCTCCGGTGCAGGAACCTTGCGAGGATGTTTCCACAGGATATTTGTAGTATCGACTTGAATTCCTTGTTTCGATCTAACTTCCGTAGTGATATATCGAGATAGAGCGGAAAAAAGATAGCGATTTAGGCGACCGCGTGTATCCCGATTATCTATAGTGATAATCAAAGACTTTATAATCTCGATCTTTTAGGAGAGATCGTCTTCGGCAGAGACTGGTCGTATGGACGACAAATTGAAGATGACTATCACGGGCTAATGGTTTGGAGCTTAATGAATTGGGCTGACTAAAAAATCGTAATCCGGATATCAATCTTCCAGGTCCAACGCTGAACTTTTTCACTTGAACAAGGTACATGCGGCTCCCGTCAGGGAAGCGAGTAAGTGATTATTGAACGCCTGAATTCGATACTTTTTTGTGTGGATCGGACATTTTATACAGAAATTAATAACCTTATTCTTGAGCCACGTGCCATTATCCAAATTGGCACTGTCCTTTTTCTATAGAATCATCTTGTCGATTTTGACCTCCTCGTCCTCTCCCTATTCTCTGATATCCGGTTGGTCTTTGGGGTCCTCGGGTGCGCCCAGTAAAGAAGGCTTTCATCTGGACCTGCCTACTCCTCCCACTTAGGCCGACAATGGTGTTCGGTTCCAAATAGTGCTGAGCTATTGGAGTAATCTGGGACCATCTGTTAAGAATCTGTACGACGTTTGATGGATAGAGATGCGGGCAGGGGGCGGAGGCTATCGTCTGGGTTAAGATCGATCTTCTCGAAAAACTCTTTTCTAGTGTTTTGGTGTAGTTTTGTGGGGTTGTGGGAGGAGCGAGTGAGTCGTGGAAAGAGGAAAAGAAATCCCCTCTCAAGTCGTATCCGTCTTGGACAAGAGGAGCCCGGCCCCCTCCTTTTGGGGTTGGTAGCGAAGAAGACCTCGACACTATGGATTTTAGCAAAGTCGCGAGTAAAGGAGAGCTTTGTGGATCTTAGC
>Ga0302325_10018562_pt1 | contig 14653 bp, 14 predicted proteins | sample Palsa_T0_2_FD_201948 | JGI IMG/M metagenome (GOLD analysis project Ga0302325, IMG submission 201948) | Peat permafrost microbial communities from Stordalen Mire near Abisko, Sweden - Palsa_T0_2 | ecosystem: Environmental > Terrestrial > Soil > Palsa > Peat permafrost | place: Sweden: Abisko... | reverse complement strand
GCAGGTACAATGGAATTTATATGGTGAGTAAGCTCTCCTGCTACGTTTGCCCACGTCATTTTCGCATCCACCTCTTTGGGTTTCCGGGATATGGCCGATGTCATCTACAACACCACACGATCCGGGTTTGGAGAGCTTCCGCGGAAGCCGGAAGGAAAGAGCAGGGAAGGTGAGCGAGGCGGCTAGTGGGGGCAGGCGATCGACGAAGCCTGAGTTCCAACTCTTTGTGGACTGGATCTGGAATGCCCTTGCCGGGTCCTCCGTGAGGAGCAGAAACGCGCTAGCGCAGGTATCGGGTTATCCCAAGACATTTGTATATGATGTCTTCGACGGGCGTCAATTCCCCACTCTGGAACAAGCACGAGATCTTGCACAGTGCCTTCGCTGTTCCTCGGATTCGATTGAGGAAATATGGCATAAGGTAAAGGCGGGCAGGGCTGCTCACGGCCGGACGCCAGGTGCTTGGGACCCATTTCTTCTGGGAGTCCATAAGTCCATTGAACCAGCAGATGACGACTCGGAGAGCGTACTCACTGACTATGTTGAACGTCAGCATGACCAGGTGCTCCGTGATCTAATCGGCGAGCCTGGGCACAATGTGCTGGCCGTGGTAACGGGCAACGCTTGCACGGGCAAGACAAGAACAGCTCTTGAGTCGCTCAAGGTATGCCTGCCTGCCTGGCCTCTTGTCTGCCCTATTGATAGCGTAGAACTGGCCGAGCTCGTTGCGTCACGAAGCTTGCAACCACAAACGGTTCTGTGGCTGGACGAGATGCAGGTTTATCTGCAAGGAGCAGACGGCGAACGTGCGGCAGCCGCTGTGCGCCGCGTGCTCGCAAAGTGCGAGAGCATTGTTGTAATCGGTACGATGTGGATCTCGCACTGGGACTTGCTGACTTCACAGGATAAGGCATCTGGAGATTATCTTTATCCTGGGGCGGCCCAGTTGCTGAATTCTGCAGTGCGCATTAATGTTCCTGACAGCTTCTCTGGTGATCAAGAAGCACTCGCGTTGCTGGAAACGCTCAGCAGCGGCGATTCTAGGCTGGCGGCAGCTAGGGCTGCCGCGGAACTTGATGGGAAAGTGACTCAAGTACTAGCGGGTGGAGTGGAGCTCGTCAATCGTTACGAGCACCCACATGATGAATACGGTGCACTTGCAATTACAGCAGCCATGGATATCCGTCGCCTTGGGCACTATCACCCGATTCCACGCCGCCTTCTAGAGAAAGCCGTCACAAACTCGCTCACTCCCGCGCAGCGAGTAACATCTCGCGAATGGCTTGCGGATGCGATAAAGTTCGCAACCACTAGCGTCCGCGGCGTTAGGGCTGTCAACCCCCAGCGCGACACTGCTGGGGTGGGTAGCGCAGACTCATACGTCCTTCATGATTATCTAGACCAGTACGCGCGTCAGACTCGCTGGCGCTTCCCCGGCCACATAGGACTCTGGCAGGCACTTGCCGAGCATGAATCGAGTCAGGACGATCGTGAACGGCTCGCCGACGAGGCTGGGTCGCGAGCGCTATTCAGGCTAGAGACTATTCTCCTCCGCCCGCTCGCTGACGCAAAGAACCCAAAGGCGATCCGAAATCTAGCGATCCGACTGTTCAGGGCGGGCCATCACGATGCTGCTATCGAACTCGTACAGTCTGGATCGTCTGGTTCGGGCGACAATCTGGAGAGCCTCCTTATGGATTTTTTGAAGGTCGACGAGCGATGGGAAGATCTACTAGAGGTACTGAAGGCCAAGGCCGAACGAGGGAGCTATGATGCAATAGCGGAGATTGGCATCATCTACGAAAAAGCGGGTGAACTAGAGGGGGCGGCACGCTGGCTTGACCGCGCTTCGCCTGAGGGTGAAAATAATAGCACAGCACTTCGCCATATGGCCAAAATTGAGGAGCGGAATGGACGGCTTCAAACTGCCATTAGCCTTCTACGGCAGGGAATCGCGCAGAGCGACTGTCAGGCTGTCCGCGAGCTCATGGAGCTGCTAGAACGGCACGGCCGCATAGCAGAAGCAGAAAGTGTCATCTATAACGAGGCTATCGGCTGCTCTTGTTACGATGAGCTTGCTGAACTGGGAAACCTGCAGATCAGGGCAGGAGTCTTGCATGATCGGGTGGAATGGTGGCGGAACCTCATGGTGCAGGGAGATTTTCATGAGCAGGAGATGGCCCGTCATATACTTATTAAGTTCATCAAAGATCCGGCTACTTGCCGCGAATCCGTGGCATTTTACAGGAAGCGAATAGAGGATCTTCGTCAAATTATGTCCGGCAGGTTTACTAGAGATCACCTCGGGCTGCTTGACGCTCAGCTAAATGCCGGTTCGGCCTATGAGCTTCTAGATGAGCTCACGGCTCTGGCGGTTGACGGGGATCTTTCGGCCATGGAAGCAGTTGCTGATATCTTGCTTTCAATGAACCGTTCACGCGAAGCTGAGGCTTGGCTTAACATCGCGAACAATAAGGGTTCGCCGACTGCATGGATGAAAATGGCAGCGTTTCTTAACGACTCAGGTCGAACCGAAGACGCAGTGGGATGGTTGGGGTCTGCGTGCCTGGCAGGCCATAACGCTCTCGAGAATTTGGTTCAACTTCTTAGAACAGTAGGTAGGCTAGCCGACGCCGACCGACTGTGGGCATTCGGGCTTGAACCGGATGGCCGAATAGCGGACCCATGGTAAAGGGTGCTTGATCCTCATTCACTTCTGGCGGTCCATTCGCAAAGCTAACGTACGCTCATCGGCATTCTCTGAACAATCCAAGTCGAGTTGCAGGTTCGGGTGTTGTCACAGGTCATGGTAGATGCGCACACGCTGGCAGGTCTGCTGAGGCCGACGTAACGAGCAGCAGCGAGGACAAGCTGGGCGACTGGTTCACCACCGCATATCCGCTTTCTGCAGTGCTCAGGTCATGGCCACACCGTTATGGACCTGCTGAACTGGACTTTCCGGACACGCTGGCAGCCCGCCGCCGTGACCGGACAGCCTCCTGAACTGCAACGTTGTCTGCGCAGTTCAGAGAATAGGCAATGGCGGACGTCTACTGGGCGCGGTCTGCTTACCATGCCTGGGAGGAACGGTCTCGGCCTCGTGTCTGAACGCGATAATTCTGGTGCTGCCTATCGTTTGCTCGTCTAGCCTTCTGGTCATGTCCTCGGACCCGTTCATAGACCTGGCCAGCAGCACTGAGGCGTTCGCCAAGGAGTTCCGCGAGTTCATGACCCGCAACCCGCACCCGGCACCGGGGTCTCCCGCCGACAAGGAAGCCCAGGGCGAGCTACTTGCGGGCGACTGGAGCGAGCACCCATCAGGCGAGATCTTCGCCACGACCTACCTCACCGCCACGTCCTGCACTGATCACCTGCTCGGCCTCGCTGACGTCCTCCGCGCTCACAACGCCCTGTTCGCCGCCTACACCCTCACTCGCGGCGCCGTCGAGGCCGCCGCCCTGGGTTGCTACCTGACCGAGCAGGACATCGATGGCAGAGAGCGAGTCCGCCGGACGATGAACTACCGGCTCGACGCCATGTGCGCGCAAGTCTGGCTATTCACGGACATGCAAAGCGACTACGCCACCGAGAGACTGGATGAGACCAAGCTTCGGATCGCCGACTTCGCCCGTGCAGCCCGTCAGCACAACTTCAGCTTTCACGGCATGAACGGCAAAGGCCGCGCTGCCCACATCGGTCCGGTTCAGCCCGCGGCGATGAACTTGATAAGTCTCGCCGTGGACAAGGACCTGCCTGAACTCGGGCGGACTTACCAGCGACTGCTGAGCGCGACGGCTCACTCGGGCCTCCATGGCCTGGCACGGATGCTGACACCGCTGTCGCCGAACGAGGGCCGCCCCGGCGAGGCGCTCGCAGCCGTCAACATCGACCCTCGAACACTCGCAGTAGACCTGGTCGTCGGACCGCTAACCGCGCACCACCTCGCGAGAGGCATCGAGTGGTTCACCGGCTGCGACATGACCGGCCTCCACGGCCCCGCGAACCAGATGCTCCGCACATGGGCGCGTATCGGGCAGATAGACGTACCAACGGGGTAACGCGGGCGGTACTACCATCGCTCGCCTCGCAACACTCGCCGAGGTCCCCTGGTCACCTGGCCTTCGATGCCGGCTGCCGCTGGAACGTGTCGTGAACGATTGCACGCCCAACGGTATGGGCGATACAGGCTGCACGATCACGCTGCGACTACCCGTAGTCCCCGAAGGAAGAGAATATGGCGTCCACACCCGACCGCGGCTCGTTACGTGGACAGGGTTACAGTGGTGCTTGGGCTCGGCTCAATGACGATCTGCCCATCTACGCAGATAGCGTTACCTCGTGTCTCAGTCTTCTGGCCTCGATGTGGCGGCACTGGTGTCGGTTGCCTTGGCGGCGGCGCAGAATGCTCCTGGCGCGTCCGTGATCCCCACGGTTCTGCTTGAGCGTGTGCTCCTCAAGGAAAGAGAGCCGCAGCGCGGCGCAGGCTTGGCGACCGCTGCCGCTGGCTGGTTCGAGAGAGCTGGCTTTCATGCCGAACGTAGCCATGTAGGGGGCCATGGCTACGGCGAAATCATTAATGAGATCAGAGACTGGTACATGCAGGACATCAACATTTTGCGTGCCGAACGCGAAGCCAAGCTTGCATCTCAAGCGGATCTTCTTGCCACCCGGATGGGTTTCTCGCAGGAGCAGCTGGCACTCTTTCGCGAATCGAGCGACAGGCAATTCCAACGACGCCTAGATCTGATGCGATCGATGACTGTAGACGAATGTGACGCATGCTACAATCTGATATTCCTAGAATATGAAGACGATGACGGCCTCATCCTCGACGACTTTCACGAGCGCGCCGGATCGCCTGACTTGCTGGTCTGGAGTAGAAATGAGTCTGCGGAGCAGTGGTTCTTCTGTGAGGTAAAAAGTCTCAACGATCACCTAGGTCCAGCGCAGGTGGCCTGGATCAAGGAATCATGGGATCAAATTGGCGGTCGGTTCCTGCTGCTCCTCTTGGACTCATAGAGTCCAAGAGGAAATCTCTTCTACGTGGCACACGCGCGACCTGCAATTCCTAGCTGCGCATGGGTGTGCCTTCAGGTGACATCCTGTCATCGGCAGATGAGGTCGACAGGGCTGCAGGGCAGCGATCTTGAGCGGGCATGCGGATCGGCGCGATGTGACAGGACATCTGTCCCCGCGACGTGGACGACCCGTTTTGGCCGTCCGCCAGGATGTCCTGACGGATATCTCGCCCTGGTGGAGATGCCTTGGCGTGGCAGGCATCCCTGAAACGGCGGCCCTGGCGGGCTCAGGTCAGGGCGTGTCCTCCATGATGCGGCCGTAGCTGCGGCGGGCTCGGGCGCTGCGGGCGCTGGCGCCGTAGCGGCGGAGCATCTGGGGGGAGGTCCAGCCGTTGAGTTCCATCAGGTCGCCCTCGGCACCGCCGCGGTCCAGCCAGGTATGGCTGAAGTGATGCCGGAACCGGTGCGGGTACACCGCCACCCCGGCCCTCTTGCCCGCCTTGGCCACGATCTGGTAGATCCCGTCCGGGGTCACCGGCCCCCGCCCGCCGGTCCCCAGCCACAGCTCCGGCCGGCCCGCCAGCGGATGCTTCGCGCGGGCCCGCAGGTACCGGTCCACGGCGCGCGCCGCCTGGTAGCTGATCTTGACGATCCGTTCCCGGCCGCCCTTGCCGCGGACACGGTTCTCATACCGCCTGCAGCGCGATGCCTCCGGTCTCCCTGGCCGCTATCCTTCCGTCATGTCGGGTGCGATTGCGAGCCTGCTGGGTACTCTCGTCGGAGGTCTAGCTGCTATTGGCGGCGCTTGGCTTCAGGCTCGTAGTACCGCGAAGCTTCAACGGGAGGAGGCTGCCCGGCAAGAGCAGCAGCGGCAGGAAGAACGGACGGCACTCCTGCGGGATCGACGGCGGATCCTCGCGCGCCGATACCTGTTCCAATTGGGAGATGCCGTCGACTCCCTTCAGCACAGGGTTGACAACTGGGCGCATCGAGGCGGGCTCGAGTTTTCGGAAGGAAGATTTCCCGGTTACTGGGAAGTGACTAGCCTGTATGCCGTCGCTCGCGCGCTGGGAGCCGAACGCATCCTCGACCTAGAAGGTGTCTACGTCGAACTCGAGGCAATCGCACCGGACGAAGCCGCGAAACTGCCCCAGCATGCTGTCGAACGGGCAGTAACGAAAGCGTTCGGCTTTTTCCGTTACCATCGCATGGCTCTTGCCGAATCAGTCCTGGATCGTGACGGTGACGAGTTCAGGCTCTTGATTTACTCCGAGTTCCTCCGACGTTACGATGATCCCAAATGGAACCTGAAGTCGCTCCTTGAGCCCGTTCGCGAGGCCCTTTCCTCGGTTCAGAAGCAGCGGTTTGAGACACTCGAACAGTCCTTGGCGGACTTGAGCGCATCCATCTCAGACCTGACGACCTCGCCCAGTGCCAACAGTGTTGTGGCCGTCCGACCCAGTCCCAGCCCGCCGAGGCCGAGAACCCTTTGGCATCGGGACCGCCCAGCATGAGCGGCACCTGCTTTCTGGGACTTGGTCATGCCTTCTCACAACGGCACCTTGCTCGCCAAGGATCGGAGTCGGTCACGCACCGACTTCCCCGCCGTAAGCCAGACGGCGATAGATCGCCGACTCTGTCGCTGGCCAGTGCGGTGCTGACGGACTACGCGTCCGCGCACAGAAGGTCCGGCTCTGGCTTGTACTGACGCCCCTGACCGACCCTGTACGGCATTACGTGGTGATCTTCGATCCCTAAATATCAGCCATGCAGGATGGTTCCGCGCGGCCCCCAATGCAACGCCCGGGCCCCGAGGAATTGAGGGGAATATCGCGAATATATAACTATAGACCGTACTGTTCACGTCCCCACGCGAGTAGTTCGCCCTCATGAACATCGTGTACGCCAGCGGGTAGTTCCTCTGCTGCCTCTGCGAGAGTGCTGTGGCGGACGAGTTGCTCGAACAGGTCGGCCTTGAAGCCGGATAGCTGGACGACGCGTTCGTCGATACTGTTCTCGGCGATCAGCCGATAGACCACGACCGGGAGAGTCTGGCCCATCCTGTGCGCGCGATCGATCGCCTGCTTCTCAGTACTCGGCTTGAGCTGTGGCTCCATGAGTATGACCACGGAGGCGGCCTGCAAGTTCAATCCCACTCCGCCGGCATCGATCTGCAGTGCTAGGGCAGCGAATCCGTCCGCGTCCTGGAACTGCCTGATGACCTCGGTGCGTTTACTCAAGGGCACGTCACCGTGATACAACAGGGTTTCTTCTCCGATGATCACGCGGCACAGGTCCAGGACGCGGCGGAACTGGCTGAAGACCAGCACTTTCTTCTGGTTCTCCCGGCATTCACTGATGATTTCGCGCAGCCGTACCATCTTCGCCGATCGCTCGTTATTGCCTGTGGTAAGCCCAATCCGGGCCCCGCTGAGGTTCCCGCCAGCCAAGGCCCGCTTGCAGGCCAGGTACTCGTTCTCTCCTACCTCGATAGGCACATCCACGGGGATGATGTCCGGCAGCTCGGTCAGTACTTCGTCTTGGTTGCGGCGGAGGTATAGATCGCCGATCAGGTTCCGGAAGGCTGCCGCGTCGCGGTGCGCGTTGCTGCCGTCGCCGAATTGCCGGCGCAGGCGTGCGCCTTGGTCTGGGTCGGCGAGGTCGGCCAGCGCAATGAACTCGGCGGCGCGGTTCTCCATCGGGGTCCCGCTCATGAGCAGGACCCGGCTGGCGCGATCGGTAAGGGAGCGGACGACCTTCGTCCGGCGTGCCTCTGGATTCTTCACGGCGTGCGCCTCATCCACGACCACGAACCCGATCAGCGGATGATTCCTGGCCAGCAGGTATTCGGCCTGCTGGAAGCTGGTCACCAGGATTCCTCCCGCTCCCTGCCAGCCATGGAACGCCTCATCTCTGGTGGCGCCGTGGAATCGCTGACCCTCAATGCCGGCAAGTGTCCGCCGGATTTCCTGGAGCCAGGTATCGATCAAAGACGCGGGGCATACCACGACGTGGTGCCGTTCGCCGTCTGCCTGGGTGGCATGCGCGATCGCGGCGAGTGCCTGCACGGTTTTGCCCAGTCCCATGTCATCGCCCAGCAAACCCCGGTTGGCGGCCACTGCGAACTTCGCACCGAATTCCTGGTATGGGCGAAGCTGCAGGATAAGTCGCGTGGTGTTCAGCGTGGTCGCCTGGATCCGCTTCAGGAGATCTGAGGAAAACCGCGTTGCCAGTCCGCGGCGCAGGAAGTCCTGCTCTCGGGGGGTTCCTTTGCGGGACAGAAGCTGTTCTAGCGTCGACAGGAGAGATGAAGAACTTGCGCGCCACCCGCCGGCGATGGCCGGGTCGGGTTCCGTTCCGATCTGCTGGGCCCGGTCCAGCCCGGCCAGCAGCTTTTGCAGGCTGTCAACGGCCTGCGAGGAGAGCCACGCCTGGCGGATCTCGGGTGCTTGAGACCGGATCCGGGCCTTGCGTGATGACGTGCTGAGCTGCCACGCTAGCCAGCTGGTGGTGCGCGAGAGCCAGCCGACGGGGGCAAGAACCTCCCGGAGGACCGCCGCGTGCGGAGCGAGTCCCGTAACGGCCGTGAGCATCGCCAGCCTGCGGACCAAGGCGTAATCCGCCCCTGTCCAGGCGTCAGGATTGGCTGGCGGGCGAAGGTCATCCGGGCGGATCTGTTCGTAGTCTGTTGCCAGCTCCATGATCTTGCGCGCCGACGGCGGGCCGATATTGCGGATGTCATCAAGGTCGTTCACCGTACGCCGGAGAACGTCTGCTGCAGTGGCTACTCCTCCTTTCCGCAAGGCCGCGGCGCTCACACCCGAGCCGCGTGCGAGCTCCTCCACTGACATCTCGCCCAGACGATGATCGACACGTTCCTGCTGCTGCGGGCCGCGAGCCTTCAATACCGCCTTGCGGTAACGCCGTTCCAGCCGACGATGCAGCCGCACTGCCCGCCGACCCTGACGCAGTTCTGCTCGTGCCCACCGATGCAGTTCGGCCCGGTCAATAGGTTGCGCAGCATCTGCTACCGGGTCCGCTTCCTCAGGAATCACCTTGTCTGCAATCCGTCCGCGCAGGCTGTACTTCCTCAGCAAGGATCTATCACCAACGCGCAGGTTGCAATCTTCCGCATATCGATTTGGCCCCACCGGCGCGACGCCAGGCTGACGGTGTTTACCGGCGCTGCCGTCAAATCCTGCCGGTTTCTCCGAGGCGATCGCCGCAATCAGCCGTCACGTCATCCAATATGATCATGCAAGCCTAGGCTTGGGTTTACCAGGAATCCCGGGCCTCAATAGCTGGTACTGGCGGGCCGCCTGAGGCGGCTATCGAGAGCCGGTACACGTCGGCATTTCTGTGGTTCACGCCGTTGCCAGGACTGGTATTTACAGCATGTATAAGGCGAGAGACGATGACCGCAGGCTAGCCGGAGCAGTCCGCTGTTCAGACTGAGTTGAGTTCAGGACGGTCCGCCGCCTCCAGACGGTACAAACCCGGAGTGTTTGATGACGCACAACAGTCGCTGCGAGAAATCAACGACGGACCCGAGGAAATGCAGATGCTCGTGCAATGGCGACCATCACGGCGGGGCGACACGTTACAGCCACGGCACCGCCCTCGGCTGGTCACGTGCGGAGAACGGGCCCGGTCCAAGCACACGCACTGGTCAGCCGCCCAGGCATACCAGCCCTAGGGACCTGACGGTCACGGTGCAACACGCTGTGACCGAGATCATCGACTGGCTGGCAGAGAATCCCACGGCCGCGGAACAGGTTACTGCGATCGCTGATCTGGTCGCAGAGCAGGCGGTCGGCGCTCTGAAGAAGCATGGTCGCGCCACCTCCAGGCGAGAGCTAGAAGTTAGTCATTTCCTTTGTAGCCTGTTGGCCGCTCTTGCGGAAGCGATCGACAGATTTAAACAGGCGCTCGACCGGGTCCCTGATGCCGTGATTTCGATGATCACCGGAAAGAGCGACCAGCTTGCGCTCAACGCTGTGGCCGTAAGAATCGCAGTCCGGTCATCCTGGCGGCTGATCATGCAGCTACCGATATTTAGCCGGATCGATAATCTGCTGCGTGTCGTGAGGATCGCGGCCATATTGGCCTGTCCAGATCCAGATAAGCACGAAGAGGTCCTTCGGAATTGCCTCTACCCTCTGGGCGGCGATGTAATTTCAGCAGCTACGGAGAGGCGACTAGAGCAGCTGCTCTCACCTAGTCACGTCTCGTAAGGCCGCTGGTGACCAGGCAGATTCTCAAGCAGGCTCTTTACGCTCATGGGGATGAGCGAGCTTTGCGGCCGTACCGATCAGCCTGTTCTGTGCCTAGTCGACCACCATTTTGGCCGGAAAGGATCGGCGCCAGATCAGGCGGCTATCGCGCGTTGAGCGCGCTCCCTGCGATCGCAGAGCGTGATCACGCCGGTACCGTAGCCTCGCGCCCCGAAAGCCAAAGCCATTGCCCGCCGCTCGCTCCGAGGCTACGACCTTTCATCGCGACCTAGTGAACGCCCCCAGCTGCGAGCCAGGCCATGAGCGCTGAAACAACGGAGGTGACCAGAGTCCCGATCACCGGGGGCAGCCGTTCAACCTGGATGTGGATGACGCCCCGGACATGGAGTTCCAGCGCGTAGGGCGACTCCCTTGCACTCTTGCTGGTGTCCGCGCTCACCTGGCCCCCCCAGAATAGGACGCGGAACGTCTGGGCTGAAGACGGCTGTAGGCGATAGCCCGGCGTAGCTCATCCATCGCGTCACGGCGTGGCCCGCCGTGACGTTCCCATGCATCCATCCACGCCTCCCGCTCTATGCCGCTGACTTCACAGGTGATGAGCACTTGATCCAGGACGTCGTAGGACAGGGACCGCTCGTAGCGCAGGATCGCGCCGATCATCGAGCGCGTCAGCCGTCCGCTCGTATCTCTGCGAGCCAGCTCGCGATGCGAGCCGACCCTCCTGGAGATTAGGTCCCCTAGTGCGTCGTACATGCTTTGCCAGGAATCGATGTCCGACGGGGGATAAGTGACCTTCCGCCGCCGGGTCTCGCGTCGGCTCTGCGCAGCCCTGGCGGCCTCCCAGAGTCTTCGCGCCTCGTCAGTTGACGCTCTACAGCGTACGGCTGTTGCCTCAATGACCTGCCAGGGCGGAAGCCTCCGCCCGCATAGCGCCCGCGAGACCCACGACCTGCTGTAGGCGACGTCACCGGCTATCTGCTCATAGGTGGCCCCGGCCTCGTCGAGATGGTCATGTACCCACCTGGTCAGTGATCCCAGTGCCGCATCACCCGATGCGATGAGCATCCTCGGTCGCCCCATCGCTTACCTCTCAGCCAGCCGTTAATCGCGTATCCTTGTGAGCCATCATGTTGATTCTGCACACCGATCAGGGCGTCTGCGACCGGCATGGATGTCGTTCGTGCAGCCCGGCTACGCATACGGAGTATGTGCGTGGCCACTATGCGCACATTGCCTGTGATTAGGGCTGCGGCCGGCCCGCAGCGAACGTGACACACGGTCACGACGGCGCTGAACGCGACGCTAGATCACCGACTATGCGCGGTTGACTCTTGCATGAGGTCTTGAACAGATCGCGCGCATATTATCCATTCCGAGCGGCTCGGAGGATGGTGCAACATCGTACGGCCTACGCGCAGATGTGCCAGCTCTGCGCGCTTGCGGGGCCCAGTAATCGCCTCGGAGGCCGCTCGTCGAGCCATTGTTTCAGGGCATACAATTCTCTATCGCTGCCGTCGATCTGCTCACGCACCTTCAGTAGTATCGCCGCTTTCTTCCGGGGAGCGGCGCGTGAGTTCCGCAGCTGCGAGATACGCCTGCTTTTCTGCCACCTCTCCGGGCGAGCGAACCGGTCCCACGCAGCCTGCCGACTGACTCCCAGCGCAGCACCCACTTCATCCCACGTAACGCCGAAGCTGCGAGCCAGTTCGACCTCCAGGGCAAGCAGGCGTTCAGCGGCAGCTGATAGCTCGTTCACCATGGAAATCCAGGCACCGAAGTAGCGATCGTAAGAGATCTTCTGCTGGCCCCGCTCAGCCGCACTCGCGGCGGTGCGATGTTCGGATGCAAGGCGCGTGTAATCCTTCCCAAGTCCGGACATCGCACTGGCGTGCGCGCGGAGCGTGTTCCTGAAGTCGTCGTCCATAAGGACATAGTCCGCCGAGACTGAGGCCTGGTCAAGCTTGCCTTGACAATCTAAATCAAGACTGGCTTTACAAAAATATTGCGAGCCTAGGCGAATACATGTGCTCTTAGCTGGGATTTTGTGTTGGAGCTGTCAAGCTTGCCTTGCTCTCAAATAAGTACTGCTCCATGTAGGGAGAAACCTGCAGAGGACGTTTGCGATGGTCAGCTACTGCAGCGAGCCTGGGATCCAGCCGCTCCTGCCAGCCAAGCCGATGGAGGCCACCATGTGGTGCATTCTCGCTCACCTCTCCGGGCCAGCCCTCACGGTTGCTGCCGTCGCCGCCATGGGAACGTGGGTGCGGCCGATCTTCCGCTACCCACACATGTGGCGATATCTGGAATCTCGGCGCGAAACGGCATCCGCTCATCCGGGCACGCCTCTTCCTTGCCAGCCGCCCGCACTGCCCGCCGACTACGAGACCACCGACATGGCCCGGCTCCGCCGCGAAACCCACGCCCGCATGCTCGGCAACGGCCTGTGCGGCCGACCCGCCGAACTCGACTGCCGGATGGAATCCGCCTGCCAAACCTGCGCCTACTTCCGCACCGGACCCGAATTCCTCCCCATCCTCACCCGCCAGCGCGACCACGCCCGCGACCACGGCCAGACCGACCGCGCCGAACACTTCACGAGCATCATCCACAACGTGGAGCAACCCCTTGACAACGATCACCCCGCCGATTCGGTACCTTTGGCTCAGCCTGGGTAGGTCCGCCAGGCAGTTGCCGCCCCTAATTAGACTGGTGACCCCTCGCACTGGAATTCAGAGGCCTGGCCCACAGGAGAACGGAGAAGACCAGAAAGGCAGTCCCGGCTCTCGCTTGTCATAATGGCCGCCGGGACGCAGCCGCCAGCGGTTCCCGGCCGCGTCTCGCATGAAGACCGCCACTTGGATCGCCTTAGGATCGGTGCCGTCCGGAATCTGGCAGCCCCACTGTTCCGTAAATCCGGCCGGTTCAACGAGCACGGTTGGCATGAGTGGCGCAATGCGCTCGCTCCAAAGATCGAACTCATCGCCGACCCATCGGGCAAATGCGAGATCATACACCGGAACGGTTCCAGCATTTTACACATAAGTCACGCAGAGCGTTATTGGCTCTATTCCTGCGTCCTTTTCTGTCTTTGATGCGCGACGCTCGGGCCCGATGTACTGCCAGCAAAATATTTGCGCGACAAATTGCTCATGGCGTTCTCGTTCTTGGCGCTCCCGCAGTCCTACCTCCACCTTCATTTCACCAAGCTGAGCAGCCAGAACCGGCAGCTGCTTCGCGTTGACCTCTCGGAGGGCCGCGAGTTGCTTCGCCTGGACTCTCCAAGCCGCCCCCGCGACGATCGCCGCAAGGAGAGCAAAGATCGCTAGGGCGAGTGTCGCCCAGGCGGTCAGCTGAGCCGTGTCTAGTATTGACATACGTGGCATGCTATCGTCCGGTGGCCCATCCACTCGGAGGAAGCTGCTCTGCCGTAGAGTGACCTTTGCCTAATGCGTGCCGAAACTGGAATAGCCGACGATTCCGCTCTAGGTCAAGGGCGTCTTTACAGGCGGTCTGTAAACCCTCGACTCAGGCCGCGCCAGGACAGTCGATGTCATCTCGGGATACTGGCTTCATTCCGAATAGGAGATATAGCACTCAGGACTCCGCCAGTGTCAGCGCGCCAGAACCAGCCGGTTCTGGATGTCTGCGACAGTCGGATGACCATCGTCCGCAGCATACCGATCGGCGGCTACGCGTGCGCAACCTCGGCCCGTGGCGGCAGCGGAGTGTCACGGGCACAGCGGACCGCGGGCGACGTGGGAGCTCCTTTGCCAGCTGCCATGCCGGCGGGCTCTGGCCGAGCTCGGAAGGCCCGTCTGATCTGTTCCGGCGCGGCTGGCCGTCTCAACTGCCTTATGGGGGTTCAACTCGGTTTTATGGGGGTTCAACTCGGCGGCAAGGGTCATCTGGGCTGGTTCGCGGGGGCTGCGGCTGCGGTGCGGGGACTTCCGGGTAGCAGCGGGATGCTGTCACCATGCCTGCCCGATGATGGGGCGCCGCGGTGCGGATGCGCCGTCCGGTCCTGGCCTGCAGCTCGGTGCCGGCTGACCGCGGTCATCGTTTCCGCAGGTCAGGTGCTCGGACTGGTCATGCGGTCGGGCGGCGGCGCCGCTATTCGCTTGTGGGATGCCGCCCCGGGCGGCCCTTGCCGTGTTAGCTTTGACTGGTGATAGATCACCGTTTCGGTGATGTACCACCCCGAGCGGGGATCAAGTCTCGGACACGTTAAAACCCCATGACCAGCTGTTTCCGGGCATGCTCGGACGTGACCCGCGCTCAGCCTCCGGCCTCGGCGGGTGCTCTATTTCTCGGCTCTCTCTAGGCGGTCCTCCTTTCCCTGTCCTGGCGTGAGTGAGTGCCAGCGGCGTGCATGCCGATGGTGACCGAGGGCGCGCCGTGACC
>Ga0302325_10018560_pt1 | contig 14653 bp, 21 predicted proteins | sample Palsa_T0_2_FD_201948 | JGI IMG/M metagenome (GOLD analysis project Ga0302325, IMG submission 201948) | Peat permafrost microbial communities from Stordalen Mire near Abisko, Sweden - Palsa_T0_2 | ecosystem: Environmental > Terrestrial > Soil > Palsa > Peat permafrost | place: Sweden: Abisko... | reverse complement strand
AGAGTGGGACGATTCGGTGTATAACGAGGGACAATATATGTAGTAATTTATTCGTTAAATTGTAATTGTAGGAGCGTTTTGCCAACATCTTCCAATATTTATCATGGAATCTTGCGCTCCCGGTTCCCGGCGATTACATTGTCCTCCGATTCAAGGCAATTTATCAAAGCCGCATGACCACTAGTAGCGAGCGGTATCTTTATCGGCCTGGGTACTCGTCAGATAAACCGCCGTAAAGGGGTCTGGTCCAAATCAAGATTTCAACCTGCCCACCAGAAAACGGAACCGAAAAATCTTTGTTGTCCACACAACCAACTCTCCAACTATGGTACGTCTCCCATCCTACCTTCCCTCATTGTCCATTTTAAACTCTGGACAGTATTATTTAATGATGATTCCAAGATCAATGCATAGTTCATCTGAGACTACTAATCATGCGGATCAAAATTTTCGCTCCTATCTGAAATTTTCCTCCTATGCGCGCGTCAGTCATTTTTGTTTTGTATAATAGATTCTGACAGTGTTAGTGATTAGATGCATCTATGGAGTTCAGGCGCTGTATTTAATAAGAAATTGAGAGATTAAGACAAAAGAGAATGTCTATAAGAGGGAGACCTCCGGGGTTTTCTCCTTTCGTGTGTTTACGGTCAGCCAACAGGTTGTATGCGTCTAAGAACTGTATCTCGTATCATACCAATGTCCCTCGACTCTGCGGAAGACGAACTGTTGTCTTTACATGTCAAAGTCTGTATCAGAATCCTCCCAATGTAACGCGCGGTCAGCATGCGAGACAAACAAAATTTTCCAGCTGTCGACAATTTTCACAGGCCACAGAGGCGGTTCAAGAAGACTCCTATGAACCCTCGGCAATGGAGCACCGGCAGCCGTTCACTGATCTCGAGCAATCGACCGTCAAAGAACTTCGCCATCTACTAGCGAGTCGATCCCTGAAAACAATGGGCACCAAGAAAGAGTTGATCGAGCGATTGCAAGCTGTCGCTCAGAACAATACAAGCAGTACGGAGGCCGACTCTAATGAAGATGCGCCACCGACTCGAGCTGCTCCGTCTGTCGATCAACATAAGGGTTCGGGGGGATTGTCGAAACTGACTGTCAAGGAATTACGAGGGATGCTAGCTGAGCGAGGCTTGTCGACTCAAGGTGTAAAAGCTCAGTTGATAGAACGACTAGAGAGCTCTGCAGAAACGAGCCCACTCGACGGTCAAGTTGCTGAACCAAACAATGATTCAACTGCTTTGCAAGGTTCGGGGGGATTGTCAAAACTGACTGTCAAGGAATTACGAGGGATGCTAGCTGAGCGAAGCCTGTCGACTCAAGGTATAAAAGCTCAGTTGATAGAACGTCTAGAGAGCTCTGCAGAAACGAGCTCACTCGACGGCCAAGTTGCTGAATCAAACAATGATTCAACTGCTTTGCAAGACGCTACCTCACAAGAAACCGATAGTACCAACGATTCTTGGATCAGCCAAATCGAAAGGGAAGTGCTGTTTGCAGAACAGCAGGCGGCTATATTCGCAAGCCGATTGTCAATAGTTTGTTGTTCGTTGGGTTTGTCGGAAGTTCTTGCATCTTTGAGAGTGCGTTCATTGAATCAAGCGGCATTGGCCCTCTCCCTTTGCGGCATAAATTCTTCCCTGCTGGATATTGAGTTATCTGCATTGCGGATATCATTGGTATTATCAATGATCCTATCGGACAGACAGTTACAATTAATCTTTCAACGACTCGAGGCATCAAACACCCAAATCACCGCGCTCGAAAACCAGATCGCAGCAATAAGATCAGAACCCTCAAGTCTATCACCTTCGACGACAACGATCCTTCCTTCGTCACCTACTACAACCCACATCGACAACCTTCACCAAAGGCTAATACAAATCTCTGCCGAAGTATATTTCACCAAAATGTGGCTCCAATTACTCAACGACCCGAAACCTGCCATCAAACAAAAATACACTAAACTCGTCCGAGAACACCCCCGAGACGAGCACTTTCTGCGTAAAGCCTACCTGAATCATGTCCGCATATTCTGTTCACCAGGCCGAAAAGTGGTGGAAGAGGACATGCATCATGCCTTGTTACTGGCATTGGATGATTTATACGCTCGACGGAAAACTTCGCGGACTCGCGTCTCTGATCGTGTCAAGATCTTGCCTGAAGTTAAGGAAGTTGCGAAGGCAATACCGAAAGACGAGTCGTCTCTTGAGGATGCGGAGCACAGGAAACGGATATCGCGAAACCAGATACTGGCTGAGATCTGTTCGACACTGTCTGAAAGTTCAGCTACCCTTCCGATCCAACTGAGTGATACTCTTCGACATCGATATCCACGGAAGTCTGACTCCGATGCCGCTCCCGGCGAATTTTTTAATCCGATGTGGCAGCGGCTTGATCTTCTAGATCATGTTCAGGCTATCAGTCCTGGAGTCGACGATGCCGAGTATCTTGTCACTTTCAGAACTTTCAATGCTGCGGCGGCTTTCGTTAATCAAGTCGATGCACACTGGTTAGACGACAAGATGACGGGCCAAGTGTACGCTACTTGGATCCCTCTTGAGACGAAGCCTAATAACGTCGTCGCAACCGTGTCATTCCCGCGAGCAACGATCGAACCGTGGAGAAATTCCGCCCTAATACACGGCGCTGGGATGTCAAACTGGAAATTCCCACTTGTAGATTGGGGACGGTCTTTTATGAGCGTGCTTCAGAGGATGAAGCTCGTGGCTGGCGGCAAGAAAGGGGATTGTCGATATTGGACAGTTACTGGCGAGTATGGACATGTGGTGATTATGGAGGCTGCGTTCTCGGATCCAGCGACGATGAAACGGTTTGTGGCAAGTAAGAGTCAGCATTATCTGAGCAATCCATGGAAAGATCGCTTCTTTGTGAAGCAGAAGGATAGGTATACTTCAATTGTGGGGGAGTAGTGCTAATAAATAGATTTTTCCCAGAATATATGCCTGAGCCGACGACTGAGCGCCGAGTCCCTAGGTTGAGGGATATGTCTATTAAGGCCTTGAAGAAAGTTTTCAGAGGGAAGTATGTTTGAGATATGATACCCAAGTAAATTTGCGACAGAATGCAGTCCTTAAAGCCTGTGACAAATCTGAAATGATCCCCCTCATGCGGCGGGTTCCCTCCCAACCGTCGCCTGGAGGCGAATGTGCATATTACTCCAAACTCTGATTCCGCAGAGCTATTTTCTTGGATGTCTCTGTCTCCATCCCGCCTTAATATCAACCGCCCAACTCACAAGCTCCTCCTTACTCACACCATCTCTAATACTCTCCTCCACATTCTTGGCCACCTCGATAAAATTCGCATTCTCCTTATCCATCCGAAACCGCATAAACCGCCACCGTCCTGCCGTGCCAACTTTCTTATCCCATCGACACTCGATGATCGCGTTTTCCAGCGGTATTTCCTGATCTAGCGAGGTTTGGATTTTTCTCCAGTCTTCTTCAGGGACATACATGTCGCTCCACTTGGTGTGGCTGTCGCGACTTTTGCCGCCTTGCCAGATTGAGAGCTGGAAGAGTGTGCCGGGGGGGATTGCGTCGTAGGGGGTGCGGGTGGTTATGTTGTGGGGAGACTCGGTTATGCCGACAGGAAAGACGAGGTTTAGGAGGAAGTCGATTGAGTTCTCGTCGTCTGGTTTCCATTTAAGACTACTATTAGGAACAAGACGGTCTGGTAGTGGAGGAAATACATGTGCGGATCTGTGCCGCAGATGTACTCTGCAGCCAAGGCTGTAAATATTAATCCATCATTTCCGTGAGCCAGTCGAGGTAAGATCTCCCGGAACATCATATCTATCCCATACGCAAATTGCATCGACTTATCCTCAACTCTACAATAAGTCACATTCCAAAACCCCATCGAACACAAATGCAACATCCTGAAAATCCGTAGGATGGTGTTTCACAAACGCCCTGTAAGGTTTCAATACCAATTCAATAAAGTACTATATTAGCCTCGCCGTCAAGGCTTCGGAAGTACGCCCAACCGAGTACTTAGATTGCGTTGCATGAGGTTCTTCTTGTCGACTATTAAGGCATCAAAGACCAGGAACTTGAGTTGCTCAGTGCCATCATCGAGGATATCATTCACGATTTCGCCGTCGAGAATGGTGTCTCGGTGGTACTTGTCTTTTCGGTAACTTCCTGGAACGACCTGGCCTTTGGGATCAAGAACCGGGAGCGGGAATCTCAGCTCTGGGATCCAGTAGTAATTGTTTTTTCGATCGATCTTGAGTAAACACAGCGAAACAGCGGAAGGGAAGTACGAGGTAGGTTGCTGGAGTGAAGTTTCCCCTTTGGGGATCAGTTGTGGTCATGTACATTAAACATCGTATTCCATCCGACTTTTCACAAACATAGAAACTACAAGTAAGCCAATGTATGGTATTAAGGCAAATACTCCTCCTTCTTGAGGGTCTCAAAGTGTCGTTTCAGAAGACTCACTGGCTGTGCCCCTGAAATTACTATCAGGTAGCAGGGATGTAAATACCTGGAAAACTGTTTGTCCGGCGGCTAAGAAGGACTTGGACTTCTTCTCTAAGGCCATAGAGCCCTTATCCTTGAAGTTGAGGCCCGAGGTCACTCAGCTCGGGAATGGAGCCGGGCATAGCTTCAATCCCTCCGACTGCGGAGACTGTTGACTTTTCGCAAGGCACGGTAATTTAATATGGCGGCCGAAAAGCCAGGAGCGCACAAATTCCAGTTCAAACCCGGAATGTGTGGGTGTCGAATCCCAAGTACTCGGGTCGCTTGGTTGGAGACTAGCTCTCCACGAGAACATTGACCTGTCCAAAACATAACTGGAAATATGAGATATTAAAGAAGAAATGCCTGCATTGCCATGTGCATTCAGTTGAGATCTATCTGAAGAGTGATCAGGATAAAGTTGGTCGGGATCGGAAGATCCGCGTCAGCCACCAGAACTGAACCGGGCGGGTTACAGCAGTCCAGGCCGCCCTGACCACAGCACTCTCCCACCACCACCACCACAAATCCACTCTCAATGGTTGAGGATTCGCCAAGCAAGGCATCTGCCTTTTTCATCGACCGACTCGTTCAGCCCATGCTGGGAGGCCTAAACCCTTCCTTCGCCCCTGTCTCCGAAAATGGCAAGCCGGGCCTTTCCCTGCCCGTCATGACACGCAACTTCCGTCGATTCTCAGCTCGGTAGGTGTCCGCTTTCGTAACTTCCTAACCTCGTAGCGTTGGGGTTATTTTTGCAGTGCAGTGTAAGGTGGAGGATATCCTGGCGTGGCGAAATCCAGTGGAGACGGTTGCGGGAATGCTGATTTTCTCGCTTGTGACGATCGATCCATATTTGCTGATACCGCTGCCGATATTCATACTCATGTTCGCACTGCTTATTCCCTCGTACCAGGTGCGGCATCCGCCTCCGCCGTTGACAAAGTCGAACTTGCCTGACGAAGTCACTCAGACGATATCGCCGCCTCCGCAACCGGCGAAACCAGCCTCCGAGCTGAGCAGGGATTTTTTTATGAATATGCGGGATATTCAGAATGTCATGGATGATTTCAGTACTGTCTACGACGTAGTGAGAGGATGGATCTTGTATGTTACTACGTTCAAGAATGAGCCGTTGTCGTCTACTATACTCGCTTTTTCGGCGCTGGCATCGATTGGACTGGTCATGTTTGTGCAGTATTTACCGGTGCGGTGGATTATCTTGATTGTTGGGAATGGGGCCATCTTCGGTTGTCATCCCATGTTGTATCGTCATATCACCACAAATTACATCACTCCCGAAGAAATCGAGAAATTCAAAGAACGAATCGAGACATTCGCCATGGAAGATTACATGCCCCCGTCCCCTTCACGGGATGTAACTTATACCGTCGAGATTTTCGAATCAAGGAGGCTGTTGCCACCCGTTCCACCAAGCTACCTTCCAGATTGGTCGCCTTCGCAGTACTCGCCATTTCCTCCGCAATTAACCACCGGCACCAACAAGATTTCCGTCGTCTCACCGCCACCTGGTTTCCGGTTCACAGAGCAAGATTGGAAAGTCGATCAGGATAAACGGTGGGCGGCAGAACGGGAGACGAATGACGACACGGGGTTCTGGGGCGTGGAGGAGGACGAGCTGGACCGGGAGGGCGACGGATGGGTGGTCTATGAGGCTGGCGGGTGGAAAGTGAGAAGGTTGACACGGGAGGTGGTGCGGGATGTTGAGAAGAAGTAGTCATGTATGTTATTGGCGTTGCGGGAGTTGAGGGATTGCATTCCAGCGATATTTGTGATACGTATGGATTCAGGGATACTATCAGTACATGTAAGTAACTGCTGTCATGATTGCACCAGGGAGTTATCTTTCATATACATGAAACGAACAATCGTAGACATCAGGAGAGAAACACCCAATTGCTTCCAGTATTTATGCGATTCTTCAAAAGCGCCAATTCATTTTATTATACATACGCACTCCCTCAAGCAGAATGTCTCAACACCAGCACCACATTATCGCCCCTCAAAAACATCTTGGAAATAAACCGATCCTTATTGACTGGTTTGCCCTTCTTCCCACTCGCCGACCTCGGCGTCTCAGTCCACATCTCCTTGACATTGATCAACACCATATTGCTGTGTCGATCGAAAGCCTTGATCCTCGCGAGCAGCTTGCGATTATTCCGCAGACTAATCAGGACTTGGTCGTGATTCTGCACCGCCGTTTGAAGAACACTCAGTGGGCCGTTGTGGAATTCAAAGACCTCGAGTTCAGCGAGCTCGGCTTCGGAGAGTTCGCCTTTTGGACGGTTTGCTAGGTCGCTGGGAGAGAGTCAGCAGTTTGCTTAAGGGACGGGACGTACGCCATTGTTATGAAGACAGGTTGTGTGCTGTTGGTTGAATTGGCTGCTGAGCGGAGATGAAATTTCACCTGAGGCCGATCGATGCTGGTTTGTCATGGCAACGGGATCAGGCCTCCGTCCGATATCGCAGCGATCGCCAGCTGTACCTGACTTGAACTCTAATTTCGATCGATCGATACATGAAGTCAGAACTCGGGCGGACATAAGTCTTCAAACTCTCTGCGACTGTGAACCACCTTCGCCATGTTCAATTTCGTTTCATCAACTTCGTCTCGTATTCTCTCCATGTCTGCCTCTTGTCGCGGAGCGCCGAATGCAGACAAGCCACATGGGTACGAAACTTTAACTTTAACAACAAAACAGGGACAGGCCTGCCGCCTAACCCAGACCACTATCTTAATCTTAATCCCCTACACTCCATTTCTCGTTAGTCGCTTTTCGGTCGCTACTCCCTCTCAATACCAGGAGCGCCTTTCCCTGTGTAAAGCGATCTTCGCGCACTTGGCCGACCGACCGGTACCAGATGTCCTCCAACAACTCTTACCCGTCCGCGTCCGCAGGATCCTGGCCCATGAGCAACGACCCATATGTTGGCCAAGGTCAGCAGACGAATGTGCCACCGCAGCATACATATCCGCAACCGCCGCCTGGTCAACCTAATCCGTTCGCGCCGGCTCCTACTGCGCCGCACAACGTGCAAGGCGCACAAAGTAAAGGTGCCACGGCAGGTGTAAAGGGGACCAATGCAACGGATGGGAAACAGGGGGGACAACCGTTTCCGGAGCTTGGGAGAGCGGGGTCTTGGTTTGGATGGGTGTTGGATTTTATATCTCCGCCTGCATCGTCGACAGCTCAAAATGGCCACGCACAGGGACAACGTATCAATGGTACACTCCTATAATATTAACGTGGTTGATGAACAGAGGCCGCAAGGGATGTTTCTTATGGGCGAGAGGGGACGACGCCTATTTCCCGACGATCGACTTTACCAGGGGCTTATACATGGAGTGATACTTCCACTAGTCAGGGATACGCACAGGAGTTTCCCAACCGTAACACGGTGCCTTTTGCAAGCCAGCCAAGGACCCATCCAATGGATCAAATTCAGCAACAGCTAGAGAGGTTTCATTTCGATCTTCCTCCCCAACAAGCATCCAATGTGAATGGAACATATCAAATGCCGAACCCCGGCCCGTCAAATAGTTCAATGGGACCAAGTCACTATGATGAACACGCACGGCAGCAGCACTACTCGCAGCCCGCAGGTCAATATGGCGGTCAGCCTGCATCTCAACCAGTCTTTCCGCCCGAGGCCCAAGTTCCGCAAGAACAAGTTCAACCTCCACAGTTGTTTCCGTTGGCTTCATCTCCCCGCAGCGACAATGTCCCAACTCCTCCGGTGTTACAACCTAATCCGCCCCCACATTATCCACCTCAGCATCCGTTGCAGCATCCTGAACCCCCAGTTATTCACGTTCCAGGGCCTTCTCAAATGAATCCTGCGTATGGTCCAGGGAGTTCAAATGCACACATGCATAGTCCTGCACCACAATCAAATTCGATGCCTATGCCAGTTCCGCATGTTGGAAACGGACATGAAAGTCCCCTGGGATCTCAAGCATATCCGCAACAGCATCAACAATCCCCTGGACCAGGACCTAATACTGCGGTAGGATTTCAACCCCCCTTAATCCTCCAGCAGCAAAATCAAGTTCCACAACCCAATATACCGCCTATTCCTCTTCCTCAGATGGGAAGCGGACTTCAAGTGGGAAATGGATCTCAAAGTCCTCTTGGATCTCAACCGAATCAACAACAACATCAACCAGCATCTGGACCAAATAATGCCGTCGGATACCAAGCCCCGCTAATCCCTCATCAGCAAAATCAAGTTCCACAACCCAGTATACCGCCTATTCCTCTTCCTCAGATGGGAAGCGGACTTCAAGTGGGAAATGGATCTCAAAGTCCCCTGGGATCTCAACCGAATCAACAACAGCAACATCAACCACCACCTGGACCTCCTGTCGGATCTCAACTCGCTCCATCATATGGACCGACAAGTCCCCAGGAGCAAAGTCAACCCCCGCAATTCAATGTACTGCCTATACCTATTCCAGCTCCAATTCTCCCGGGTCCTCAGCCCAATCTTCAACCTCAACCTCAATCTCATCCTCAACCACAGCCACAGCCACAGCCTCCACAGCAAATGCAGGAACAGATCAACCATGCGTCAGCACCGCGAGCTCAGAATCCGGCGCAACAACCGCCGACGGTGTTCCAATTCAACTTCGGCGGAGACCCTCGCGGAATTTCGCAGCCGCCTCAAAACCAACCCACTCCCCCCGCGAGCCCACCTATTCTCTCTTCTAGCGCCACACAACGGGGCCTAGGCTCAGGGATGCCCCAGGAACATGGTCCCATGGCCAATGCACCTCAACCGTCAGCTAGTACACAACACCATGTTGGTCCTCACCAGGGACAGACTAACCAAACAAATCCTTACGAACAATGGAATTTATACGGGTCAGGGATACCGCCTCCTGAGATACCGCCCCAAGGCGTCAATGGTGCGCCACTTGCTCCTCCTGTCCCTATTCAACCCCAAATCGGGGCTCAACAAGGAAATATAAGCCCTGAACCAGGAATGGCGCAGTGGGGTGCCCCTCCGACAAATCTTACTCCTGCCCAGGGACATGGGAATAACATGGCTCCTCAAAATATTGGTCCAGGGATATTCCCGCCGCAAGCTAATAACAATGATGCGCCGGGAGTTTTACCTCCGATAATTATCCCTCCCGTCGGAAACGGGCAGCAGTCGCAGCATGGGAACATGTCGACGAATAACCAAGCTCCGAATGAACCCCAGAATGCAGCGACAGCACAGCAAAACGGTCCTACTCCTACGCCAAGCAACTCCGCCACGCCAGGACCTTCGTCATGGCAGACTCCTCCCCCAACATACCCATTTCCATCTCAAGCAAACGCACCACAACCAAACCAGCCTCAAACTCCACAACCTCCCGCTCCAACGAATGAACCTCAATATCGATCTCACACAGCACCCTATTTGCCGCAACCACAAGTCCCACCACCAGCAACTCCAAACGCAGCAGTCCAATTCCAAGTAAACCACCTCCTTCAGAACCCCCTTCTCCAAGGCCTAAACATCCCCGCCTACCCCGCTCCTTCGACTCCGATTCCTCCCCACCCCCAGCGTCCTCACCTGCAACCCCCATCGGACCATCACTATCATAACATCTTACGCGCAATATCCAGCAACATCTTCAATTGGACTCAAATCTTCGAGGGCGACGCGCTTAAACCGCTCTCCGAACAGGATAAGATCCTTGTCAAGGGGTGTTTGGACTTTTTCGAGTTTGTGGAGCCGGGATTGCCGGCGGCGTTGAATATGGATGTCCTGAGTATTGAGGGGCTGTATATCATGTCCTCGCATCGGAGATTACTTGCTGCACATATCATTGCGCTGGCTGTTCATGTTTATGTTTTTCTTCCGTTTTTTACGGGGTTGGATCCCACTGTGGGGAGTGTTCTTGTGGAAATCACAAATTCTTTGTTCACTGAAGGTTCGCCAACAAACCCGTTTATTGGGGGCTAATATGTGTAGCAAATACGATAAACTTGGATCTCAAATGGCGACAGGCAGTATCCCAACATCTCTCGACTATAATCCCCCCGCAGCCGATGGAAGCACACATCCTAGCCCAATTATCCCCCGTATTACAAGCCCTCTACCCGGTCGATTTGCCTATCCAATGGACCCAACTGCGCATGCATCTGCACGCTCTAATCCTGTTGGCAAGGGAAATGAAAGTCCAAACCGATGTGTACACGCCCTTTCTTCCGATAAGGGGGGTACCAAGGACGGTGGACGACGTGGTCATGGGGGAGGAAACGGGATTGGTCTTTGTGTGTACTTTTCCGGGACTCATGAGGCGGTTTTGGGATGATGAGAGGAGAGGGTGGTTTGAGAGGTTAGTTGTTCCTGCGGTGGTTAGTTTGGATAGTGTGCTTACGGATTAGCGGCTAGTATACATTTTGTATTGTATTCATAGCAGTGGCAATATAATTATGTATGTCCTGCTAGTAATCCTGTGGTGAGATACGGTTATCTAGTACATATCTGACTAGTATGAGACCCATCGGTGCCGATCCCGAAAACAGCGATCGACATCAACGAACGATAAGAATCATTTGTTTCCCCCTTTTCACACCCTCCATCCCGCAGCAATGACGCCCCCCTCCCCACCCAAAGTCCGCGCCTGTCTCTTCGACATGGACGGCCTGCTAATCGACTCCGAACGCATCTACACAGAAGTCACAAACAAATTCCTCGCCTCCCACGGCAAGGGCCCCCTCCCCGCCGAAGTAAAAGCCCAGCTCATGGGCCGGCCGGGTCCCCATGTACCGCCCCCGAAGCCCCCGTAGTCTGACTTCTAGGCATCAAAGGTTCTTTTGGAGTGGGCGGGACTGGACTTGACGCCCGAAGAGTTGTATGCGACGACGACGGCGCTGCAGGAGGAAATGTGGTCTTCTGTGAAACCGCTACCGGGGGCGGAAAATCTGATTCAGTCGCTTGTGAAATATGACATTCCTATTGCTGTATGATGATGGATTTATTGTGTATGGTGGGGGGGCTAATGAGTAGCTTGCGACGTCTTCGCACCGGTTAAAGTACCTAGCGAAAACATTCCATCTACAGGAAAATTTCTTCTCACATTTCCCGGAGGACAGAATCGTCGTGGGCGATGATCCAAGAATTGCTCCCGGCCGGGGCAAGCCTTATGGCGGTACACACCCCTCTATGTCCATGAAAGCTGATACTGTGTCTCAGACATCTACTTAGTTGCGCTAGCAACCATCAATAACGGTCTACCCGAGGACCAAAAGATCGCGCCGAGTGAATGTCTGGTTTTCGAGGACGCAGTGTTGGGGGTGGAGGCAGGCAGAAATGCTGGCATGCAAGTCGTTTGGTGTCCTGATGGGTTCATCAAAAATGCGTTTTCTGGCAGGGAGCAAGAGATTTTGGGGCATTGGGGTCGCGAGGTGGCTAGTTTGGATGACATCAATTTGGCAGAGTATGGGATTGGGAGTTAACTGTATACAGTACTGTACGACAACAATAATCGTTGATAGCCACAAGACTTGATTTGATACGTCATATAGAGTGCATTAGATGGTATGGTATGGGTTTCTCCACTGAGATCCGCTTTGGTTGCACTGATTTTCAAATGATTTTTTTTTCGAGTCTGTTGGCTTTTCTTGGGGTTCCGGACTAGGGAAACACATGCTTCTGGGTCGGACTATGCGTGTCCTCTTGGCTCGCAAGCCATAGCCCTATCTCGGACCGGTGAAGAGAAATGTCGTAATGCGCAAGGCTTTAATTACCAAATTCGACAGTGACAATCCGTTGAGATGAAGCGCCGCTGGATTTTCAGCGGAAGTTAGTCGTCGCACAGACAGCCGACCGGCTCGCATCCAAGGCACCTCTTTCTGTTTCCATGGTCATCCCGGCTTTCGGAAGGGGACGCCGACGCCCCGAACGGTTGGGCCGGCGTAACTAAAGCGATGATTGATCGACAGAGTGACATTCATATGTAAGCGGAATTTTCCAGATGACAGCGGTAACCCAAACGCCGCTGCCGTTGTCGGGATGACGCCCATCCGCAATGCGAGAGGTGCCTCCTTCCGAGTCTTCGGAAGGCCGAAGAATCCCAAAGCATCATGTGGGATGGGTCTAAACGACCTCGGAGAACAAGGAAAGCGAGGGATATGCCAAGGATGCACGGACCCATCTGAAGCCACGCAGCTCAAAGTTACTAAGCAGCTACATATGCAGCTGGAGCGTGTATGTCCATTGTCCGTGCAAATTGGGCGTGCAAAGACACACGTGTTAGTCGATGCTGCCTCGGACCCCTTACTGAGTTGACGTCAAGCAGTGACAAACTCTTCTGGGTTGGTCACTAGCGAGGCGGGACGGCAGCCCATCTGACCGGCGGCAATTAACCCATAACGGTGGTTGCAGGCGTTAAGAAGGTTCGGTCAAGCTCAGATAATCAGATCTGTCGCTTATGAATGAATAAGGCTAAGCTGTCCCACATGGCAAGTGAAGCCGAGCTTTGCGATTGGCGGCGGAGGATTTGCGCGGTGTGAGGCGATGCGCCACGCCAGCCGTGGAGATTGCGGTCGGCGGTGATTGGCCAGGCGGCTGCAGGCAGTTTAAGGGGAGCAGGATGTGCGCAGATGGGAAAATAAGTTAAAATTCTGCTTTGTCCGAGGGAGCGGGCTGTTTGAGCGCCATTTCATTTTGACGAGCATAGCGAATCGGGGCTGATTTTAACGTTGTGGGGGATGCTGCGCCTTCAAGGAGGCGGCGAACCGGCGACGAGAGATGGCTCCGGGTGACTAAGGTCCCAGACGACGCGGCGGCGGCGAGGACGGCGGTTGCGATTGAAATGAGGGAAGGCGCTGGAATGATGCTGCGTCAATGGCGAGGGGCCAATGAGCCGTCGGAGCATCCCAACACTAATCTGGCCGGCATGGTTGGCTGGCGCCGGCTGGCAGAATGCATGTCAAATTGCCGAGGAAGGGGTCCGGGCCAATGGCGCACAGCCCCTGAGCTGGACAATCCAACCGCTGCGATTTAATTTCGGCGACGGTCCATGTTTGTGGTGGTGCGCCTTTTTGCTCGGAAAATGCAATCTTTGCTGCAGCAGCTCATTCATTCATTCATTTCAATGAGAAGAACACACATGCGCGCAATGCATAATGTAATAATACTGCCAGCCCTGCGAGACACTCATTGAGGCCCCCCGTGCGCAATTGGCTCGCCGCCCCTGCATGCGCCCGACAATGCCAGACAGCCAGACAGACAAGGGATCTCCGTGGGCCCCCCCCAACCCAGCACATAGCCGCCGAGCACACCCGCTTCCCGGGGCCATCCCAGCTGCACGGTCCCCCTTCCCTCGTTTTCTCTGCACCGCCCACTCTTTCATTTTTCAGTTAAATACCAAGTCAGGCGAACGGACCTCCTTCCGACATCAACCAGCAGCAGCTACTTAACAGCAATCGCATCCCGCTTTTGCTTCACATTCCTTTCAGTCTCTTCTTTCGTCGTCGTCCGAGTCGTCTGTCCTCTCCTTGCTTGAAGTGAGCCTCGACAACGCACACACATTCCTTGACGGATTAAAAAAACATCACCACCACCGCTGTCCAGCCTTCTCATCCATTTTTGACACAGCTCGCGAAGCCAGCCTTCAGCGCCAAGTCCTCTCAACAATCATTTATTACTCAAGACTCACCTAGTCAGCTACAACAGCAACAGCATCAACAGCAATGAAGTCGACCTTCAGCAACACCATTTTCTTCGCCCTTCTCGTTCTCTGTCTTTCTTTTGTTGCCGCCGAATGCGACGGACACGTTCACAATCGCCACGCGCGGGCCGCGAGGGCCCACAGGAGGCAAGTCATTCCTAGGGGTCACACGTCGACGACTGTCGATTTGGTACATCTCCTCCATCTGACGGAACTAATAGGTCAGGACGTTCAGACAACCACAGTATCCGACGCTGCAGCAGAAACCAGCCCAAGCGTCAAAACAGCGGTCCTCCCTGCCGCCGTCGAGTTCAACACCACGTCTCCCGGCGCTGCTAAACGCGCCGACACTTCCTCGGCCGCCACCAGCACTGCAGCACCCGAGGTTCACACCAACACGGGTGCCACTGCACCTCTCGCTCTCTGGAAGAGCCCTTCAATTCCCTTCCCCGAC
>Ga0302325_10018559_pt1 | contig 14654 bp, 10 predicted proteins | sample Palsa_T0_2_FD_201948 | JGI IMG/M metagenome (GOLD analysis project Ga0302325, IMG submission 201948) | Peat permafrost microbial communities from Stordalen Mire near Abisko, Sweden - Palsa_T0_2 | ecosystem: Environmental > Terrestrial > Soil > Palsa > Peat permafrost | place: Sweden: Abisko... | reverse complement strand
AGGATGGAGTGATCTCCACCCAGGCACATCGGAATGGCGCCAGCGTCCAGAACCGGCTTCAGGCCCTTGGTAATCCTGTCGTAAGTATCTTCTATTGAGATTGGATTGATGGAAAGATCGCCGTAATCTGCCACACGCAGGCGGGAAAATGGGCTTACCTTCAGAACCGGATTATATGGACGGATAATCGCCGATTGTTCCCGGACATGGCGCGGACCCATACGGGGACCGGTACGATAACTAGTCCCGCCGTCATAGGGAACGCCGATCAGCGCTACATCCAGCCGCTCGGGTTCGGCTATATGCGGCAGCCGAAAGAGCGTGGCAATACCCGCGAAGCGAGGATATTCAAGTGCATCCAAAGGCATCGGATGCGGTTCCGGAAGGCTTTACAGCCGTCGGGTGTTTCGGGATTCCTTGGTGATCATCTGTCCTGCCGGCACACTAATTTATCAACATGCGGCCGTGTTCCAAGCCGCTCCAAGGGAGTCTACCCATTTTGTCTAAGCTTGTCAAGACAAGTCCCGGGGGTTCTTAGGAGAGAATGTCGTGAATAACCTCGCCGTTGGTGTCGGTCAGACGCATGCTGCGTCCGCTGTACTCGTAAGTGAGCTTAGTATGATCGATGCCAAGCAAGTAAAGTATAGTCGCCTGCAAATCGTGCGGGTGTACTTTCTTGTCGATCGCCTTATAGCCAAAGTCGTCCGTCGCCCCATAGACCATGCCGCGCTTGATGCCGGCGCCAGCCAGCCAGATGGAAAATCCGTGATGGTTGTGATCGCGTCCGTTCACCACATTGCCATTCGGTGAGCTGTTTGCCGTCTCTATAGCAGGGGTTCGCCCGAATTCAGTGCCGCAGACCACCAACGTGTCGTCAAAGAGGCCGCGCTGCTTCAGATCTTTAATCAGAGCGGCGTAAGCCTGGTCCGCTTCGCGGGCCGCTTTCACGTGCAACATGATATCGCTGTGGGAATCCCACGGATCGCCTTTACCTTGGTAAATCTGGACCATGCGGACGCCCTTCTCCACAAGGCGCGCCGCCAGCAGACAGCCTAGGGCTGGATTACCAGGCCCGTACATGTCCAACACAGATTTGGATTCATTGCGTATATTGAAAACTTCCGGCGCTTCGGTTTGCATCCGGTACGCAATCTCCATGCTCTTGATGGACGCTTCCATCTGGACGTCGTGGTGACTCTGCAGACCGTTCAACTTCCGGAGAAAATCGAGATCCCTGGTTTGAATAGCAGGATCGCCGCCCGGCCTGTTCAAGTTGGCTATCGCCTTCTGCGGATCGAATGGCTCACTTGAAGACCAGACGTTGTTCACCAAAGTGCCTTGATGGATGGCCGGCAGAAAGGCCGAACTCCACATGGGGCTGCCGCCGCTGATGGGAAGGGCCGGGACCATGACGACAAAGCCGGGAAGATTTGCGTTCTCAGTGCCGAGACCGTAGCTGATCCACGATCCCATGGAAGGGCGCCCCGCCACGTTCGATCCGGTGTTAAACAGAGTTGTCGTGGGCTCGTGATTGGGAATATCCGCATACCTCGAACGAATCAGGCAGATGTCGTCGGCAACCGAACCGACGTGCGGCCACAACTCGCTAATCTGCATTCCGCACTGGCCGTAATTTTTGAATTTGAACGGCGATTTCATCAAATTGCCAACGTGCCGCTGGGTTACCGGAACGGAACCCGGCATGGGCTGGCCGTCGTACTTGTCCACCATAGGCTTAGGGTCGAAGGAATCGATATGCGAGACGCCGCCATTGATGAACAGGAAAATTACGTGCTTGGCGCGAGGTTTAAAATGCAGTTTGCCGGTTAATACGCCGGGCACTCCGCTATCCGGCGCCGATCCCGTCTGTGCCAGCGCCCGCTGGGTCATGCTAGCCAGGGCGGTCAGACCAAATCCCTGCCCGAGCATTGACAAAGCCTGCCTGCGTGTTGCGGGTCTGGGGTTGTGATTACAAGACATTTCTATTCGCTCCCGGGTCAGTCAATATACAAAACTTCGTTGGAGCTGAGCAGCGCCCAGCAAAAAGCTTTCAACAGGGAATCTTTCGGTGCTTGCATATCCTTATCTTTCTTTTCCAGCGTCTCGCCCGTCAAAGTAGCGTCTCCCGGCGCCGGCTTAGCCAATATGGCCGGTGGAATGGATGCCAAGGGCGTCGTTTGGGGAAGGTGAAGAAATTCCAACGAAACAGCCATCTCAGCGGCGGACGGCAGCCTCTGATAGACGATCTCGAAAGCCCGCTTCACCTGCGCCTCATCGCTGGATTCGGAAGCCGCACGTTCCGACAGCGCTTGAGCCTGATTGTGAACCATGGAGCTATTCAGGAAAAATAAGCGTTGCTGAGGAATGGTGGTGCTATACCGTCCCTCAATGGAAATATTGGGAGTCATAAAATCCCACGTCAGCTGAAACGTATTTGGAAACATTCGGCTGGATATGCCATACACACCGCGGCGATTCATGCCGTCCGCCAGTTCCTGCGACGGCCCACCGATCTTGCCGAGGTCGATTTTACCGGATGCTGTGAGCAGGTAATCCCAGACTGCCTCGGCGTCCAATCGCCGGGTGTTGGCCTTCCGGAAGAAGCGGTTGCCGGCGTCCTTGGCGACATTGGCTTCCGTGCTCTCGGTGCCGAGTTGATATGTTCTCGACATCATAATAAGCTTTTCCAGTTTCTTTGGCGAAAAGCCATCCGCCTGGAAGCGGACCGCCAGATAGTCCAGCAATTCCGGATTCGACGGAGGCGCACCGGCGATGCCGAAATTGCTGGGCGTAAGCACAATACCGGCCCCCATGAGCCAAGCCCAAATGCGGTTGGCCATTACGCGCGCAGCGATGGGCTGCTTCAAAATGGCATCCGCCAATTCCAGCCGGCCGCTTCCACTGGAGAACGGCTTGGGATTTCCATCGGAGAACATCGAAAGAAAGGCCCGGGGCGCTTCCTCGCCGAAGACATCCGGATTGCCTCTCACGAACACACGCAAATCCACTGGTTTCTCGGCTTCACCCAGACCATAAGCGAACGGGTAACGATCGCCCAGTTCTTTCTTGGATGCCTCGATGTCTTCTTTCATACGCGCCACTTGAGACGACCAATCGGCGGGCAGGCGCTTTTCCAGCGCGTAATCCTTAAACTTGAACAAGCCTGGGGCTTTGTAAAATCCAAAGCCAATATCTTGCGCGCCTTCGGAAATCAGATTCGGATCGGAGAGATCGGACTCGAATAAATCCGTCCACAGCTGGCCCTTTTCCTGGTCAATGCCTTTCAGCTCCAACAAATAGATACTCAGGTTGCGTTTTTCGTCGTTAGGCAGCGGGTCGAATAATTCCTTGGCGTTCGGATCCGTCGTCTTGGCCAGCATGCGCTGATTGGCTTTCTTTGATCTTGGCCTTTTCCTGCACAATTCCGTCGGCCAGGAGATAGAATTCGTGAGCCAGCCGTTTGGCGTCGTCCGCCGTTCCGCGGTGCGCGACCATCTGCTGCCAGGGTTTCAGGTAGCCGTAATTTACCGGAGGCTTTTTCAGAAATACAACCCAGCGCCCGAGAAGTTCCGAGTCGAGCTTGTACTGGTTGGCGATGCTTTCCACGGTCGCCCCTTTTTCGGCGCCAATACGCCAGGCCGCGACCATATACGCCTCCGTTTGCAGGAATAAAACGGAGCTTTCCAGTTCGGTGGCGCGCTCCACAAATTCCTTAAGGGCTTTCTCTTTTTCTTCGATCGCCTTCTTTTTCAGGTCGTACGCTTCAACCGCGGTTTTCGGCACTAGAGGGTAAGCACGATAAGGCGAGCTTGCAAATACACCGGCTAGCCGATAGAAATCTTTGGTGGGGATTGCATCGTACTTGTGGTCGTGGCAACGAGCGCAAGCGACAGTAAGGCCGAGGAAAGTTTTTGTGGTGGCGTCCACCCGATCGGCCCAATCGTCGGCCCGTTCGATCTGCGGCGCCATTGCCATCATGTGCCACACCCCAAGGCCGTTCATACCCAGGCCGGCAACATATTTGTCGCGTACTTTCTCGTCCATCAGATCGCCGGCGAGCTGCGCACGCACGAACAGGTCGTAGGGCATGTCGTCGTTAAAAGCGTTTATGAGCCAGTCGCGATAGGTGTACGCGAACTTGTATTTCACCGCTCGGTTCTCGGCGGAGTTACTGGCGCTGTAGTCGTCTTCTCCAAAACGCACCAAATCTTCCCAATGACGCGCCCATTTTTCCCCATAGTGCGGCGACGCTTGCAAACGGTCAATCACCTTTTCGAATGCGTTCGAAGATTTGTCGTCCTCAAAGGCTTTTACTTCTTCGTAAGTGGGCGGAAGACCTGTCAAGTCGTAAGTGGCGCGTCGCAGCAACTCACGGCGGCTAGCCGGCGGCGCCTGTTTCAGCCCCTCGGCATCCAGCTTTGCGACCACAAATCGATCAACATCATTAGAGACCAGGCCGGCATCCTTCACTTTGGGCGGCTCCGGCTTCCTCAGGCTTTGAATGGACCAAAGCTTACGCTGAGCGTCGGTCATCGAGAACTTATTTTCGTGCGCCTCCTCGGGCCACACTGCACCGTCCTTGACCCACTTCTCCAAGTCGGCAACTTGAGCAGGAGTCAGGGGCGAGCCGTCTTTGGGCATCATGAGCTTCGGGTTGGTGCGCCGGATCGCGGTGATCAGCAAACTCTTGTCAGGGTCGCCGGGCACCGGCGCGGGACCCGAAACCCCTCCCTTTAACATCCCGGCACGGGTGTCGAGCTGCAATCCACCCGCCTTCAATTCGGTGTGGCAGGTGAAACACTGAAATGCGATGACTGGACGGATGTTCTCTTCAAAGAATTTGTTGCTCGCTTCAGCGGACTTGGCTTCCACGGGCCAGTAAGCGCCATCACTCACCCATTTAACAAGGTTGCTTATTTCGGTATCTCTTAGCCGCTCGCCCTCCCAGAGGCATCCGGCCGGAGGAATTCTGACGGATTTTCGCGATCAGCAGGCTTTTGTCCGGTTCGCCCGGCACCACAGCAGGTCCTGAGGCGCCGCCTTTGAGGATATCCTCCCGGGACATCAGCCGGAGCCCGCCTGCTTTCGTGTCATTATGGCAGGCTTGGCAATCTTGCGCTAAGACTGGGCGAATGTTGTTCTCAAAGAACTCGTTCTGCAGGGCGGTTGGTTGTGCGGGCTGGCCAAACGCCAAGGCTGGTAACAAAAGCAGCGCTAACGACGCGTATTTCAACGAAACCTCCCAATTTTGCGTTAAGGCCCACCGCGATACGCAAATGATGCGGAATTACCTGGACCAAAGTGCCCTGCGAATATCCACTTCAATGCAGAGACGTTGTCACTACGGAATTTGCCCGGCTTGGGGCTAAAGATTTCCCAGGGACTAACGGATGCAGCGCGGCCACCGTCCATAGCAGAGTGTCAAGTAGAAGCTTATTGCTTTTGTCTAATGTTGTCAAGAGTCGGACTAACTGTGCCGGACTAACTGATGATGTCGTGAATCACAGTTCCTTCCGTATCGGTGAGGCGGAAGTCGCGCCCGCTGTACCGGTAAGTCAACTTAGTGTGATCGATTCCCATCAAGTACAGGATCGTGGCATGCAGATCGTGCACGTGAACCGGCTTGTCGACGGCCTTGAAACCCAGATCGTCGGTAGCGCCGTATGTCATGCCGCCTTTAACGCCGGCTCCCGCCAGCCATATGGAAAAGCCCATGTGATTGTGATCGCGGCCATTGATGACAGCGCTGTTTCCGCCCCGCAGCTCGACGTTTGGAGTGCGGCCCATCTCCGTGCCGCCTACAATCAAGGTGTCTTCGAATAAGCCCCGCCGTTTAAGATCTTTGATGAGCGCGGAGTAACAGTGATCGGCTTCTTTCGCCAAACGGATGTAAGACATGATGTCGTCGTGCGCGTCCCACGGATCGCCTTTACGCGTCCACACCTGGACCATGCGAACGCCTTTCTCGGCCAGACGCGCCGCGATCAGGCACCCGAACGATACGGCGCCTTCGCCATATAGCGCGCGTATCGCGGGGCTCTCTTTAGTGATATCGAACACCTCCGGCGCTTCGATCTGCATCTGATAAGCAGTTTCCATGGTCTGGATGGATGCGTCGAGCTGCGTATCGGACGGCGCCAGGTTCTCCCGATGGAAATCGTTTAAGACGCGCAATAAGCCTACGTCGCGGCGTTGAATCCCTTTCACCACCGCATCGTTACCGATATTGGGAATCAGGCGCTTCACGTCGAACGGCTGACCCTCGGTCCATTCGTTCTTGATGAGTGTGCCCTGATGCACCGCCGGAAGAAAAGCGGAACTCCACAAAGGGGGACCGCCCGATATGGGAAGCCCGGGAAGCAGCACCACGTAGCTGGGCAGATTTTTATTCTCGGTTCCCAAACCATAACTCAGCCAGGAGCCCATGGATGGCCGCGTCGACAAAACATTCGATCCGGTATTCATCATCGACAGGCAGGGCTCGTGGTTGGGAATGTCCGACACCATGGAGCGGATCATGCACAAATCGTCGGCGCATTCGCCAAGCTTCGGCCATAGTTCACTAAAATCCATCCCGCTCTGGCCATATTTCTTAAAGGAAAACGGCGACTTCATCAGAGTGCCGGGCTTGGTGTTCTGAAACGGCGCCATGCCTTCCGGAACGGGCTGGCCGTGATACTTGGTCAGCATGGGCTTAGGATCCCAGGTGTCCACATGGGAAACCCCGCCGTTCATGAACAGGAAGATCACACGCTTGGCGCGAGGCTTGAAGTGCAGCTCCTTGAGCGCTCCGGGAGTGCCTTGGGACTGGGAGGTTGCCGCTTGCGCCAGCGAATCCTGCACCATGTTCGAAAGCGCGACCATGCCGAAACCCGCGCCCAACCGGCACAGCGCGCTGCGGCGTGAAGCCGTTCCTAACTCGCTGCCGTCCGTCCCAATTTGTTGTTTTTTAGACATTGTTCCGATTCTTGCTTCCTCAGTCGATATATAAAAATTCGTTCGAACTCAAGATCGCCCAACAAACGGATTTAAGAGGCGACGTTTTTGCCGCGTCCGCTTCGCTGATTCCATCCACCGGCTGCTGCACGATTCTCTTAATCGTTTCTATCTCCACCTTGGCCGGCTCGCGCTGATAAACCAGCTCGTAGGCTTTCCGGATTTGATCGTCCAGAGTGCCAGCCTGCGCCGCTACGCGCTCGGCCATATCGCCCGCGCGTTTATAAATGACGGTGCTGTTCAGGAAAAACAGGCGCTGGGGAGGAACGTTGGTGGTGTAGCGGCCTTCGCTCGAAAGAGTGGCCACCGGAAAGTCCCATACCTGCTGGAAATCGTCGGGGGTCATGCGGCTGACGTTTCCAAAGACAGCGCGATGGAACATGTCGTCGGTGAAATGTTCGGAAGGTCCATCCTGTTTGCTAAGATCCAGCTTGCCCGAGGCCGCCAGCAAAAGATCCCACAGTCCTTCCGATTCCACCCGCCTCCGGTTGGCGCGCCAGTACAGCCGGTTGTCTTGGTCTTTCTGCTCGTCGATCTTGGCGTCCGCCGCCGGCAAACTGGAAGCCAGCCGATAAGTGCGCGACATCACGATTTCTTTTTGGAGTTTCCTCCACGACATCCCATCCGCCACGAACTTCGCCGTCAAATATTCCAGCAATTCGGGATTGGAAGGCCGCTCTCCCATCAAACCGAAGTTGCTGGGAGTGTTCACCAGGCCCGTCCCCATATTCCAGCGCCAGATCCGATTGACGATGACGCGCTGCGCAATCGGCTGTTTGACGATGTCTTCCGCCAGCTCCAGCCGTCCGCTGCCATGTTTAAACGTTTGCGATTCGCTGTCGGAAAGCAGCGTGAGAAATCCAGCCGGCGCGTCCTCTCCCAAAGAGTAGGGGCTGCCGCGCAAGTGAACTTTTACGATTTCGGGCTCGGGTTTTTCCGCCAGGCCATAGGCGAAAGGATACTGCTGTGGCATGGCCTTTTTGAATGCCTCGATATCGTCACGCAGAAATTGAACATGCGCTACCCATTCAGGCCCCAGGCGCGCCTCCAGGTCCGCTCCCTGAAAAACCAAGAGACCCGGCGGCGGCGTTCCATTAACGTAAGAGTCGACGCCCAGGGGATAGTCGGGCAGATCTTCCTCGAACATGTCCTTCCACAGATATCCCGGCTCGCGATCCAAACCCTTGAGAGTGTAGTCGCGCATTTCGAGTCGCCGTTTCGAGCCATTCGGAAGCAGATCCATCCTGCCGCCTTTTCCGCCCCCGAATTTCGCTGTCAAAGCGGCATTTTCGTCGGCCACTTTCTGGCGCAACTCCACCACCTGGTTCACTCGCTCGTGAAATTCAGCGGCTAGCTGCTTGGCCTCTTCTTCCGTGCCGCCGCGCGCCACCATAGATTGCCAGGTCTTCAGGTCGCCATAATTCACCGGAGGCTTGCGCAGAAAGCGCACCCAGCGCTGCAACGCCAAGGCATCCAAGCCGCGCTCGGCCGGCTTTTGCGGGATAGTCAGTTTGGGATTCGCACCCAGGCGCCAGGCTGCCAGCATGTAATCCTCAGTGCGGGCGAGAATCGTTCGGGCGTGCAGTTCGGAAGCATCCGTAAGGAACTTTTCGAGCGTCGCTTCCTTTTGCTCGAGCGCCGCTTTCTTTTTGTCGTAGTCGTCGGCTACGTTCTGCGGCACCAGCGGGTAGGAACGAGAACCGGAGCTGGCGAAAACGCTCGCCAGGCGGTAATAATCTTGCTGCGGGATAGGATCGTATTTGTGATTGTGGCAGCGCGCACAGGCCACGGTAAGCCCGAGGAACGCGCGTGTAGTGCTATCCACTTTATCGTTCCATTCGTCGGCTCGCTCCACCACCGCGGGATTCGCATCCCAGTGCCAAACGCCCAGGCCATTCATTCCCAGGGCGGCAATGTACTGGTCGCGGTCTTTCTTTTCCATCAGGTCGGCCGCTAGCTGCGCTTTGACGAACACGTCATAAGGCAGATCTTTATTGATGGCGTCGATTACCCAATCGCGGTACTTATAAGCGAAGGGGAACCGCTCGATGCGATCCGGCGCCGTCTTAAAGCCGGGCGTTCGATAATTGTCCTCGCTGTAACGCACCACGTCCAACCACAAGCGGCCCCAGCGCTCACCATAGCGGGGCGAGGCGAGCAAGCGGTCGACGATTTTTTCGTAGGCGTCGGGCGATTGGTCGTTCTCAAAGGCCTTCACCTCTTCATAGCTAGGAGTAAGACCGGTGAGATCGTAGGTGACGCGCCGCAGCAGGGTCCGCCGGTCGGCGTCCGGCGCGGGCTTCAGCCCATCTTTTTCCAGCTTCGCCAATATAAAACGATCAATGTCGTTTTTCGGCCAGTTTTTGTCTTGCACCTCGGGAGGCGCGGAGGCACGCAGCGGCTGAATCGACCAGAATTGACGCTGCTGTGGAGTGATCACGTACTGCGATCCGGCTTTCGCTTTCGGTTGCTGCGAGGCGGGCGCAGATGCAGGCCACACCGCGCCATCCTGAATCCATTTCGCAAAGTCGCCAACCTGCGCCTCAGTAAGCTTTCCGCCCTGTGGCATTTTCAAGGTGCGATCCTGCCGCAATGCATGCACCAGAAGGCTCTTCTCGGGATCGCCGGGAACGATGGCGGCTCCCGAGTTCCCGCCTTTCAACATGTCATCGCGGGTTTGCAGGCTCAGGCCCCCCATGCGGGAACTGTCGTGACAGGCGTAACAGTTTTCCGCCAGAACCGGACGAATGCGGTTCTCAAAAAACGTCTCCTGCTGAGAGCTGCCGGTTTGTGCGGACAACACAGCAGGCAGCAAAAACACGAAGGATGATTTGGTGAACTGCGTCAACGACTGCTCCTCCATTGGACGGTCATGCGGACGGTCTTGGGCGTTGCTCCCCGAAGGATTTCCTCAAACTCCAGAAAGCGCTGCATGGCGCAACCCAACTGGCGCTGTTTCGAGAGACACTTCTCGCAGGCAGCGAGATGCGCTTCCATGCTAGCCTGCGAACGCTCATCGATTTCCGCGTCGCTGAGCCGGATCAGTGATCGATCGTCCAGGTGCCTCATCGCGACCCGCATCGGGACAGTCAAAATCGGTGGCCGGCAAAGGGCGATCTTGAGATAGCGGACCTTTCATGATTTTTGACCTTGCGCGGCTTCTGTTGGAATGACGTTTCCACCCGCCGATTCCCTGACCTGTAAGGCAAATATTTTAGATCCCCCGCCACATGCAGATAGGAGCAGTCTGCGGCTTGACAAGCTTAGACAAAATGGGTAGACTCCTTTCGAGCGGATTGGAACACGGTCGCGCGTTGATATATTAGTGTGCCGGCAGGAGAGATGATCACCAAGGAATCCCGAAACACCCGACGGCTGAAAAGCCTTCCGGAACCGCATCCGATGCCTCTGGATGCGCTTGAATATCCTCGCTTTGCGGGAATTTCGACGCTCTTTCGGCTGCCCCATATTGCCGATCCCGAGCGGCTGGATGTTGCGCTGATCGGCGTTCCCTATGACGGCGGCACCAGCTATCGGACGGGTCCCCGTATGGGCCCGCGCCATGTCCGGGAACAATCGGCGATTATTCGTCCATATAATCCGGTTCTTAAAGTAAGTCCATTTTCCCGCCTGCGCGTCGCAGATTACGGCGATCTTTCCATCAATCCAATCTCAATAGAAGATACTTACGACAGGATTACCAAGGGCCTGAAGGCGGTTCTGGACGCTGGCGCCATTCCGATGTGCCTGGGCGGAGATCACTCCATCCTGTTGCCTATCCTGCGGGCAATTCACGCCGAGCACGGTCCGGTGGGCTTAATTCAGTTCGATGCCCACTCCGATACGTGGGATCAATATTGGGGCATGAAATATTCCCACGGAACCCCTGTCAGGCGGGCGATTGAAGAAGGCCTTTTGGATAAGCCCCATATCCTGCAGGTGGGGCTGCGAGGCCAGCTCTATAGCGACGACGATATGGATTACGCCAACGATCACCACATTCGGATGATTACGGCGGAAGAATTTCACGAGCAAGGCCTCGATCTGGTGCGCGAAAAATTGCGGGAATTTGGCGACCGGAAAACCTACTTTACCCTGGACATCGACGTTGTGGATCCGGCGTTCTCGCCCGGAACAGGCACGCCCCAGGTAGGGGGACTGTCGAGCGATCAAATTCTGCGGCTGGTCAGAGCCCTGAAAGGCCTGAACCTGGTGGGTTGCGACTTGGTGGAGGTTTCGCCGCAATACGACTCGGCGGAGATCACTTCTTTGTTGGCAGCCAATCTGTTATTCGAACAGCTTTGCCTGTTTTGTTTCTTGCCGGACGGGATTTCCTAGAAAATTACCGACCCGCACCACAAAATCACTGCCTCCTCCTGGCCGGAGTTTGCCCAACGATGAGCTTGCGTGCTAGAGAAATAAAGACTATCGCCGGCGGCCAGCCTGTAATGCTCAACTTCGTCCAGCCAGATATCCAGACATCCGTTTAGCATAAAAAGGAATTCCTCGCCTTCATGCGTATAGGTGCCACCGCTGGAAGCGCCCGGTGAGACACGGAAAAGATGCGGTTCCATGGTGCACTGTCCCAGTGCGAGCAATTCAATGCTGACTCCTGGCTCCGTTACTAAACGACGGCGTTCGCTGGGCCGCACCATTTTTTGTGCGGGCAGCATCTCTCCGAAAAAAGAGAGCACGTTCGTGTTGTAGAGACTAGCCAGTTTCTGCAGTGTCGCCACGGAGGCGTTGGTGTGCCCGCGTTCGATGTTGCTTAGATAGCTTACTGAAATGCCGGCGCGTTCGGCCGCCGCCGAGAGCGTCCATCCCTGTTGCTCCCGCAACCTTTTCAAGCGCCGCGAGACGCTGGATCTCTCCGAGGAATGGTTTGGATCCTTGGCCGAGTCGCCCTCGTGCTTCAACAGGTGAACCACCGCGGCGGAACTGACGTGCTTCTCGGTTTTGAGCTTCTGCACCTGTTTGAGCCGTTCCACTTCCAGGCGGCTGAACTTTCTATAGCCGCTGGGACTGCGCTCCGGAACAGTGATGCCCAGGCGTTCCCACTTACGCAGCATGGAAGTGCTGACGTTTAGAATCTTGGCGACTTTTCCGATACTGAAATGTATCTGACCGGTGTTTGAGTTATTGCGCTGCTTCGACTTGGACGCGAGCATATCGCTCATCATTATAGACCAGTATATTGCAGGAACTCCGCCGGCACCAGTTGTGCCGCCGCCCTTGCATACTGCCCCAGGTCTTGACAGAGGTTAGACAACTTAGATAAGCTCGATGAACCGATCCGCGTTTGACCGACTCAGATGCCCATGTTCCATGAGCCATTGACGGTCCGCGGGTGGCGCGCCTTCGGGGTAAGCCAGTTCGCCTTCCGCCCGCAGAATCGTAAGCCTTGGGGCGGCCCGCATGAGTAATCGCGAAGTGGCCAAAGTCCCTCAGAACTGCCCGGCGGCGCAGGCTTCCCCGGGCGCGCGCACCATTTTCGACCACGCGTTCACCGAGTATCGCGAACCGCTTTATCGCTACATGTTTACGCTAACTGGAAACGTGGCGGAGGCTGAAGACTTGATGCAGGAGTGTTTCCTTCGCCTGAACCAGGAGCTCCAGGCCGAACGCAACATCGAGAACGTGAAGGCCTGGTTGCTCCGCACCGGCCATAACCTTGCGATCGACCATCATCGCCGTACTGCAAGGAGCGGCGAAGATCGCCTGGGTGAAGATGCCATGCAACTCGCGGATCAGAAACAGCTATCGCCGGATATTTTGCTGGAACGAGAAAGAGCCACTTTGGTTCGCGCTGCGATGGCGCGTCTGACCGTGCGCCAGCGCACCTGCCTGCGGCTCAGGGCCGGAGGTCTGCGCTACAAGGACATCGCCGCAGTTCTGGGCATCGGCGAAGCTTCGGTTTGCGAGCATTTGCGGCGAGGGCTGGCGCGATTAAGAAAGGACATTTTAACGGAAAACCTATGAAGCAACTCGCGAGTCTGGCAGGCGTTCTCTTTCTGGCGGGCTGCCAATCCGCATGTATGCGTTCGCAAGCCGAGAGCCCGCCGGCGGGGCTGCTCGAAGGGATTGCATCGGGCAGAACACGCGTCGTCGCTCTCAGCCACGCGCTCAATTCGAAGACACCGCATTGGCCGGGCGAGGGCAACCGCCCATTCAAATACGAATACTTCACTTCGCTCGAAAGAGGTCATGTGCTGGAAGGCCATTTCAATATGGACGAGCACACGGGCACTCATTTCGACGCGCCCAACCATTTCGTGGCCGGTCAGCTTTCGGTTGACAAAATTCCGGCGGCTCGCATGTTTGTTCCCGTGATTGTAATTGACGTCCGGTCAAAAACCGCCGGCAATGCGGACTACTTACTGACCGCGGCCGACGTCGATAATAGGGAAAAAGCTCACGGGCGCGTGCCAAGTAACGCCATGGTCATGATGTACACCGGGTGGGAAACGCGTTGGAACGACTTCGCCCGGTACAAGAACGCAGACCGTAAGGGCGTCTTGCATTTTCCTGGGTTTTCGCCTGAAGCCACCAAATTTCTGGTCGCCCAGCGAAACATCGCGGGTCTTGGCATCGATGCGCTGAGCATCGATTACGGCAAGAGCGAAGATTTCCCGTCGCACTTGATCAGCCATGGAAGCGGCAAATTGAATCTTGAAAATGTCGCCAACCTGGGAGATCTTCCGCCCGTGTGAGCGTTCCTGATTGTGGCTCCTATTAAGATCGAGGGCGGTACGGGCGGCCCGGTTCGTTTATTCGCCTTGCTGCCTGGCAGCCGCAGCGGTAGTTAGCACACGCTTATGAATGTCCGTGTGCGCTGTCTGAGGAGATCAGCACGACGCTGATTAAGGCGCAAGCCACGCCAACGGCTTGCAGCCGGGAAATCGATTCGTGGAATAAAGCCGGCGCGACCAGGACAACCAACAAAGGGTACATAGCTGTAATTGGAAGCACCAGGGAGGCTTTTCCGCCAGCACTCATCGCCGCCATGAGCGTCCAGGCCCCCAGGCCGTTAAACACTCCATTTAACAGCGCCCACCCCAGGGCGCCGGAAGTATAGTGGAAGGGCGCCGGTCCGCCATAGAGCAGCGGCTGCAAACATATAAATCCGATAACCGACCAAATTAAAGCGCTTTCCGCGGAAATGATGTTGGTGGTTAATTTTTGAACCACCCCCAAAGTACCCCAGGAAAGCAAAACCAGAAGTGAAAACCATAACCAAGGTGCGTGCATGGAAAGCTATAAGGACAAGATCACAATCGCGGCCACCGCGAATAACATCCCAATGGACTGCCGAAAAGTGATGCGCTCGTGCAAGAAAATAACGGCCAGCAACACGGTGAACATGGGGTATAAAGAGGTAGCCGTGGTCACCACCGCAGTGTTGGAGCCGCCGCGGTAAGCGGCATAAAGCGCCAATCCGCCCGCGGCCAGCAGTACGCCTGCGATGGTTCCATAAACTGCGCCCCGCTTATTCAATTCCAGACGAAACCCGCGCGTCGCCAGCAGAACAATACCAAAAGCGACGAAGCCGAAGGCGGCGACGAACTGCATCATATTCGCCGGCAGTTCGGTGGAGCCGTAGCGTGCACTGATGGCGAACCCAGCCCAGCAAAAGGCCGACGTAATGGAGTACCAAAACC
>Ga0302325_10018558_pt1 | contig 14655 bp, 15 predicted proteins | sample Palsa_T0_2_FD_201948 | JGI IMG/M metagenome (GOLD analysis project Ga0302325, IMG submission 201948) | Peat permafrost microbial communities from Stordalen Mire near Abisko, Sweden - Palsa_T0_2 | ecosystem: Environmental > Terrestrial > Soil > Palsa > Peat permafrost | place: Sweden: Abisko... | reverse complement strand
CTCTCCTTCGCGCGTCACCTCGGCATGGAGCACATGGCCGCGCACGGCGTCCAGGGCCGCGCGGTGCTCATCGACATAGCGCACCACCTCGACAACACCGAGAAGTGGACCCGCGTCAAGATGAAGACGCTGCGCGAGATCATGGCGGCCGACAAGGTCGAGGTCAGGCCGGGCGACATGGTGATCCTGCACACCGGGTTCACCAGGAAGATCATGGAGTGGGACAAGCACCCGGACGAGTCGATTATCCAGCGCATGTTCCCCTACCTGGCCGGCGACGACCCCGAGGTGCTCGACTGGATCACCGATTCCGGGATGTCGGCCCTGATCGCCGACAACTACGCGGTCGAGGGCTGGCCGCGTGACAGTCCCGAGCCGCACACGCTGATCCCGGTGCACAACCTGTGCCTGTTCAAGCTCGGCATCCCGCTCGGCGAGATGTGGTACACCCAGGAGCTGGCGACCTGGCTGCGGGAGCACGAGCGCAGCTCCTTCCTGCTCACCGCCCCGCCGATCCGCCTGCCGGGCACCGCGGGCGCCCCGCTGAACCCGATCGCGACGGTCTGAGGCCCCGTGCGTCTGAGGCCCCGTGCGTCTGAGGCCCCGTGCGTCTGAGGCCCCGTGCGTCTGAGGCCCAGTCCTCGGCGCCCCGCGTGACCCGACCTGGCCCGCCGTTGACTCGATAGCCTGGTCCACGTAATTTACATGGAAACCCGACTATCGGGTATCGGATCAAAGGTCGAGGTTCAAGAGAGGTACAGCCCGTGTTCAAGGAATTCGTCGTCTCGGGCGACTCGCACATCATCGAGCCGGTTGAGCTGTGACACGGAAAGTTGACAGAGACCCGATCCTGGAGGCTTACCACCTGTGGAACGCCAGCGGGTGGGATGACTGTGCCGCCGGGGTGACCGCGGTGACGTCGCTGATGCGCGTCCACCAGATGGTGACCAGGCGGGCTGACCAGATCCTGGCACCGATCGACCTCACCTTCGCCCGCTACGAGCTGCTGGTCAGGCTGTACTTCCAGGACGGGTCGCTGCCGCTCAGCCAGCTCGGCAAGGTACTGCAGATCCACCAGACCTCCATTACCAGCCTGGTGGACAAGCTCCAGTCGCAGGGCCTGATCGAGCGCGTTCCGCATCCGACCGACCGGCGCAGCACGATCGCCCGGATGACCCCGGCCGGCCGCACGCTCACCGAGAAGGCGATCAAGCTGCTCAACGCGCAGCTGTTCGGCGACCTCGGCCTCACCGACGGCGAGGAACGGCTGCTTATCGGACTGCTGATGCGGATACGGCGGTCCTGGAACGACATCGAGGAAACCGAGGAGCTGGCGCCGTTCGAGATCGACCCGGTGCCGAACCCCTAAACCGCGACACAGCATCCCTAAACGACACAAGGGAAGACATGGACAGCACGCGCCGCGTAGTCGTCATTCTGGGAGCCGGTGGCACGCTCGGCACCGCGCTCTCCAGCAAGCTGGCCGCCGAGCCGGACACCGACCTGGTGCTCAGCGACCTCCGCGAGGAAGCCCTGCACCAGGTCAAGGCCGGCCTCAAGGAGACCACCGGCGAGGTGGACACCGTGCCGGCCGACGTCACCGACTTCGGGCAGGTCGAGGCGGTCGTCAAGCACGCCGTGGACCGCTTCGGCCGGCTCGACGTGCTGATCAGCAACGCCGGCGTGCTGTCACGCAGCGGCCGGATCCACAACCTGAACACCGAGGACTGGGAGCGTTCGTTCCGGGTCAACGTGCTCGGCCCGGTGCACGGTGTCAAGGCGGCGGTGCAGGTCATGCGCGGCCAGCGGTCCGGGTCGATCATCCTCACCGCGTCCGTGTCCGGCCTCACCGCCTGGTCGCATTCGGGTCCCTACTGCGTGACCAAGGCGGGCGTCATCCAGCTTGCCAAGGTCGCGGCGGTGGAGTACGCGCGCGACGGCATCCGGGTCAACTGCGTCTGCCCCGGCACCTTCCTGTCCGGGATGCACACCGAGCTGCCGCCCGAGGCGATCGACGCCATCGCCAAGAAGCACCCGCTTGGCCTCGGCTCGGCCGATGACCTCGTTGGTGCCTATTCCTACCTGGCGAGCGACGCGTCGCGCTGGACCACCGGCACCGCGATGGTCGTGGACGGCGGGTATGCGGCCCCGTTATGCAGTCGACTAACATGGGCCTAGCGGTCCACCATAGCGCGCACTATTTTGATCAGAAAGAGTCATCGCCGCGATGAAGGGGTTGTCAATGAGCGAGCCGAGGATCCCGCCGCGGCCGGCCGCCGACTGGGACGCCGAGGTCAAGGACGCGCTGAGCGTGCTGCGGCCCCCGGACAACACCCGCAAGGCAAGCGACGCGAAGCCGGCCGGCGACGCGAAACCGAGGCAAGCACGCCACGTCTCCAACATCCTCGGCGTCTTCTGCTGGCACCCGGCCTTGGCCAAGTCGTTCTTCACCTTCAACAACCACCTGTTCGCCTCCACCCTCACCGCCAGGGACCGCGAGCTGGCCACTGTCCGCGTCGCCTGGCTGCGCCGCGGCGAGTACGAGTGGTCGCAGCACGTGGCGATGGCCCGCGTCGCGGGCGTAACCGACGCCGAGATCGAGGCAACCTCCGTCGGCCCCGACGCGCCGGTCTGGAGCGAGCGCGACGCCACCCTGCTGCGCGCCGTCGACGAGCTCGTCAACGACCGCTACCTGGGTGACGAGACCTGGAAGCAGGTCGCCAAGTACCTCGACCGCAAGCAGGTCATGGACCTGGTCTTCACCGTGGGCGCCTACGACATGCTCGCGATGGCCATGAACACCTTCGGCCTGCAGCTCGACCCTGACCAGGCGGGCTTCCCCCAGACCGACCGCAACGATCCGGAGTAAGGAACACCATGCCAGCTGAAGACGTGGTGATCGTGGGTGCCGGCATCCTCGGCATCAACCAGCTCTACCGCGCGGTCCAGGCGGGCCTCACCGTAACGCTGCTTGAGCAGGGCGGCGGCGTGGGCGGCACCTGGTACTGGAACCGCTACCCAGGATGCCGCTTCGACTCGGAGAGCTACACCTACGGCTACCTCTTCTCCGAGGAGCTGTGGCAGGAGTGGGACTGGTCGGAGGAGTTCGCCGCCCAGCCGGAGACCGAGCGCTACGTCAACTACGTGGTGGACAAGTTCGGCCTGCGCAGCCACATCCGGCTGAACAGCAAGGTTACCTCCGCGGTGTGGGACGAGCAGGCCAAGGCGTGGACGACCAGCACCGAGGACGGCTGCACCATCACCAGCCGGTACCTGGTCGCCGCGACCGGGGTGCTGTCGGTGCCGCAGCTGCCTGACCTCCCGGGCCGCGATGACTTCGGCGGCGAGGCGTACCACCCGGCCCGCTGGCCCAAGGAGCCCATCGACTTCACCGGCAAGCGCGTCGCCATCGTCGGCAACGGCTCAAGCGGCGTGCAGATCGGCCCGCTGATCGCCGACGACGTCGCCGAGCTGGTCATCTACCAGCGCACTGCCAACTGGGCGACGCCGCTCAACAACCACCCGATCGACGCCGAGCAGCAGGCGTACCTCAAGGAGAACTTCGCCGACATCAAGGCCCGGCTGGACGTCTCGGTCAGCGGCTTCCTGCACCAGCCGGCCGGCAAGAAGACGTTCGACGACACGCCTGAGCAGCGCAAGGCCTTCTTCGAGACGGTGTGGAACAGCCCTGGCTTCGCCAAGGTCGGCTCCAACTACGACGACCTGCTGTTCAACAAGAAGGCCAACGCCGAGTGGTGCGCCTTCATGGAGGAGAAGATCCGCGGCCTGGTCGAGGACCCGGCGACGGCGGACAAGCTGATCCCCAAGGACCACCTGTACGTCGGCCTGCGCCCGCCCTACGTCACCGGCTACTACGAGATGTTCAACAAGCCCAACGTGGAGCTGGTCTCGCTGCGCGAGACCCCCATCGAGACCGAAACCGGACTGCGCGAGTTCGACGTCATCATCTGGGCCACCGGCTTCGACTTCGGCACCGGCGCCATGCTGCGGATGGGCATCGTGGGCACCGGCGGGCTGACGCTCAACGAGTACTGGGCGGACGGCCCGCTGACCTTCCTTGGCGTGATGTCGCACGGCTTCCCGAACCTCTTCTACCCCGGTGGCCCGCACGGCGCGGCGGGCAACAACCCGCGCTACGGCGGCCTCCAGGTGGACTTCACCCAGGAGCTCATCGACCAGGCCAACGAGCGCGGTTACCAGCGGGTCGAGGTCCCCAAGGCGCTCGAACAGGCCTGGATGAGCATGCTCGCCAAGTTCGAGGAGTACTCGCCGTTCGAGAAGCGCGGCCAGTACTACGGTGCCAACACGCCGGGCAAGCCGCGCGTCCAGCTGCTCAACTCGGGCGGCCGGCCGAAGCTCGACGAGTTCATGAAAGAGGCGCGGGACAGCGACTACCAGGGCTTCTTCGAGTGAGCGGTACCGCGATCAACGACGAGGCCGGCTACTACATGTCCCGCCTCGGCCGCCCGAGTTAACCCCCCCAACAGCCGCAATGCTTTCTTAGACGCGAAGGACAACGACCGTGGACATCGACAGCCTCGACTACTTCAGCGATCCGCTGCTCGCGCTCGATCCCTACGGGCTGCTCGACTACCTGGCGGCCAACAAGCCGGTGTACCTCGAGCCGCATCACGGCGTCGTCATGGTGACCGGCTACGAGGAGGTGCTCACGGTGCTGCGGTCGCCGGACACCTACTCCTCCGCGACGGTGGTGGCCGGCACTGACCCGATGGGCCTGCTCCCCGAGCGGCCGACCGGCGACGACATCCACGACTTCCTCGAGCAGCACCGCCAGTACCTGCCGCAGAACGACCAGATCGTCACCGCCGACCCCCCGGTGCACACCGCGCAGCGGGCGCTGCTGATGGGCCTGATCACCCCGAAGCGGCTCAAGGAGAACGAGGAGTTCATCTGGCGGCTCACCGACCGCCAGCTTGACGCGATCCTGAACCAGGGCACCGCCGAGGTCATCGGTGAGTACGCCCAGCCGTACACCCTGCTGATCATCGCGGACCTGCTCGGCGTGCCGGAAGAGGACCACGCGACGCTGCTCGCCAAGCCGAGCCCCATGCAGAAGATGCCCGGCCAGGACCAGGGGGCCGAGGCCAAGAAGGCGAGCACCCACGGCCACAACACCCTCGAGGTCTTCTACGACTACTTCTCAGCGAAGATCGCCGAGCGCCGCGCCGACCCGCGCCCCGACGTCCTCGGCGGTATCGCCGCCGCCACGTTCCCCGACGGCACCGCCCCCACCCCGCTTGACGCCGCCCGCATCGTCTCCAACCTGTTCGCGGCGGGCCAGGAGACCACCGTCCGGCTGCTCGGCACCGCGCTGCGCACGATCGCGGAAGAGCCGGAGACCCAGGCCAGGCTGCGCGCCAACCGGGACCTGATCCCGCGCTTCATCGAGGAGACGCTGCGCACCGAGGGCCCCATCAAGGGCGAGTTCCGGCTGGCGGTCAAGACCACCGAGCTGGCCGGCGTCCCCATCAAGGCCGGCACCCCGGTAATGATCATGAACGGCGCCGCCAACCGCGACCCCCGCCAGTTCGAGTGCCCGGCCGAGTTCCGCGTCGAGCGGGAGAACGTCCGCCGCCACATCGGCTTCGGCCACGGCGTGCACACCTGCCCCGGCGCCCCCCTGGCCCGCTCCGAGGTCCGCGTCACCATCGAGCGCCTCTTCGACCGCACCACCGACATCCGTATCAACGAGGAAGCCCACGGCCCGGCCACCGACCGCCGCTACAAGTACATGCGCACCTACATGTTCCGTGGCCTCACCCAGCTCACTCTCGACTTCACCCTGCGAGACTAACCCCATGGCCGAGATCACCGACCGCCGCGAACCCCGCGTAGACCGGGACCTGTGCATGGGCTCAGGCCAGTGCGTCTACTACGCCCCCAACACGTTCGACCAGGACGGCGACAGCATCGCCGTCGTCACCAACCCTCGCGGCGACGACGAGCAGACCATCGACGTCGCCGTCTCCGCCTGCCCCACCGGCGCCCTCTCCTGGGCCGACCCCGGGGAAAGCTAAAACCTCAACACCGAAGAGGAACGGGCGCGGCTTACTAACAGCCGCGCCACCTTCCCCTCCTAGTCATGGATCCCGTGCTCCCGTACGGTGCCCGTCTTGGCCCGCAGGTCTTCCTCGACTCGTTCCTGCAGCACGCTGAGCCGTTCAACGAGCACCTCGTCCTGCCCGGCGACCTCATCGGTCATCAAGACCTCAAGGGCAAGCCACCGCGCCATCTCCGCCCGGTGCTCACGCCCGGCCCGCACGGCCTGCTCAGCGGTCGCGTTGTCGTTCATTCCGGAGTTCACGCGCGCTCCTCCTTAGGCCGGTTGCGGTCCGCCACCGCGGCCCAGGCTCGTTCCGCCCGTACCACGATCTCCGGCCCGCTCGCCCGGTACACGGCTAGCAGCACCTCGTCAGTGCTCTCCGCCAAGGCCGCACGCGCTTTCTCCCGCCACCGGATGAAGTCGTCGTCCGACATCGCGAATACCTTGCTAAGTTCACGTTCGATCGGCATGGTTAACCCCACATCAAGATCATTTGCTTGGTGGCACCCGCTGACCTGTCTCATATCGGGATTAATCCCAGCAAAACGGCATTTTTGCCAATTTCTTGAACCGAGGTCAGCCGGTGTGTTCATGAGATTGCACGAAGCCATGACGCGAGGGCAACAGATATGTGAACCTAGTAATCATGACTGTGAAAAACCGGGCATTAACAGGAACCCTATTCGGGCGGACGATGCGCAAGGCGCGGGTCGCCAAGGGCTGGTCCCTGAAGGAATTCGCGGCGGCGACCGGGGTCGGCGTCTCCACCGCGTCAATGATCGAGACCGGCCACCGCTCGCCGAGCAGGCGTGTAGCCGAGGCCTGCGACAAGGCGCGGCTGGGACGGCCGGGCGAGTTCACCGAGCTGTACGAGGAGATGCAGACCTGGCTACCGCCCGGCTTGCGCTCATGGGCTGAGCACGAGGACGCCGCGCCCAGGCTCGATGTCTGGTCACCTGGTGTCGTGCCCGGCCTCTTCCAGACCCCGGACTACGCACGGGAGCTGCTGCGGACCTTCCCGGGGGTGACCGAGGAGCAGGTATCCGCCCGGCTTGCCGCCCGTATGGGCCGGCAGGCGCGGGTGCTGGGCCGTGCTGACCCGCCCGTGATTACCTGCGTCATCGACCATGGAGCGCTGTACAGGCTCGTCGGGTCACGGGAGACGATGGCCAGCCAGATGCGGAAGCTGCTTGAGCTAGCCGCCTTGCCGCACATCACAATGGCGGTGCTTCCGAACATCGGCCACTCCGCCACGATGTCAGCGCTGCTCATCGCGGACCACGCCGCCGCGCACGTCGAGCACCTGACTGGTGGCTTGGTGTACATCGAGCCCGACCGGGTCGCCGGCCTGGAAGCGATCTTCGGTGCGGTTCGCGGCGAGTGCTACCGTGTGACCGAATCCACCGAAATGATCCGAGAGGCAGAGCAATCATGGATTGGCGGAAGTCAACCTACAGCGGAGCCAGCGGCAGCGACTGTGTCGAGGCAGCCACCGGCCAGGGCATGATCCTGGTCCGCGACACCACCAACCGTGACGCCGGCCCCCTGACGTTCCCGTCCTCGGCCTGGTCCACCTTCACCGGGGCCGTCAAGGCGCAATAGACCCCCGCGCCAAGAACCCGTTCCGAGCCACTTCCGGAACGGGTTCTCTCATTCATCCCCCTGGCCAGCGGGCAACGGTGTGTATCGTGGCGGGACGGCCGCTTGCTGGATGGTGACGCTGCACCCGGCAAATCGACGACGGCCCGGCTGGCCGACTTGCAGCAGGTCGTTGCCGACAATCCAGAATGGCAGGGACGGGTTATATGGGGACGGTGAACCGCGCTTACCTTCGGTCGCCCGAGGATGTTCGCAGCTGGCCTCTGGACCCGGCCGCACGGCAGTCCCTCCGCGACTACCTGGAGGCACTGCCAAAGGACTCCGGAGGCGTCCTGCAGGTGTTGAACGGCGGAGGTCTGGACTTTACCGGCGCCGACCTGTCCGGGCTCGACCTCACCGAGGCAGAGTTCAGCGAGGCTCAGCTCAGCGGCGTTCGCATGGAAGGCGCCGACTTGTACGGCGCTTGGCTCATGGCCGCGACTTTGCACGGCGCTGACCTCACGGGGTGCAGGATGCGCAAGGTCGAAGGCCGAGCGTGCGACGCACGACACGCGATCCTGCGCGAAGTCGACCTGGAGCGGGCCGAGTTCGAAGATGCCGACTTCCGCGGTGCCGACTTGTCCGGCGCCCTCTTCCGCACGGGCCGGATGCTCGGCGCCGACCTGCGCGGCGCCGACCTGCGCGGGTGCTCATTCGGGACCTCGGCCGGTCCCACCCCCCTTCAGAAAGCGAGGCTCGCGGGCTGCCTCCTCACCGGCGCAACCGGGCGCGTCTGGGGTCCGGTCGACATCGGCGCGCAGACCCCGGACTTCATCGACAGCGACGACCTGAACCAGTGGTTCGCCAGCCAGGGCGCACCGGAACTCGAGGTCGTGTACCCGGCCCCGTGAATCCGCGGCCTCGCGGCGCTCGCATGCCGTGTGCCGGTCAGCCCCCACGCCCGCCCAGGTGAGCCCGTCAAGGCAATCGGTCGGCTCGGCGGCGCAGCTCTTGCCGTCGCTTACGGTGCCACGCGCGCGACCCGTGAACTCGACGCGGTATTCATCCCCTCTGATGTGGTCCGTGATGCCGCAGCCATCGTGGCGGAACGGGAAGGGCTGGCCGAGGATTGGCTGAGCGACGCGGTCAAGGGGCGCTCTTCGGTTCAGGGCGCGGCCGGGTTCTCGGCAAGGAACCCCTCGACGAGTTCGGCGACGACGGCCGCCGCCCGGTCGTTCAGGTGGATGCCGTCGATCAGGAGCGCGAACCCGTTCGCGGCCGCGACCGCGTCCCAGCGCCGGCGCAGCACCCAGTGCCGGAGCGCCGAGGAGATCATCAGCCCGATCGTCGGGTGGTACGGCGGCGCCCGGTGCCCGGCCGGCAGCAGCGCGGCCAGCCGCTGGTAAAGCGGCAGCACCGGGAGGCCGCGTTCCTCGGCGAGGCGGTGCAGGACGGCGTTGTAGGCGCGCACCCGCTCGTTCTGCGGGGAGGCGAGGTCCTCGCCGTTGACCGGGATCTCGATGGCGGCGATGCGCGCGCTCGTCTGCGCCCGCAGCCGGTCGAGGACCAGGGCGAGGCATTCCTCGTACCAGCCGGGCGACGGCCGCGCCGTTTCCGGCAGCTTCTGCTGCCGCCGGAACATCGCCTCCGTGTAGGGCCCGTCGGCGAACCCGACGTCGTTGGTGCCGATGAGGAGAACGACGACGTCCGGCCGCGCCGCGATGACGGGCTCAAGGCGCTGCAGCACGTTCCACGTCAGGTTGCCGCTGACGCCCGCGTTAACGACCCGTACGCCGCCGCCAGCGACCGCCGCCTGCAGCCGGTTGACCCAGTTGGCACTGAGCCGTCCCTCCGTGATGCTGTCGCCCAGGCACACCACCAGCCGTCCCGCGGGCCGGCCCTTACCGGTCAGATCCTCGATGCGCACCCGGATGCCCCTTAACACCGACGACCATGAGGAACGGGCGCGGCTTACTCGCAGCCCGCGCCCGTTCCTCTTCTCTGCCTGGTTATACCCTGACGAGCCGCTCCACCGCGATCTCGATGGTGGGACGGCCGGGTAGCCGCAGCCGTTCCGGATTGGGCGAGCAGGGCCACGTCGCCACCCGCATGACCGGAGCGTCCGCTGGCTCACCGCTTTTGCCGGATTACCGCGAGCAGTTCCTTGAGGGTCGCCAGCGCGGCCGCTCGGCGCTCCGGCTTGGTGGACCAGACGGCAGGCAGCACGACGCCGATAAAGATCATCGTGCCGAACACGACGCCAACGATGACAGGCAGCAAGTCCGGTGTGGTCGGCATGACGGGATCTCCTAGCGGCTCGTTCACTTTCGCCCTCATGTCCACCCTCGCTGTCAACCGCGCTGTCCCGCCAATTTCCGTGACAAGGACGGGACACCGTGACGATCGCGCATATTTGCGCGGCTGGCTTACCCTTGATCCGTGGTGGTGATGGTATGGGGGACCTGAACAGCGCTGGCCCGCTTGACGTCTTCGCGGATCGCCTCAGGAAGGCCGCGAAAAAAGCTGGAGATCCCTCGGTAAGGGATCTGGAGAGGCTGAGCAGAGAGCTTGGTTACCCGTACTCTCGGCAGACTTTCAACCAAAAGCTAAACGGAAGATCAAAACCTGACTGGCAATTTGTGGAAATCCTCGTCACAGCCTGTGCCAGGCACGTGGGGCGGGATGTCAGCGAGGATGAGCTTGCCGGGTGGCAAAAGGCCTACCAGGACTTTTCCCGGGACCTGGCAGCCATGCGCACCGACCGGAGGGAACGGGAGCGCGGCGTGAGCGCCGCTTGGTCAGAACAACGCTCGGTGCCGCCGGACGCGGAATTTATGAAGGAACGCGCGCTCTATCTCCGCCGACTGCGCGACCGGTACGGCCGTCTGGACCATACCAATGCCCTGGCCGCGCGCGTCGATTTCGACGGGGCCCCGGCGCCGCCGCTGCATAAGGTGTTCATGCCGCAGTGGGTGCGGGAAAAGCCTCCGCCGGCGGAACTGCCGCGTGAGGTGCAGCGTAAGCTTGCCACCCTTGGCCGCCTCCGCAACCGCGACATTCCGCCCGATCTGACACCAGAGCAAATCGACCGGAAATTCAAGGCCTACGCAGACAGTCCCAAGCGTCCGGTGCTCGAAATGCTCACCGAGCCAGACAACGACCGAATCGTGCTTCTCGGCGACCCCGGCGCAGGCAAATCGACGCTGGCGGTATACTTGACGCTTGCCTTGGCCCACCTCACGGCTGGCGACGATTCAATTGATGACTGGCGCGCGCTCGGCGCCCTGGCCCGCTGCCTGCCGGTCCTGCTTGAGTTGCGCAGCTATGCTGCGCGCGGGGAAGATCGCCTGTTCCTCGATGAGATCGAACGCAAGTCCAGCCTGGAACGACGTCAAGGCATGCCCCGCCGGCTCCTCCAGCCCTATCTTGAGCAGGGCGGAGCTGCATTGGTGATCTTCGACGGGCTTGACGAGGTGTTCGACAGAGGGCAGCGCGAAGGGATTAAGCGGCAGATCAAGCAATTCGCTGCCGATTATCCAGGCGTCCGGGTGATAGTGACATCCCGGCTGACTGGCTACGAGCCGGATCAGAGCATCTTCGCACCGGAAGACGGCTGGAAGCACTATACGTTGCAGGACCTGGAGCCAAAGCAGGTAGACGACTTCGTCGGCCAGTTTTACCGAGCCATTTACCCAAAGAACCGGGCCGAGGCCGAGCGACTCACCGCTCAGCTGCTAACAGGGGTGGCCGGATCTCCCGCTATCGCGGAACTCGCCAGCAACCCGATGCTGCTGACGGCCTTGGCGTTGTTGGGGCTCGGGGACGAGCCGCCGCGTAACCGCGGCACCGTGCTCGCGCATATGGTGGAAGTTCTTGTGAAAAGGTGGAATGCGAAGAAGTACGCAGACGAGCACCTGTGGCCGGAGCTGACCCCTGACGAGAGGACGTTTCTTCTTGCCGAGAACAGGGAACAGATACTCAGGCTTGTCGCCCGTCGCATCCAAGAGGGCAACCTGGGCGCGAGCGGCCTAGAAGGCAGCTATCTGAGCGTCGATGCGTTCCTGGATGTCTTTACTAAGTTCTACGCACCAGAAAGCAGGAAGGACGAAGCCAGGGCCGAGGAAATAGGGAGGATACTAGTCAGGCAGTTCAAGGAGCGCGACTACATCCTTGCCTCGTTCGGCGACGAGAGGCTTGGCTTCGTGCACCGCGCACTGCTCGATTACCTCGTCGCCGCCGACATCCACGCCCAGTTCAGCGGGCACCAGCAAACCCGGTCCGACCTCCTTAAGACGTTCGGCGACCATTCGATGGCACCCGAGTGGCAGGAGGCTCTGCTGCTGCTCGCTGGGATGCTTAAAGAGCGAGAAAATTTCAATCTTGCGGTCGTGGAACTGCTCCGGTCCAATCCGCTCTGGTTCCTTAGCAGCGACCCGTTGCCGAGGAACGTGCTCCTCGCGATCCGCTGCCTGGGTGAGTACGCGATTCCGCAACATGTGGTTCCGGCGAGTCATGCCGCTGCGGATGCGCTGATCGCGATGCTTGAGACGGTCAGCGGGATCAACGACTACCCGCTGGCCTTCGCCCTGACCCAGGCCGTCGAACGCGACGTGCTGCCGGTGCTTGGCAGGCTTAGCCCCCATTGGGCGGGCCGGGCCGCCTACGAGACGTGGTATCTCTGCCGCGGGCAGTTCCTCCGTGGTGATTCCCCGGGAGGCTTCGCGGCCGTTGCCGCCGCGGGGATCTACGTAACCCTGCTTGGCGACGACGCTCGAGCGCGAGATCGACTTCACTCGCTGGCCCGATGGGCCGATTCCGCGATGGTGCGCGGCGCGGCCCTTGAAGCGCTCGTGAGGAACTGGCCACGCGCACCGGAGATCTTCGAGATGCTCAGGGCAAGCGCCGTCGGCGATCATGAATCGTACGTTCGCCGGGTGGCGGTGAGCACGCTCGCGGCAGGCTGGCCACGCGACTCGGCCACTCGGAACCTGCTTCGCGACCGCGCGAAGGCCGATGCGGCGCCGGCCGTCCGCGGTACCGCCATCCGCTGGCTCGCCAGTGGCTGGCGTGATCCGGTGACCGCCCGCCTGCTCCGCGGGATCGGTGCTGACAGCACCGAGCCGGGCGAGGTGCGTGCGGTCGCGGCGGCGGAGTTGGCGGCAGGATGGCACAACGACGAGTCAACCCGGCGCTGGCTATGGAAACGCGTTGCTGACAAGGACCCGGGAGTGCGCGCCTCGGTCGCCCAGGCGCTGGCCGCCGGCTGGCATGACGCGGACACCCGCCGCCTGCTGTACGGGCTCGCGTCGGGTGCCAGCGAGAGCGACTATCGGGTCCGGGTAGCGGCGGTGCGTGCGCTCGCCGCCGGCTGGCCGGACCGGCCCGACACGCGTGAGCTGCTCACGGACATCGTCTGCGGTAACGGCGATACCGACGTCAGGCAGGCCGCGGTCGACGCCCTGGCCGCCGGCTGGCACGACGATGCGGACGTCATGACGTTGCTGTACGAGCGCACCAAGCCCGATCCGCCTAAGGGCAAGGAATGCGAACCGGATGACGACGTGCGCTGCGCGATGACGCAGGCGCTTGCCGCCTACTGGCCGACGCGCGACGCCCGTACCCTGGTTGAACTCCTTAAGGAGCTGGCGGTCAATGATGGCGACTGGTATGTGCGCGCCACCGCGAGCCAGGCGCTGGCTGATAGCGGTGCAGGCCAGCAGCGAGTGGGTCAGTGGCTGCGGGCAGTTCCCGTCAAGGACCGGAAGTCGCGGGTGCGCGAGGTGGCACTCAACGCGGCGGTATCAGGCTGGAGCACCGACCCGGAGACGGCCACGCTGCTGGTGGAACGCGCGAAGGACCGTGGGGAAGACCTAGGGGTCCGCACCGCGGCGATCCGGGCGCTGGCCGCGCAGCGGCATGACGACCATCGCGATTTGGAAACGCTCGCCTTGCTCCGGGAAGTTGCCGAAGGCGATGGCGCGACTGGTGACCTGCAGCGGGTGGCGCTGCAGCTAGTCGCGGCCGGCTGGCGTGATGACGAACACACGTATCCCTGGCTGTGCCAGCGTGCCAAGGATGAGAAGAAGAGCCTGGTCGTACGCCGGACCGCCCTGCAGTTGATTGCCGCCAACGTGAAATGGCAAAGCCAGCCGGACACCGTCGCGCTCCTGCGCAAGCTCGCGGCGGGCGATGACCACGTGAAGGTACGCATGGCTGCGATCCGGACCTACTCAGCCGGCTGGCGCGACAAGGACCCCTCGGTCGCCGCGTGGATCCGCGAGAACGCCTTTGCGGGCAGTCACCCACAGGTGAGGATCGCGGTGGTGCGGACGCTGGCGACCGACTGGCATGACGACCCGGAGACACCACGCTGGCTGCATGAGCGCGCTATCGCGGACGAGGAGGCTCCAACGGTCAAGCGGGAAGCCGCCGATTGGCTCGCCCGTGGCTGGCCCAGCGCCCAGTGGTGAGCGGCTAAGTCGCCCGCGGGCCGGGGACCATCGGCGCGGAGATGAGCGCCTCCACGATTTCCGCTTCCTGCCTGGCGCTGATCTCTTCGCCCGCATACATGCGAGCCATGAACTCGCGGGCGGCCCAGATCCTGTCGGCTGGGTCAGCGAGCGCCTGCAGCACCGCCGCCGCCAGCGCGCGAGTCGGCGCGCTCACGTTGAATATCTCCTCCACGGCCCGCCGGTCGAGGCCTGCCGGGGAAGCGGCCCGCAGCAACGCGGCCAGCAGAGCGACCTGGTTCCCGCGCCGGTCCGGGTAACGCTCTTGCAGCGCGGCGGCCAGGTTACCGTGTTCGCGCAACGCGGTCCGCACCGCCCGCGGCGGCTTAGGCGCATGCGGCCCGGTCAGGTACTGGAACGTGACGAAGTCCAGGATCTCCGCATGCTGCAGCCGGTCCCATTCGCCCGCCAGCGCGGCGATGAGCTGGCCGATATCCGCCTTGCCGGAACGGAACCAGCCGGTCAGCCACTCCGCGCCCAAGT
>Ga0302325_10018556_pt1 | contig 14655 bp, 10 predicted proteins | sample Palsa_T0_2_FD_201948 | JGI IMG/M metagenome (GOLD analysis project Ga0302325, IMG submission 201948) | Peat permafrost microbial communities from Stordalen Mire near Abisko, Sweden - Palsa_T0_2 | ecosystem: Environmental > Terrestrial > Soil > Palsa > Peat permafrost | place: Sweden: Abisko... | reverse complement strand
GGGCGGAGATTCCTTGCCGTGCGCGTTTCAGCTTTGGTATGTCGAGTGACGGGAAGAAGCTGTATATCTATGGTGCCGGATTCGAAGTCGAAGTGTACGATGCCGCCACATTCAAACTGGAAAAAACTTGGGATCTCAATACGGATATCACGATGGCTGGGTTAGCTGTTTTGCCTTAATCATTGTGAAGGGTCGGGATCTCTCGCAAAAGGACTCCCTACCACTTGTCAACACTAAAATCGGCGTAAAATCAGTTTCGGGGGCTTTGCCCCTGCGACCCCAGGATTTAACGCTTTCGGGCAGACCGATCCTGTGGCACGGGGCGGCTGCAACCGCCCCGCGGGTCCGCACTCGCCAAGAAGGCTGATTCGGCCAATGGCCGGTCCACCCAACGGGATTCAAGAGCAGCGAAGTCCGGGGCCGAAAGCTCCGCACCGATCAGGTTGGGCGGAGCCGGAAGGCCATGTGGTGACCGGCCTCGATTGTCTAATCGGCTCTTCACCATTGGAGCGTGAGTCGCCAGTCGGGCGCGGCGGCCAGGCACGTTCAAAGGTCTAACGAACTATAGAATCACTGGGTCTTTGCCGATCATAGGTTGTAGGGCTTCACCTGCCCGCTTGCGCAAAATGCTGGTCAGCTACACACTTATTTTTATGAGCATGGTGCTATTTGCCGGCCTCGCGGTGGACGTTGGTCTGCTGTAACGGAGTTATCTTCAGTTGCAGGGCGCCACCCAAGCCGCTGCCATGGCGAGTTCCATTGCTCTCCAGCGTAGCGGCTCGGCCGCCACCATCACGGCCGCCGGGAAAGCCTTAGCCTCCTCAAATGGCTTCACGGACGGTTCTAATGGCGTCCTAGTCACGATTGCGAATCCACCCACGTCAGGCACTTATTCCGGCAACTCTATGGCGGTAATGGCCACCATCACAAAGCCCGTGCCTCCCACTTTTCTGGGCGTGCTTGGCTTGGGCAAGGTAACGATGAGAGCGCAAGCTGTGTTCGAGACGCCTAGTCAGTTGAGCCTCACGTCCGCCTTCAATGTAAACGCCATCTATATGGATGGCCACTCCATTCCTTCAAACGGCGGATTCGATGCCGATGGGTACGCATACTCCGCTAATGCAATGGGCGGTGTTCGTGCTTCGAATGGTCTCGGACCCCTACTGTCCTGGCGCGGAAGTGTCTTTTATTTGGGTACTCCCAATTCCTTGAACGGCGTTTCCAACACCACGTTCAGTCTCCCTCACGGGAGCTATTCGCAAATGCTGATTCTCGCCAGCACAGGTTACGGTCCTGCTCTAAATGCCAACTTTGTCGTTACCTATTCCGACGGCTCTACCGCAACCACCCCGCTCAACATGTCGGATTGGTGCAACCCAGCGTTTTACTCCGGCGAAACCATTGTGGCCTCCCTGCCCTACCGCGACGCCGAGCCGCCTGGCTACTCAACACCGGTTCAATTTTATGGCCAAGTCCTTGTCTACGGATATTCGATCAACCTTGACAATACTAAGACTTTAAGCACTCTCAAATTACCAACAGTTCGGAATGTCGTGCTCTTGGCGATGGATTTAAAGCAATGAGCGGTACGCGAAACGCAAAGGGCGGGGCTGCGCGCCGCCAAACACGGAATAGCTCCCGCGCTCACTCGGGCGGGGCGCCTGACACCGTGCCCGTCTTGCGCGGGCCCTCTAGAAGAAAAACGCAATCCGGCAGTGCCTTGATCGAGTTCGCACTTTCATTTACCGTCATGGCGATGCTGGGTATAGGAGCAGTGAGTTTTGGTTTGGCTGTCCAGAACAGCATCATCGTGGCGGACGCGGCAAATGCCGGCGGTTTGTTCGGGGCTAACAGTACCTACGACATAACGTACACCTCGGGCATGCAGCAAGTGGCGACGGCCGCCGGTGCGCAAGTGCCGAACTTCACGTCCACTGCAACTTACTTTTGCGCCTGCACCGCTGGCGGTGCGGCGGTAAGTTGCACCAGCGCTTGCGGAAGCGATCAGCCGCTTTACTACGTAGAGGTTGTCACCGGCGGCAGCTTTGCCAACTTCTTTAGCTACGGGCGGCCTGCCGAGCACGTTCACCTTGAAGGGCTCGGTTATTATGCCTGTCCAATAGATTCCATTGCTTTATTGCAGAACCCAAACTTGGGCGGAAGTCCCAACACTGATTTGACTCAGTTTCGAAAAAGGAATCGCGGTGGAATACACCATTGAGATATTCACGGTTATATAGCCCCCGGGGTTGTGAGGAGTACCGGGTGACCATGTGATGCTAGGAGTTGGGGTACCCCAAAGATACGTCTTGGCCACGTTCTGTACGTCTGTGAGAGCGCATTGGTAGGTGCTGCCGGTTCCGTGAATCGCCGCATAACGCGCCGCCTGCCGGCACGCATAGGTTGCATTGCAGTACCCAAACATGATGAAGCACATCTCCAAAACGCCGTAGACCAGCAGAAAATAGATCGGCAGCACCAACGCCATTTCAATCATGGCCGCGCCGCGCTGCTTCCTTCGCCGGTCTACCCTGATTTCCGCGGAGTGCATCCCAACTGCACTTATCGGGCTAACGTTGAAACTTCTTTATTGCTGCCGTCGTACTGCACAACTTGGTCGGGCGGGGAAGTGGCGTCAATCCCCGTCCCGTGTCCTTGTTTCACCACCACGATCTGAAACGTCCGGTGCGCGAGCATTCCCGGGAAACTCCCACGCCGGTCTCCGATAGTGAGCGTGCGGCCTTGATCGTTCCAATGCAGCGCGATCGTCGCATAAGCGCCTTTCTCATAGTTGTAGTTATCGTTCTCATCTTCGTAAAGCAAATAGTCCGCATCGGCCCCCGGATAGATGCGCAGTTCAATCGGGTCGGCCGCCTTCTCGTTGGAATATTGCAACTCGGGTCCAAGCGGAACAATCGAGCCCGCCCGAACATACAAGGGCATAGTGCTTAACGGCGCCGGCGCATCCACATAGCCGCCGCCATTCTGTGTCTCGCCCGTCCAGAAATCGACCCACTTCGTTCTCGGCAAATACAAATGCCGCGTAGTCGCTCCTTCTTCCGTCACGGGGTTAACCAGCAGCGCACTGCCGAATAGAAATTGATCCCCAATATTGCGCACGCGCTCATCTTGCGGAAAATCCATAATCAGCGCGCGCATGGGTGTGAACTTTTCGCTCGTGATTTTCCACGCCATCGAGTAGATATACGGCAGCAAGCGGTAGCGCAAGCGGTCAAAGTTGGTCAGAATGGTCTGCGCTTCCGCGCCGTACGACCAAGGCTCGTTCTCATTGGGCACACGCGTTCCATGCACCCGGAAGATCGGGCAGAAGGCGCCATATTGAAACCAGCGGATAAACAGTTCACGATAGCGGGGGTCGTTCGGATGCCCAAGAATAAATCCGCCGATATCGGTCGTCCAATACGGCAGCCCCGACAACTCGAAATTCAACCCCGCCGGAATCTGGCGCTTGAACGTTTCGAAATCGGATAAGATGTCGCCCGACCATGCCGTGACGCCGTAACGTTGATCGCCCGCCCACGCAGATCGCGACAAAATGAACACTCGTTTTGCCTCGCTCGCCTCACGTTGGTGGTTATAAATCCCCATGGTCGTCATGAGCGGATACGCATTCGCATAGCGCGCGCCGCTCCCGATCGCCACCTTGTGATCGAGCAGAATGTTTTCCTCCACGCCCTCTGTCTCCGGTTCGGTGGTGTCCATCCACCACGCATCAACTCCAATCTTGAACAAACTGTTGTTGACAAGGTTCCAATAATAATCGCGCGCAGCGGGATTGAAGGCGTCGTACAGCGCCATGCCTTTCGGATGGAAGGAAACGGCAGGCGTTTTCTCGATAAAGAAGCCGCGCTCGTCCATGTCTTCATACGTCGTCGTGCCCGGATAAAAGAACGGCCAAATCGAAACCATCAGGTGAAAGTTTTCGTTGTGCAGTTCCATCAACATCGCCGCCGCATCCGGATACTTCGAGTTAAACTTGAACTCGCCGGTGCGCGTCCACCAGAACCAATCCTGCACTAAATTATCCACCGGAATTTTCAGCTCTCGGTATTTGCGTGCCACCCCCAGAATCTCTTCTTGCGATGTGTACTTGTTCTTGCATTGCCAGAAACCATAAGCCCATTTGCCGAAAAGCGGAGCGTCCCCAGTGAGCGTCCGATAGTCGGCCACCAGCTTGTCGAATTGGGGTCCGTAGCAGAAATAATAATCAATGGAATCAGCTACTTCCGAGCTTAAATACAGGTAATGAATGAAGCGGTTGTTGAAACGGCTGGGTGAAGTATTATTCCAGTAAATACCGTATCCTTTACTTGAAACAAAAAACGGAATGGCGATGTTTGTGTTTTCCTGCGAAAGATCCACCGATTCGCCCCGATAATTGAAAACGCCCGCTTGGTGCTGACCCAGTCCGTAGAAAGCTTCGTCCGAACCATAGACCTTAAAAACATCGAGGGCGTGAAACGTTTGTTCCCCATTGACCATGGCGGCCGTCATCTTCTTGGGACCTTCGGACAGCAGAGATTTGCCAGTCGAATCGAAGTAGCTTAATACGCTGTCCTGCCTGTTCACGGCGACCTTCAACTGCCCGGTAGTTAAAGTGATACCTTTAGCGTCGCTTTGTACGCTCCAAGGCACCGCGCTCCAATCCTTCTTCACGATGGAGAGTTCCACCCCATTGGCGGGAGGCGGCCATTGCGGTGCGTAGGTCACACGCAGCATGGATTCTGTGCAGACTTCCAGCCGCAATGCCCCGGTCTGCATGTGAATGAGAATGCCGTTCGGCAGCTTCTCAAAATCGAGAGCGGGATTCTCTGGAATCCATTGCGCGGACGCTACCGGCACGGTGGCAGCGATGAACGCGAGCGAGACAAGAGGGTGCTTCATGAAGAAGTTCTGCTTCAATGGCGTTCTCCCGGCCATCGTGAGATCGATAGAGCTTCGGGGCCGTCTAACAGCATAGCGGCGGACTCCCCTGCGGCATGCGTGAACATTTGTTTATCGCAGATTGAAAGTGATTCGCTCTGCCCGCCTTCAATTGCGAAACACCCGCGTCTAACCAGAACCCTGTAATCGCCTATAATCTCGCCACCTCCGAAAGAAATGAACGCATCCGTCAGCGGGTTTCGGCGCTTCCGTGAAAGGGATTGCCCGTGCCCCTCACGCAAACCTTCGATCTTTATTTCCACTGGTTGCTCAATAAATTCAAAATCCGGATCGCGTTTTTGAAACACCGATTCCGCAGCGGAGATGAGATCTTGGGGAATCCGAACCTCGGTGCCATTGCCTAGCGGCACAGCCGTAAGCGCGCCGGCAGCCGCCAACAGCTTTCCGCCCCGGATTAGCGAGACCGCGAGACCGCCACCCGAATTCCGCGACAAGTGCATGTGGTCGCCGGCCTTTGCGCAGTCGATAAAAGTCTTGTCGATATAGAATGACGCCTCAGCTACGGATGCTTGGTCCCGCGCAGTCGCGACCAGCGTAATGCGGCTTCGTTTTCGCAGGCTCCACGGCGGCCGGAGGCCAGGAGTACTTGGTGGTCCCGCATCGCTGACGCTGACCTGAGGGGAGATGCCGATCAGCCTGTCATCTTGCAAGTTTGAGCCCGAACGGACCACCGGGATACGCGTTTCGGCGCCGCATTCGAAGCCCCCTTCGCTTCGAGCTTCAGGTACGATCAGCTGGTAATCGAATGTCCCGGACGGCGGAATCATAGCAACACCTCCGATCCCGCGTATTATAGTTCACTCGGGAAGACCGCAACCGCCAACGCAAAGTCGCATTGTGGGAGATCACGCCGTCGGCCAGCTATGGAACCCAACGCCGTTGGCCATCCCTCAACCCCAGCACCCTGCCTTGATCGCAACCCCAGCCGGGATTCAGTTCTCGCGCCTCGGACACGGAATGGCAATCTTTGAATACCACGAATATGGTTGCTCCTTCCAATTAAAATGGTTACTCAAGAACCATTCCATCTCGTGATTCCGCTGACCGTTAATCGGACATATACTGAGGAGCGTAGTTTTCCTGAAGGAGGAACCACTATGAAAACGATTACCTTGCTGCTGGTTACCGTTGTAATTCTGGCAGGTATGATCGCTTTTACGACGCCGGCGTCTCTACACGCCAGTGACTCGGCCGCCCCAATCTTCGTCACAACAATCCCCCCGGGATATCGGGACTGGAGGTGGATCTCCAGCGCCCACGAAGCAGGCAACCTGAACAGTATTGGTGCCGTTTTGGGCAACGATGTGGCGATCAAGGCCTACCGCGAGGGGACGCTTCCATTCCCGGACGGAACGATCATTGCCGCTCTGCACTACGGTCACGTCCCATCGGCGGAAAACAACAAGGTCTTTGGCCAAGCCCAGTCTTTCGTCCCTGGCCCCACCACGAACATTCAGTTTATGGTCAAAGACTCCACGAAGTACGCCGCGACGGGCGGCTGGGGATTCGCTTTCTTCATAGACGGCAAGCCCGCCGCCGCGGCGTCCATGAAATCCTGCTTCCCCTGCCACAATCAGGCCAAGGCTAGCGACCTCGTCTTCACGCATTACGCACCGTAGATACCGGCAACGCCTTCGAGAGGCTTATCAACGAAAGCGCCGTCATTGCGGGCAAGCAACCATCGAACATTCCTACGCTTAGCGCGAAAGCGCGGTAGGAGCATGACTCCGAGGAACCAAACGTATTCGAGTGCAAAAACGCACAACCGGGGATGCGCGTCGGCCGAGGCGAGCCGCAAGTCCGCTTGTGTGAGATCACGCTGGTGGCCGGCGCGCATGTCACTTAACACCGTATCTGAGGAGCTTCAGGTCCGAAAGTCAGGTGTCAACATAGCGACTATCCAGCATGTGGATTCCAGACGCGATCGGCGTATGGGCTTATTTCTTGAACGAGGCACCTTACCCCAAGAATCAGCGGGAGGGAAGGTAACGGTTCAACCAAGTCAGTGTTTCGTGAATGGTTTTATTGCGCACTTCAGGAGCCAGAACGCTATGTCCGCTCTCGACCCAGATGTGTCGTTTACTGGCTGCGGCAGTCCCCAATGAGCGAAGCATCCAATCCTGTGCTTGTTCACTCAGAATGGAGTCGTACTTTCCGTTGAGCATCAAAACCGGCATCATCATATGCGGCGCGAAGTGGACAGGATTTGATTCCGGCATGAGTTGCATTTGCGCCGGCATGGCGCCAGACAGCAGCACGGCCGCCTTAACGCGCTCGTCGCCGGCCAGCAGTACCGGTGCGAATTCAGCGCCCGTGCTTACGCCCAGGTAACCAATTGCCCCAATGTCTTTGCGCGTCTCGAGATAATCGAGAGTTCTGCCAAGGTCTTTCCTCCAAGCAATCAGGGCTTCGCGAATAAACATTGGGCTCGGATAACCCCCGTTTGCCGGATCTGACGGCAAGCTTACGAATCGGTCGAAGGTTCCCCAAAGAATGGGATACATTATGGCCCTGCCGCTGCGAAGAACGTAATCAAGCGGTTGAATCGTATCGCCCGATGTCCGTTGAAAAGCGTCGCCGCCCGGCACAAACACCACGCATTGGTAAGGGGGGTGCCTGTGTTTCGGTAGAAATAAGTAGGCAGTCACCTCTTGATTCGGGTAGCCTGCTCGGAAGTGCACTTTCTCGCGACGCCAGTCCTCCGAATCTGTAACGGCTTCGAGCCTTGGGGACAGATTCGAATGATCGTAAGCATACAGAGCACTGGAGGTCCGCCAGACCTCTTCGGAGGCGGAAACCAACGAGACATTGCCCGCAACATCGGCTGGAATCGAGGCAGCAAGTTGTGGCTGGGTCCGCAAGGTCTCGCCAGATTTTGTACAGCGAAAGCCGTTTGTAATTGAGCGATCAAAGGAGGGGAGTTTTTGTCCCTTTACAAACATGTAAGCAGGATCCGACCAAGCACCACCGAGTGCGAACCTCATACGCTGGGATTCGTTAAGGCACCACTCGCGAACATTACCCGCCATATCATAGACCCCAAATGAGCCCAATGCCCCGAGACCCTTGACGGGCACCAGGCCCCGACCATTAAAGTTGCTCAGCGAAATCAGAAATACGCTGTCGTCCGTGTGCGCCGCGCGAAACCATTGAAAAACGTTAGGGAGCGCCTTGCCAGCAAAATCAGCATAAGCGGCCGCCTCGTACCAACTCACGCCGGAGACCGGATAATCGCCTTTGCCCGTTGGGTACGCGCCCGCTGACCAGCCAGCGGGCGATTGGCTCCCGGTTTGGTCGATAAATCTCCGCATTGCTTCATGCCAGGTCAGGGCGCGAAAATTCTCAATGAACCTGAACTTCCAGTAGTGTGGGTTTTGGTAGCCGCCGGCATTCACGAACTGCTGATAGTCTGCGTTAGTAACCTCGGTTTGATCAATCCAGAAATCATTGACGCTGACCGGCCCTAACCGTCCAATACCGGCGTATTGAGCGAAGACCGGACCAGCGGGAATGTGAACCATTCCCAAAGGCTGCGTACTGGCGTTCTCCATCCGCAATTGACAAGTGGATTCAGAAGCTGCAACCTCAATGTCCTTATAGCCTAGTTTGGATAAACGGAGGCGAACTGTGCCAGCCGATACGCGAACTTCACGTAGCGGCGTTTTACCGAGAAGACGCCAAGGCGATTCCCCCCGGTAGCCATAGGGTTGCCAGAATACGTCCGCCCCGGATGGGTCCGAAGTAATCGCAATGTTTCGCGAGACTATGCGCCACAGCCGCTCCATTTGCGGATCATCAGCAGGCCGTCGCGATGCGGCGGTAGCAACCAGATCGTATGCCGAACCATACTCGCCTATAGCCGCTAGTGAGCGTCCCTTAAGAAGGGTTTCACTAAGATCTGGAAATCTGCCGTGGACACGTTGATAAAGGACCGTTGTGATTGTTCCCACTAGCAGAAGGGTAGACAGAATGGCAATTCGATGGCTAGCCTTTCGCTGCAGCAAGCCGGGGCCTGGGTGAGAGGATACATCTTGCTCGTTTTTAACGCTGCCGGGCGGGGATTCCAAATTCTTTTCGGCCGGTCGCGTCGGCTCTACCGGCCAAATGAAACGATACCCACGCTTGGGAACCGTCTCGATATATCGAGGAGCGGTGGGCGAGTCGAGCAGTGCTGCCCGCAGCCGCTTAACGACGGCGTTGAGTCCCTGTTCAAATTCAACGTGCGTGCCATTAGGCCACAGACGACAAGATAATTCCTCTCGGGTTACTATTTCTCCGGGGTTTTCGAGCAGAGCCGCAAGCACTTTCAGCGACTGGTCCGGAATGCGGATCCAGTTGCCGCGTTTGAACAAGATCGCTGAACGGAGATCGAAAACGTAATCCCCAAAAGTAACGCGCTGCTCACTAGGGCCGGCTTGCATCCTTTAACCCGTGAGAACTATAGCACGTCCAAGCTGCCGAGGGTGGAATAAATCCTAGCTGGTCATCAGCTTACGCTGCCAGCAAAATGTCACAGAAATGCCCGCCAAACCACATCGCCGTCCTGTTCTTTGAGAGCGAAGCTTGACCCGGGCCCTCACGACCCTACTCGATACAAAAAAGGAAACAAACTATGAACACGCGAGCACTCTTCTGGGGAAGCATTTCGGTCCTCGCCTTGATACTCAGCAGAGGTGAGCCGCTGGTTGGAGCTACAATTTCTGCGACCTATAGCTTCACCGGCAGCGCTCAAAATGAACACATCGCAAACGGGTTCCTGACCGCTGATGGGATTGGCTCTGGTTCTGTCAATAACCTGAGCGGGGTCATCTTCGACACGCATAATGACATCAACTTAGCGACGCTCCAAAATTTCGGCACATTTACCATAATTTTCCCAGATGGCGATACGGCCTTCGGAAATCTCCACGAGGATGATGTGAACGTCTCCCTGGCAACATTTAGTGGCCCGTTCACGCAAGTCTTGACGTTCACCGGTGGGACTGGTCAATTTTCGAATGCATTCGGGACGCTGAATGGCGGAGGATTTATCTATCCGACTTACTACACCACTTCTGGCATCGGCACGCTGACTGCGCCGGGTCTGGCTGCCACCCCGGAACCTGGTTCTAGGCTCTTGCTTCTGACCGGCTTGACCGTGGCGGCTCTCGGGGTGCTCAGGCGCGGACGGGACCACCACCTGGTCGTTTAACGCGCATCTAGCCGATGTGGATTGAGGTTGGTCAAAAGTCTGATTGGGGGAAGCTTGGAACGGCACCTTATTTTAACGCCTATGACTCACGGTCTCCTAACCCCTAACCCCCACCGCCGCATCCGCCGTCAACTCAATCAACATCTGCTTCAAATCTTCAATCAAATCCGCCGGATCAGTGTACGCCTTTAACGGCCACTTCAACACCCCGGCCGGCGTAAACTGCGCCCCGTTCGAATTCCTCACCAACTGCATCAGCTTCAGCGGATCGATTTTCGATTGCTGATGAAACTTGACATTCGCAAATCCCTGCCTCCGGTCAATCGATTCCACGCCCGCCCGTTGCGCCATCGCCTTTAACAAAGAAAAACGCAGCAGGTTCGATACTTCAACCGGTGCCGGCCCATATCGGTCCGCCATTTCCTCTCCAATGCGTTTGGCCTGTTCTTCGTCTTTCGCATCGGCAATTCGCTTGTAAGAACGCAGCCGTTGCGCCTCGTCGGAAATGTATTCGGTGGGAATGCGAATATCCAATCCCAAGTTCAACGTGGAATGAATTTCCAGCGGCACCTCTTCGCCCTTCAGTTCCTTCACCGTCTCTTCCAACAGCCGGACATACGTGTCATAGCCAACCGCCTCGATATGCCCATGTTGTTCCCCGCCCAGCAGATTCCCTGCGCCGCGCAACTCCAGATCCAACGCGGCAATCTTGAAGCCCGCGCCCAGATCGCTGAATTCCTTCAACGCCGCCAGCCGTTTGCGCGCCACTTCACTCAGCTGCGTATCCGCCGGCACCAGCAAATAGGCATACGCCCGCCGGTTTGACCGTCCCACCCGTCCTCTCAATTGATACAGCTCGCTCAAACCATAACGCTCGGCGTTTTCAATGATGATGGTGTTGGCCAGCGGAATATCCAAGCCGTTTTCCACAATCGTCGTGCACACGAAAACGTCATACTCGTGTTTCATAAACCCGAGCAACACTTTCTCGAGTTCGGCTTCGCCCATCTGTCCATGGCCCACCCCGATGCGGCAATGCGGAATCATTTCTTGAATCGACGCCGCGCGCATGAAGATCGTATCCACCCGGTTGTGCACGAAATAAACTTGCCCTTGCCTTGCGAGTTCTTGTTCAATCGCTGTCTTCGCCAAGTCGAGATTGAAATGCGCCACCACCGTGTTAATCGCCAGCCGGTCTTTTGGTGGCGTCTCTAAAACCGACATGTCTCGCAAACCCAGCAGAGACATGTGCAGCGTGCGTGGAATCGGCGTGGCGCTCATCGTCAATACGTCCACGTTGTGTCGAAGCTGTTTTAGCCGCTCTTTGTGCTTCACGCCAAAGCGCTGCTCTTCATCCACAACCAGCAGCCCGAGATCGTAAAACTGCACGTCCGCCGATAGCAGCCGGTGCGTCCCAATCAGCACATCCACCTTTCCGGCAGCCAGATCTTCCAGGGTGGCTTTCACTTCCTTGGTCGAGCGGAACCGGCTGGCCAGCTCAACGCGCACCGGGAAAGAGGCAAAGCGCCGTTTGAAGGTTTCGTAATGCTGGAAAGCTAAAACCGTCGTGGGCGCCAGCACCGCCACTTGCTTGCCATCGCCCATCGCCTTAAACGCGGCGCGCATGGCCACTTCCGTCTTGCCAAAACCAACGTCGCCGCACAGCAACCTGTCCATAGGTTGCTCGCTCTCCATGTCGCCTTTGATGTGGCTCACGGCGGTGATCTGATCTTTGGTCGACGTGTATTCAAACGCGTCTTCAAACTCGCGCTGCCAGTTGCTATCCGCCGAAAAAGCAAAACCTTTGCTCATGCGTCGCTGCGCATACAGCTTTAGCAGCTCATCCGCCATATCGCGCATTTTCGCCTTGACGCGCGATTTCGTTTTCTCCCAGGTAACGCCGCCCAGCCGGTCGAGGTGCGGTTTGGCTTCGCCCGCTCCGCGATATTTCTGCACCAGATCCAGCCGCGTGAGCGGTACGTAGAGTTTCGATTCGGCGGCGTATTCAATCAGCATGAAGTCGCCCTTCTGATCGCCCTGCGTCAGTTCCCGCGTCCCCAGGAAGCAGCCCACTCCATGCGTGGCATGCACCACGAAGTCGCCCGGCTTGAGATCCGCTACATCCGCGGCAAAAGCGGCAAGCTGCGATTTCGTCGGTTGCCGCACCACCAGATCGGACGTTTCAAACAGATCTTCCGAACCAAGGATCGCGATAAGCGAATCGTGCAGCACCGCGCCGCGCCGAATGCCGCCTTTGATCAGGAACGCGCTCGAGACCGCGCCCGCATGATAAGCGCGCTCGACCAGCGAAGGCCGCGCGCCCGCTGTCGATTCCAGGCCCAGTTGGTAAGGCACCGAATATTCCTGCAGAATGTCGGCTAGCCTTTCCAGTTCCCCGACAGACGCCGCGAAGAAAGCCACTCGATGCCCGGCTTGAATCAGGTTGCGCGCTTCCGACACTGCCACGGGCATGTTCCCTTGAAACGTGAGAGACTGCCTCGTCGGAATATAGAAACTCTGTTCCGGCGCCAGCGTGCTCGCAGTTATGAGTTCGAGTTCCTGAAAGGAGATAGCCGTGTGTGCTTCAATGCCGGCGTTGAGTTCTTCCCAGCGCAGAAAGTTTTTCTCAGGCTCGATTTGTGCCGGCCGCTCCGGATTTTCCAATCTGTGCCAAAGACGTTCGGCTGCCGAAAAAATGGCACTCGGCTCATCCAGCACAATCAGCGCATCGCGGTTCAACGAAAGCAAGCTGTGTGTGCGCGGCCGCACCAGCGGCACCAGAAACTCCCAGCCCGGAAACACTTCCCCAGGATTCGATAAATCCAAATCCGCTTTTTCCGCGGCTTCCGCCAGTTGCCGGAGCAGCGAACGCGAGCGCGGATATTCGGCGAGCGGCAAAAGCGGCGCGGTCGTCACTTTGAGGATCGAACGCTGCGACGCCACATCAAATTGCCGGATCGATTCAATCGTGTCGCCGAAAAACTCCACGCGCACCGGCCGCTCCGCTTCCGCCGGAAACACATCGAAGATGCCTCCGCGAATGGAATACTCGCCCACCATCTCTACCGGCTCGCGCTTCTCATAGCCAATGCTGTCCAGATGTTGCACCAGATCGTCGAGCGGAATCTCTTCGCCCGTGCGCAGCACCAGCGCGAGCTGCCGGTAGAATTCCGGCGATTCGGTTCGCAAAAGAGCGGACGCTACCGGCGCAATCGTAATCGGAATCCGATGGGACGAAAGCCTCCACAGCCCGACCGCGCGCTTTTCTTCGATCTCGTTATGCGGCGAAAGGCGCTGATGCGGCAGCACATCCAATGCCGGAATCAAATGCGGCGGCGGCAGTTCCCGTCCTTCCAACAGCATGTCGAAGAACACTTCAATCGAGGCAAGCAACGTCTCCGCTTGCTTATTGCCATCCACAATAACGAACAGCGGCTTCTCTATCGCTTGATACAGCAGAACCAGGTAGAGCGCTTTCGCTGTGGTGACTAACCCGGAAACGGCGAACGGCCCGTGTTCCCCGCGCGTGAGTTTCTTGAGGAGTAATTGAAAGCTTTGCTGCCGCGCGGCCGATTGCAAAAGTTCGCGTGTGGCGGGATGTATCACGGTACAAGTAGAGGCGGCTTAGCCGCCTTCAACTTAGCGAGAACGCGTTCTGCAATGTTCGTGGTCGAGAAGCCCGGCTCCATGGGCAAGGTATGCACCACACCCCCCGCCGCTTCCACTTCTTCGCGCCCGGCCACAAAGTGCGACCAATCTGCGCCTTTCACCAGCACATCGGGCAGAATCGACGCAATCAATTCGCGTGGCGTATCTTCATCGAACAGCGTCACGGCAGCCACCGCTTCCAAGTGCAACGCCAGCGCCGCCCGGCTCTGCTCGTCAAAAAAAGGACGTGCCGGTCCCTTTATGCGCTGCACACTGGCGTCGGTATTCAGCGCCAAAATCAGAACGTCGCCCAACGACCGCGCCCGCTCCAGCGTCCGAATATGTCCCGGGTGCAGAATGTCATAGCAGCCATTGGTGAAGACAACCTTCTTGCCTTCCGCTCTCCAGATCTGTCGCTGTTCGATTAACTGCCGGCGGGTGTATAACTTGCTCATTCCCGAATCCATTTTACGATTGGAGAGCCTTGAAAGACCGCTCCGCATAAGCCGATGACTTCCGAACTGCTTCATGGGTAAAAGGTGGCAAAAGGGGACAGACGACTTTTCCATCGAGAAACTCGTCTAACTCCAACGCCGATACCCGCGCGCCCCGACCTTCACCAGCGATTGCCCCCAAACTGGCCACTCGTCCAAAGCTGTCCAAGGCTGTATTCCTTCAGCCACTCGGCAGTCCCTGCGCGCTCAGTCGTTCGAAGGTCGAAGCGCCATTCTCTTTTTCACAAACAATGACCGCTTCTGGCGTGTCGGTAAATTCTTCGATCAATTGCGTTGAGTGCGTAGTGATAATGACCTGCGTGCGAGCGGATGCCTCAATAAGAAGTTTACTCAGAT
>Ga0302325_10018554_pt1 | contig 14656 bp, 10 predicted proteins | sample Palsa_T0_2_FD_201948 | JGI IMG/M metagenome (GOLD analysis project Ga0302325, IMG submission 201948) | Peat permafrost microbial communities from Stordalen Mire near Abisko, Sweden - Palsa_T0_2 | ecosystem: Environmental > Terrestrial > Soil > Palsa > Peat permafrost | place: Sweden: Abisko... | reverse complement strand
AGGGGCTGGCCGATATGGTTCTGACCGAGCAAATCTGGCGCAGGATGACGGTGTAGGCGATGAGCGAACTTCTGACGATCCGCAAGACCTGCCGCCTGTGCGGCTCGACGCACATCGTGCGCAGCATTCCGCTCGCCAACGTGCCGATCGTGTCGCCCAATGTCGGCACCGAAGCCGATGCCGCCGGCACCCGATTGACCACGGTGGTGGCGCCGCTCGACAATTATCTGTGTGAGGATTGCGGGCTCAATCAGCTCGTCCACATCGTCGATCCCAGTCTGATCTACCGCAATTATCTCTATCGGACCTCGATTTCGCTGGGGCTGGCCGAGCATTTCCGCGGGCTGAGCAAGGCCGTGATCGACGGCGCGGGGCTCAAGCCAAATGATCTGGTTGTCGAGTTCGGCAGCAATGACGGTACGCTGTTGAGCTTTTTTCGCGATGCCGGCATGCGGGTCCAGGGCGTCGATCCTGCGCAAAAGATCGCCGCCGAAGCTACCGCCAAAGGCATTCCCACCCGTGCCGATTTCTTCAATCCCGCGGTCGCGCAGGACATCCGCCGCCAGCTCGGCGGCGCCCGTGCGGTGATCGCCAACAATGCGATGGCGAATATCGACGATCTCGACTCGATCCTCAACGGCGTCGGCGCGATCATGGCGCCTGACGGCGTGTTCGTGTTCGAGACGCAATATGCCCTCGACGTGTTCGAGAAGACCTTGCTCGACGTGATCTATCACGAGCACATCTCCACTTTCTCGGTGCAGCCGGTCGTGCGTGCGCTCGGACGTTTCAATCTGGTGGTGTTCGATGCGGAGCGGATCCCCACCAAAGGCGGCTCGATCCGGTTCTGGGTGCAGCACGCCAATGGGCCTCGGCCGGTCGCCGCGCGCGTCGCTGAGTTGATGGCGCTTGAGCAGCGAACCGGACTCTACGATCTCGCCTACCACCACCGTTTCAGTGAGCGCATCGCCCAGATCAAAACCGGCCTGCACGCGCTGATCCGTGAGGCGCGGGCCGGCGGCCGTCAGATCGGCGCCTATGGCACCTCGGTGGGATGTGCCGCGCTGATTCATCAGTTCGAACTCGAGGACAAGCTCGATTTCCTGTTCGACGATACGCCCTTCAAGGAACGGCTGGATGGTCCGGGCTATGACCTGCCGGTCTACACCGCGGAGGGCGTGTTGAAGCACGATCCCGCGCTGATCATCATTCTGGCCTGGCGCTATGCCGATCAGATCAGGAACAAGCACGCGCGCTACATCGAGCAGGGCGGCCGCTTCGTCGTCCCGCTGCCGGAAATTTCGGTAACACCATAAGTCTTGTCCAGGCGGGGCCCTTTCGGATGAACGAAGCCAGTTCGGAGGGGTCGGACACCGTTCGCACGGTCGTGGTGCTCGGCGCCGGAGGGTATCTCGGCAGCGTCCTGTGCCAGTTCTTTCACGCGCTGCCCCGCCACCGGGTGGTCGCGGTGTCGCGCGGCAAGCTGAACCACTCCTTCTTCCACCGCCATGTGACCGCCGACGTGTTTGCGGACGATTGGGCCGCGCAGGTGATCACGGACCCGCCCGTTGTCCTGATCAACTGCGCGTTCGACTTCAAGGGCATCGAGAGCCGCAGCCGGCCCGATAAATTCGCGAGCTTCGAGCGCAATATCGGCGCTGTCGCAGCGTCCGCCTCGGCGCGACTGATCAACATTTCCAGCATGTCGGCTTTCGAGGGCTGCCGCACCGATTATGGGCGGGAGAAGATGCTGGTCGAAGCCCAGTTCAACCGGTTCGGCGGCGTCAACATCCGGCCGGGCCTGATCGCGTCATGGCGCCGCCCCGGCGCCGCGTTCCAGAACCTGATCGCGATCGCAACCGGATCGAAGATCGTTCCGGTGCTGGCGGCGCGCGGCAGCGGCTTCTATTGCTGCGATCTCGAAGCGGTGGTGCTCGGCATCTACGCGTTGGCGGGAATGAAACTCAACAAGCCGCACACGCTGTCATTCTGCTACCGCGAACGGATCAAGCTCGGCAGCGTGCTGCGCCTGATCGAGAGCCGGCACGGCGCGCGCAGCATCAAGGTGCCGGTGCCGTGGCAGATCGCCTTCGCGATGCTGCGCCTCAAGGAAGCGCTGATCGGACGATCGAAGGTGCGCGCCGACAGCGTGCTGGATTTTGCGTATCCCAATCCGCGGCCCGCCGGGCGTGGGTATTTTGCCGCAATCGTTGCGCGCTTTCGCGGCGATCTCGGAAACCTCAGCGGTGCGAAGGCGACCTCGGGGAATTTCTATTTCCTGGAAGGCCAAGGCTTCCTGGAAAGTTCAGATCGCGGCGGAACGCGCAAGCCCCTGTCCGCTGACGTCGTGAGGGCGCTAGGCCGACTGGCCGATGCGTAGCGCATTGGCAAACATCGTCAGGGTGTGATTGCGCGCCGGGATCGACGGCATCACCGTCATATCGACCACGAAGACGTTCTTTGCTCCGAACGGACGTCCGAGCTGATCGGTGGTCGACGGATCGGGTTGGGCGGCGTGGGGCAGGGCGCCTGCGGTCTTTGAGCCGCCATAAGGCGTGATGCTGGCCGCCGGATTGACGAAATAGATGCCGAGCTTGCGCATCTGACGAGCAAACTGCGAGAGCGCGGCGTCGATGAAGCCATCGGTGGCGGGATTGTGCACGACCGACGCCCTGATGATTCCGGCATCATCGCAATCCAGTTCCAGCCGGTGGCAAAAATCGGAATGCAGGTAGCCCTGGCCCGCGACCACAAATCGGCTGGCGATATCGACCAGTTTTCGTGCCGGCCCGTTGTTGAGGGGACCAAGCCTTGCTTTGAGACCATCCGCGACCGCGGGATTGTTGAAGTAGAGTTGAACATGGGCCGGCTTTTCCGCGAACGGTCCCGCGGTGAGGTCGACCGACAAATGCGACAGGCCATGATGTCTGGCGCCGCCGCCCCATTGGCCTGACAATGTCAGGCCGGGAACGACGAACAGGCTCGAATCGCGCGCCTGCAATCTGCGCGACACGCCGGCTGAGGAGTTCCACAGGATTCGCAGGCTTGCCATCATGCCGGCGGACAGGAACAACTGCCGGGCGTTGAAGGTCTGCCGGTTGCCGGTTGCCTTGCTGACCGCCCGCACTTCGACCGTCTCGGCGGTCTCGCTGAATTGTTCGACGATGATTCCGCCGGCATAATGAAAGCGCGGATTGCGCCTGAACAGATCCTCGATCGTGGTCCGGCTGCTGTAGGTGTAATCGTAGACGCAGCCATACATGCAGGCATTGCAGGCCTTGCAGGCCTTTGAGATCGTCAGCGGGGTCGGATAGACGCTGACATCGTCGTGCAACTGCGGAGAGCGGCGATAGCGATCCCACACCGCCTGGGCGGCCTGCGAAATCTTCAGATGGGTTCCGGCGGCAAAAATATCGGCGCCGATGCTGGGCTGGAGCAAATCCCGAATCCCGAGATAGGCCTCCGCGATCTCGCCGGACAGCGGCCCCGGCCAGGCCTGCAACTCGGCCGGCGTCGCCCGCAGCAGCGCGCATCCCCACACCGTCGACAGACCGCCCAGCGCCCGCGACCCGTAAAGTTTCACCGCCGCCGGCGCCTCGATCCCGGGGTCGTTGAAATAAGAGAAGGTGGAGCCGAACAGGCGCTTGGGCGACAGCCCCGGATCGGTCGCGAAATCGACGCGCTGAATCACGGCCTTGTCTTCGTCGGACCATTGCTCGGGCTGCTGGCTGGCCATCGCCGCGACGACCTTGGCGGTCTGCGCGTCGAGGGTTTCGCCCACGTCCAGCATGGTCACTTCGAAGCCGCGCTGGAGCAAAGCGTGCGTCACGCCGACTGCTCCGGGGCCGCTGCCGACGACGACGCGCATCTCGGTCATGGAGCGAGGCGATGGTTCGGGGCCGAACGGCCGAATGGTGTCATGTCGCGTCTTCCTGGCGGCTGATGTCGGTTGTACCGGGTTTGATCGGTCGGGAACAGCGGTGCCGGCGGCGGCCGGCGCAATGGCTTCCAGCGGACGGGATCGCTATGGCAGGGCGGTGAAGGTGACGAGGCCGAGCACGATGCAGGCAGCCGCGCACAGTCTGTGAACGGTGGCGGCCTCGCGATGGACGGCGACGCCAATGATGGTGGCGAACAGGACGCTGCTTTCACGCAGCGCCGATACCGGACCGACCGCGCTTCGGCTCAGCGCCCACAGCACCACGGAAATCGACAGAATGCCGAGCAGCCCGGAGGCGAGCACGCGCCCGCGTTGCGCATGGAGTTCGCCCAGGAGCCGCTGGCCCCTGGTTAGATAGACGATACCGGCGAACAGCAGTCCGTCGGTGATATTGAGCCATGCCGCGAAGGCCAGCCAGTCTCCCGCCAGTCTTGTACCGTAGGAATCCGCGACCGCGTAGCCGGCAACGGCGAGCCCGGCCAGCGGCGTCGCGAGAAAAATCCGCCGGTCGACGCCGCCGCGGATCGACTGGATCGCGAGCCAGATCAGGCCGAGCGAAACCGCGGCGATGCCGGCCATCTGACGGGACGAGGGCAGTTGACCGAGAAAGATGAACGCCAGCGCCACCGAGAACAGCGGTACAAAGCCGCGGGCGAGCGGGAAGGCCTGTCCGAGGTCGCCCAGCGCATAGGCGCGCGCGAGCGCGAATTTGTAGCCGATGTGAAGGCACGCCGAGCCCGCGATCACAACCCAGACAGGAGCCGACGGAAAAGGCAGGAACGGCAGCATGCAGGCGAAAATGGCGCTGGCGACCAGTCCCATCCCGGCCAGCACCACGAGCTGGTCGGAAACCGATTTGACCAGCGAATGCCATGATGCATGGAGGATGCCCGCGAGTAGCATCAGGATGACCGTCGAGGGTTCCAGCATCACGCGAGGTGTCCTTGATCGTGCTTCCGGAACTTTTTGGCAAAGCTGGGCATTCGTCCCCCCGACGTTCGACAGCCTCGCAACCAGTGCGGGCTTTTGTTGCATTTGTGGTACACTTAACTCAAATCAACTGATTCTGTGTTGGCGCGCAGTGCGGAATAGCTGCCGAATGGCGACGTCGCCAAGTTCCATCAATTCTCGGTATTGAAATGACGCCTCGCTGCTGTTGGCGAGGTTTTGGATTCGAGCGCGGGAAAGATCGAGAGCATGCTGCATGGCATCCCACGCTCTGGAAGCATGTATGAGTATTACGAGCGCCAGGACGTACTTCCGACCGTCGCCAATCTACCGGATGAGCAAGCCCTGAAGCGCTATGTCGCGGGCCGGCGACGGTTGTTCGAAGAGCTGCTTATGATTCCGTTGGGAGTCTTTGATGGCGCGCGGATCGTCGAATTTGGCCCCGACTCCGGCGAGAACAGCCTCGCATTTGCGCGGTTCGGCAGCACTCTGACCTTGGTGGAGCCGAATTCCAAGGCGTTGCCAAGGATCAAGAGCTACCTGAAAACCTTCGGCATCGGTCCTCAGACAGCCAGAGTAGAGCACGCCGACGTCGAGGGATTCACGACCGACCGGCGCTTCGACATCGTCGACGCCGAGGGCTTTATCTACACCGTGCAGCCGACCAGCCTGTGGTTGGACATCTTCAATGGTCTGCTCAACCCCGGCGGATTGCTGGTGGTGAATTATTGCGAGCGCTGCGGTTCGATCATCGAGACCCTGACCAAGGCCATACACGCGCTCGTCAAGAGCGTCACCGGAATGTCTTCGGTCGATGCCGCCTACAGCGTCTTCCAAGCCAAGTGGGACACGATTCCCCATACCAGAAGCTTCGAGTCCTGGGTCATGGACGTGCTGGAAAATCCCTTCGTTCGGCATCATTTCTTTATCGATGCGGAAGTGCTGCCGGGTCTGGCTGCGCAGCACGGCTTTTCTCTCCATTCGTCATGGCCGAATTACCGCGATCCGTTCACGGTGCGCTGGCACAAGAAGAGCGTGTCAGAGGAGCATCGCCTGGAAGCCGACCGCGACTTCACGCGTCGCAGCCGGCTCGGCCACTTCTTTGGCCATCACGTGTTCATGGCCGACCCGCGCCAGGAGACGATCCTGCGGACCAACAGGATGCTGCATCAATTCTCCGAGGATATCGACGCGCTGATCGATACCCCGGTGGAACCGGAATTGCTGGCGCGTTGCAGCGCCGGCTTGCGATACATCGGTGAAGTGCTGTCGAACGGCAATATCCTGACGGACGAAATGGAGCGGGCGCGAGCCCTGTTGGCCAGCGTGGAAGAATGCCTGCGCCTGATGGCGCGGCGCGATGTGGCCGGCCTGACCGGCCTCTTCAGCACCGACGCTGTTCTGCTGAGAACGTGGGGCGTTCCATATCACTTCGCGGTGTTTCGCAAGACGTGCTGAGCGGGAACCATTTCGGCGGCGCGCCGGCGACCCGTCCCATCCCGGCAGGCACGACAAGCTGGTCGGAACCGATTTGACCAGCGAATGCCATGAAGCCTGCCGGATGCCCGCGCGCGGCATCAGCATGACCCTCGGAGGGTTCCAGTATCGCGCGGGGGTCCTTGGCTAGGCCGCAAGCGCGATCCTGAATGTCATCCAGGCCGCACCGCGGGCGCCGGGGATGGTTCGCGCTTCACGCCTGGCGAGTGCGGTGCTGCGCGTGAAAATACAAATCATATCAGAAGGATGCGCCAAGCTGAGACATCCAGGGAGAACCCCGGTCGATGCGGCGAGGGCCAGCCATATCAAAAGATTTGATGTGTTAAGCCAAAGAATAGGTTAACAGTTTAGAGCTATGACGAGAGCACACAACGGTCGGATTCCCCAATGAAAAACTACAATATGGACGATCTGGTGGACGCAGTGAGCCGCGACCCTGCTCCGGTCGTTCTTTTCGGGGCCGGACGTTACGGAAAGCTCGCGCATTATGCGCTTGAGCAACTCGGGCTTCCCGCCACGGTTTTTTGCGACAGCGATCCGCGCAAGCATGGCACCATGTTTTGCGGTCTCGAGGTCATCTCGCCCGAAGCGCTCGCGGCCCTGGGGCCGGACTGTCATGTTTTCATTTCGTGCAATTACATCGCGCCGGTCGTGTTCGCCGTCAACGCCATGAACTTTCCCAATCTCTATAATTGCAACGAGCTTTTCCGGGCCACGGACTTCACCGATTCAGACCTGGGCATGAGCAAATCGCAGATCGCGGTGCTGGTGGAGCGTCACCGCGCCGCCGCCGGAATCCTGGACGCGCCGACCGATGAGCGCCTGGTCATTCGCGGCATGGACATCATGGTCACGGAAGCCTGCAGCATGAAGTGCAAGGACTGCAGCAACCTGATGCAGTATTATACCGCGCCGAAGAACGGCGATCCCGACGTGCTCTTGGCCGCGTTCGACAAGATGGCCCAATCGGTCGATCACTTCCTCGAAGTCCGGCTGCTGGGCGGCGAACCGTTCCTGAACAAGCGCATTCACGAGATTGTGGATCGCCTGGTGGCCTATCCCAATGTCGAGAAGATCGCGATCTTCACCAATGCCACCATCGTGCCGAAGAACCAGAATCTCACCAGCCTGATCCATCCCAAGGTGTATCTCGATATTACCCATTACGGCGTGCTGTCGAGAAACCACGACAAGCTGATCGAGGCCCTGGACGCCAACGGCATCGCCTACAACACGCACGTTCCGCAGACCTGGACCGATTCCGCCAAGATCGTCTACAAGGAGCGCACCGAGGCGCAACTGACCGAGATGTTCGCGCGTTGCTGCGTCAACGACGTGCTCACGCTGCTCAACGGTACCTTGTATCGGTGCCCGTTCTCGGCCAATGCGATGAATCTCGAGGCTGTTCCGCGCGTGGCGAGCGACTTCATCAATCTCCTGGATGACAGCAAGGATATTGCGGCGACCCGCGCCGAGATCCGCGATATCTATACCGCCCGGAACTACATTTCGACCTGCAATTATTGTAACGGCCGCGACTTCTCCGTCGCCACGGTGGAGGCCGGTGTCCAGACCAAGACAGTTCTGCCTCTGCCGCAGAGGTTTGCCCCAGAGATCGCCTAGCGGTCGAACGCTGTATGAAGGCCATTTTTAGTATCATTGTGCCCGTTCACAACGTGGCTCAATACATCTCGGCGTGCGTCGAGAGCATGGTCGCGCAGCGCTTGCCGGGCGTAGAAGTCATCCTGATCGACGACCGGTCCACCGACGGAAGCGGGACGATTTGCGATCACTATGCGCAGAATCATGATTCGGTGCGCGTGATCCATCTCGACAGGAACCAGGGCGTCGCGGCGGCGCGCAATCACGGGCTTGCGGCAGCGACCGGCGATTACGTGATCTTCGTCGATGGCGACGATTACCTGGTGGAGGGGTCGCTCGATCGTGTGCGACAACTGATCGAACGGATCGGCTCAGTCGATATGGTGATCTGCCGGTTTTGTTCCGAGAGCAAGGTGCTCTCGAACGATGCCATGTTCCTGCCGGACGCGACCGCAGGCAGGCTGGACGCCGAGACGGTGCTGAAGCATCTGACCCAGATCGACTATTACCTCGACCATTGCTGGCCCTATGTCATCAGCCGGGACCTGATCGTTCGCCACAATGTTCGTTTCATCAATTCGACGATCGCCGAGGATGCCGAATACCTGGTGCGGCTTTTCGCCCTGGCTTCGAGCGTCGCCTACAATGAGGGCGATTTCTATTTGTACCGGGAGCGTGACGGCAGCCTGAAAAATTCCAAGGGAATTGCCCAGACCGCTTCCTTCCTGAAAGTCGCGCATGCGATGCGGCAGGTCATGGAATCGCCCGGCCGGTCGGAAGCCCAAAAGGCTTTCGTGGCTGCGCAAATCCGGCATACGCTTGGTGTTTTTTCCGCGCGGCTGAGCCTGCTCGAAGACGCCGCCATGGACGATTTCGCGTCCGTGACCGGACCGGACGAACTGCCGCCCGCGGTTGCAGCGCTCTCACCGGGCGATGTCTCGAGTGCCCTGATCGCCTATCGCCGGTCCCTTGCGGACACCACGATCGCGCTGGTTTCAGCGGCGAAGCAACGGCCGATCTACATCTATTGCACGGGGCCAAGCTCGGAGGCCGTTATCCGGACCTTGCTCGGTGCGGGGTACAACATCCGCAACGTGATCGATGACAACAAGTCTTTCAGCGGCCGGACGGTGCTTGGGATACCGGTCGATACCGGTGCGCATTTCGCCGCGCTGACCGCGGACGAGATCGCGTCGTTATTCGTGGTCATCTGCATTCAGAAAAAGGCGGCGTACGAGAAAATCTCAAGGTTCCTGATCGGGTGTGGAATTTCCCGCGCGCAGATCGTGCATCGGATGTTTTAGCGGCGCGGCGAACTAGCCCGGTGTTACCAGCTGATACACCGCAATTCGATTGGAATGACCCATGGGCAGTCCGGACTGATAAATCCGTCGATAGTCCCGCCCGCTGACGGTGATGATTTCATCTTCCTTTTCGGTTTCCTTGTCCCGGAAGATCATGTCGGGCGTGAAGGCGCCGAGTGGCCAGGAGGTCTCGCCAGGTACGTTGACGCTCTCGATGCGGAGCGGGCGTCCGGGCATGCGATCCCGCAGCATCAGCCAGATCGGATATTCGAAATTATCCCGATCCATGATCAGGCCGATTTGCGAGGCGCTGGATCCCGCGATGACATCGATGGCGTCTCGATAGGGCTCAAGCATCTGCGACTGGTTGGTAAACTGGCGTTCCAGCCGGGTTTGCGGCAGATAAGACAGGCGATCCCTCCCGAGGGACGGAAACATGGTTCGCCGCAGCGGCAACAGCTCTCGACTCTGGTTCAGCAACAGGGCCGGGATGGCGCACAGGGTCAGCAGTATCATCGTGGCCGCTGTCAGCTTCGGATGGAACTTGCGAACCGGCCAGGCGAGAGCGAAGATCGGAGCAGCGGCGGCAAAGCCAGGCAGGTGGTAACGCACTTCCCAGAGACTGAATCGGATCAGCGAGCAGAACACCAGGATTCCGCCGAGCCAGGCCGCACAATAAGTCCATTGCAACCGGCTAAGCCAGACGGGCCAGCCGATCGCCAAGCCGATAAGGGCCAGCGTCAGCGCCAGCATGTGAACCTGGTTCGGTCCGAGATCCTCATGGTAAATATAGAGTCCGACGGGAGCCTGATAGACCGGCCGCAGCGGGTCGCTGGTATCGGCGCGATGGGTTTGCAGTCCAAGCCTAGAGGTCACGGACTCGCTAACCCCGATCACGAAGTTGTCGATGCTCGGGATTCCGGTGGCAAGATTTGAAATCCCATGCCGGATCAGCGTGTCCAGCGTCTGCTTGACGCCGAAGCTCGAGCTGAAATGCATGGATTCGAGATCGTCGGTCTTGGCGCCGCCGGCGAAGCGGGCGGCGAACGGCGCGACAAGAATAACGGAAACGACGGCAATGGCCGCCATGCGGCGTGTCCAGGTCCCGAGCGACACGCCGCGGCTCAGCGCGATCGCAAACCAAACGGCAAAACCGGTCCCGAGCATCAGCCCGATGGGTTTGACCAGGCCGGTCATGACGCCCGCGGCGGCAGCCAGCAGGATCAGACCGAGCGATGGACGCCGCGCTTCGATCGCCTCGAGGCCGAGCGTGATGAAGGCCATCAGGAACAGGGCTTCCACATAGTCGTTCTGCGTGCTGGTGCTTTCCAGAATGCCGATCGGCAACGTCGCCAGAAATACCGCGGCGATCCAGCCCTGCGCGCGGCTGCCGCCGAGCTGCCGGGTCATGCGGAACGCCGCGGCGACGCATCCCAGCATGCTGATCCACTGGATCAGCAGATAATAGAAATCGGAGCCGGACAGGATGCGGGTTTGCAGCAACAGAAGTTCGGACAATGGGGCAAATTCGTTCTGCCTCGCGTTCCAGCTGGGATAATAGCTGAGCGATCTATCCTGAATCCAATGCTCGATTCTCGGCAGATGATAGGCTTGCGAGTCCCAGTTGTTCGGCGCCGCCGTCAGGGCGATGAACAGCGTCACCGCGGCGATCGCGGCCACGATATAAAAGCCCAGCGAACGTTCGATCGCGAAGAATGGCCGGAGGCGCCTGCGCGCCCCCCACAATGGAAGCAGTACCGTTGCGACAGCGATGAGCCACAACACCAGGAGAGGAAGAAAGCGCAGTTGCCGGAAACAGCCGAGGAGTTCGGATGGAACGTCGCTGATGAGAGCCCAGACGACGATTGCTTCCACGATGCTGCCGGTCCGGTCCCTGCCCTGGGAGAACCGGAGGAGCATGAAACCCGCCAGGAAGACGAACGGCAGTGTCCCCAGCAGGATCTGAGCAGATAGTGTCGTTTCCATTGCGATGCGGGCTCAGATGTTCTGATGTTTGCTGGTCCCGCGGTGCGAATAATCCAGCGGTCGCGCGGTTGGGAGGCTGTACCAGATGTCGTGGTAGGGCGCCAGATATCAGGCCGTCATCGCGCCTGATGTCGTTGGGGACCGGCGCTGTCCGGTTGTGGCATCGCTATGATCCTGTGCTATATCGACCGGCGAAGGCGGCGCCTCATTAAGGCAGGCGAAACAAAGAGCAGGGGGCTCTGGCGAGTGTCAATTGATCAGGAACGTACCCGTCAATATTGGGATGATCGGCATTTCGATCCCGGCTATTCGCGTGAGGAATGGTCGTTTCATCCGGCAGCGAAAGCCCGACTGCACAGACTGCTCGGTGCATCCTCTCGCGAGGAATGGTTCTGGAGCAAATACCTCAGCGGCAAAACCGGACTTCGCGGCGTCGGTATCGGCGTCGGCCTGGGCCAGACCGAGTTGCGGCTGGTATCAAGCGGTTCCTTTGCCCATTACGATTTCTACGATGTCAGCCCGGCAGCGCTCGAGCAGGTCAAGCGCGAAGCCGAGAAGATCGGCGTGGCCGATAAGATCAGATGTATTTGCGCCGATATCGATGCGCTCGAGCTCGGTGTCGAATCCTACGATCTGGTCACGTTCATCGCGTCGCTTCATCACATGAACGACCTCCCGGATATTCTCGGGAAGTGCAAAAAGGCACTGCGGCCGGGCGGGCGGCTGTGGGCGGTCGAATATATCGGACCGGATCGTTTTCAGTTTCCCGATGAGGACACCGAATTCGCGAAGCGCTTTTATCGCTCGGTGCATCCGGGCTTGAAGAAGTTATGGATGCCGGAGCTGCAATTTCCAACGGCTGAGGAAGTGATCAAGGCCGATCCGACGGAGGCGATCCACTCTTCGCAGATCCCGGCCGTCATGCATGCCACGTTCAAGAACGTGGAAACGGTCAATACCTACGGGACCTTCGCTTTCATCCTGTTCTGGTGTTTGCTGCATGATGCGCTCTACGAATCGCCGATCGGACAGGAATTCGTCGCCACCGTGCTGGAGATCGACACCATGCTGATCGACAGCGGACAGTTGCCACATTACTTTGCTTATTACGTCGCCACAAAATAGGCAGCTGACTGCGCCTCACTAGAAATTTCCCCGTGGGATCGTCTTGTAGCCGTCGCAAAATCCTTCCTTGATGGCGTAGGGGCGCTCTCGCGCCAGTTTCTGATGGAAGATCGGCGCGAACATGATGGCGAAGCGGTTGTCCCATTCGCCCGGTCCCTGCTTCAGGCAGATGACGTCGCCGGGTTCGACGACGGCCTCCAGCAGCTTTTCGGTGCCGGAGCGGTCGACATAGTCCTGCATCGAGTTTCGAATCGGCGTGAAATAGATGCCGCCGGTGACCGAGGTGACGAAGATCAGCGACGAGATCAGAACGATTTTATAGCATTGCAGATAGGGTGTGAATGCCGGCTGGCTGAGCAGCAGGAGGCAGCCGATGATCGGGAACATCATCCAGAATGTTTCGTAGCGCAGGTTTTCCGAGTTCGGCAGCACCGACAGGACAATGCCCGACAGGATGATAGCCACCAGGATGTTCCGGCTCAGCCGGTCCCGTTGCCGCCCAGCGCAGAGCAGCAGAAAGCAGATGCTGGTAACCAGCAGCGCCGAAAAAGACCCGCCCATATATGAGCTCGGTGACGTGATGGGGACGTCACCCATGCCGTTCATGTAGGGAATGCCGCGGCCATCCAGGCTGCGGTAATCGAGAATCGATAATATCCATCGCAAAGGCTGGGCCACGTGCTCGTATGGCCACCCGCGCATGGTCCAGTTCTCGTTCAACAGCGTGCCGGCGAAATGGATGCCGGCGATTTCGGTATCGATGGGAAAGAACGGATTTCGATACAGCACAAGATTCTTGATCAGGTTGATGGCAATCAGTATCGAGGCGCCGATTCCCAGCGCGACGACGCCCGCAATTTTCGGCCATTTCTCCGGCCGCTCGCGCAGCAGGCGCCACGCCGGCGGCAGTACGAAGGGGAGGGTGAGGCACACCAGCACGCTGGTTTGAAGCTTGATGTTGGCCGCCGCGAAAGCGGCGAGAAACATGACCAGCCAGGGCGCCGGGCGCCTGAATTTCTCGGGACTGCTCCAGAGATCGACGATCGAGAACAGGAAGATGGTATAGGCGGCATTGGCCGGCAGGTCGGCATAATTGCCGGCGATCGCGGTCTGGACCGCGGGAATGGCGAGGATGCCGATCAGGACCCAGGCGACCTCAAGCTGCCGAAACGCCCATTTCAGATAGGCCAGCAGCGCCAGCACGCTGATGCTGCCGAGCAGGTTCACCGCTTCCGGCCGCCCCGAATATTTCCACATCCATCCGCGCAGCAGGTCGGCAAGGACAGGGGAGCCGAGATAATAGCCCTTCAGGGTGTCTTGCGCGGGAGGTGGTCGCTGGAATTGCCAGTCGGTCATGAGCCCGACGCGCAGCGCGGAGAACGGCAACTGGTAGGACAGGCTATCCCAGACCAGATCGACCGCCATGATGGCCTTGAGACAGATCAATATGACAAGAACCGTCGCCAATCCCGTTGGCGACCATGACGATGCGTGCCTGACGATGGACCGCACGCTCTGATTCATCAATCCCTTCGCTTTGTCCGGTACGCCGGACAATATCATCTCACGAAGACGCGCATCGAGCTAGGCTGGCGGACCGTATGGGCAATAATCCCCTTCATTTTTGCTGATGACGCCGTGGCTCGAATGTCCTAGTCGTAGCCCGCTATATCGCTGATATTGAATATCAGGGACTACAATGGTTCGCTGGGGTGGCCTGTTACTGGTTCGGATGACACGATGGAACAGCAACCCCGGATGAACAATTTCGATCAGGTGCGCCTGTTCGGCGCGATCCTGGTCATTTACGGTCATGCCTATGCGCTGTCCGGCTTTCCTTCTCCGGGATTTGCGGTCAACGCCGTCGGGACGGTCGGCGTGAAGATATTCTTTTCGATCAGCGGCTACCTGATCGCCCTGAGCTGGCTGAGCGATCCCAATATCGGCCGCTTCATGCTCCGGCGGCTGCTGCGCCTGATACCGGCTCTGGCCGTGGTCGTGCTGCTGTCGGCCTTGGTGATGGGGCCGCTGCTGACCACGCTTTCGTTCAAGCAATACTTCAGTAACCCGCTAACCTATTTCTATCTGAAGAACATCGCGCTCTATATCAACTACTATCTTCCCGGGCTGTTCGAGAACAACGTCTATCCCGGCGCGGTCAACGGCAGCCTGTGGAGCCTGCCCGCCGAATTCGCGATGTACCTGCTGACGCCGGTCCTGATCGGCATCGCCGGCCTGATCGCGGGGCGGACCG
>Ga0302325_10018553_pt1 | contig 14657 bp, 9 predicted proteins | sample Palsa_T0_2_FD_201948 | JGI IMG/M metagenome (GOLD analysis project Ga0302325, IMG submission 201948) | Peat permafrost microbial communities from Stordalen Mire near Abisko, Sweden - Palsa_T0_2 | ecosystem: Environmental > Terrestrial > Soil > Palsa > Peat permafrost | place: Sweden: Abisko... | reverse complement strand
AGCCGGGCTGCGAGCACTGGACGCGCTCGGCCTGGCCGACCGCGCGTCGAGCTACCCGGACCAGCTGTCCGGCGGGGAACGGCAGCGGGTCGCGATCGCCCGCGCCGTAGTCGGCGACCGGCACCTGCTGCTCGCCGACGAGCCGTCCGGTGCATTGGACTCGGCCAACGGAGAGATGGTGCTGCGAATGATCCGCACCGCGTGCAAGGAGGGCGTCGCCGCCGTGGTCGTCACGCACGACGCGCAGCTCGCCTCGTGGGCCGACCGGGTGGTATTCATCCGGGACGGCCGCATCGTCGACCAGACGGCGCCCGCGCCGGGTCCCGAGTCCTTGCTCGGCCAGGACCGGTGACGACCCTCACCCGCCCGCCGGCGGGGACCGGTAACGGCGGCATCCCGGCCCGTCGTGCCGTGTTCCGCTGGGGCTGGCGGCTGTTCCGCCGTGAATGGCGCCAGCAGCTGCTCGTGCTCGGCCTGCTCACCGTGGCGGTCGCGGCGACGATCTGGGGCGCCAGCGTCATCACGAACGCGCAGCTCAGCGACCCCAACTGGCCCATCTACGGCAGCGCTGCCGCGACGGCCACGCTGCCCGGCAGCGACCCGCACCTGGCCGCCGACATCGCCGCCATTCAGCGCCGCTGGGGCCCGGCAGATGTCATCGAGAAACAGAGAATCGCTACCGGCACCAGCCAGTCGGTGCAGCTGCGCGCCGAGAAGCCGCACGGACACTTTAACGCTCCCCTGCTCAGCCTGGTCAGCGGCGCGTACCCAGCCGGGCCCGGTCAGGTCGCGCTGACCAGCCAGGTGGCGACCCTGTATGGCGCGCAGGTGGGCGGCCTCTGGCAGGCGGCCGGCACGACCTGGCGGGTGACCGGCATCGTGCAGAACCCGAGCAACCTGACTGACGAGTTCGCGCTGGTCGCCCCGGGCCAGGTCAGGCGCCCCAGCCAGGTGGTCATGCTGCTCGGCCCGGTCGCGGCGCGGTTTGCGACCAGCAACATCACGCTCCCGGGTGTGCCGGCGGCGACGCTGGCGGTTCCCACAGACAACCAGGGCGGACTCTCGCAGGCCACGCTCGTCCTGGTGGCGGAGATACTCGGCCTTGCGTTCATCGGCCTGGTGTCGGTAGCCAGTTTCTCCGTGCTGGCCCAGCGCAGGCTCCGCGCCCTCGGCATGCTCAGCGCGATCGGCGCGACCGAACGCCACCTGCGCCTGGTCATGATCGCGGGTGGCCTGGTGGTCGGCCTGGTCGCCGCGCTGGCCGGGGCGGCGCTTGGCCTCGCCGCCTGGTTCGCTTACGCGCCGACACTTCAGCAGGCGACCGGCCACGTAGTCGACGCGGCGAGCCTGCCGTGGTGGGCCTTCGCCATCGGGGTCGTATTCGCGATCGCGACCTCGGTGTTGGCCTCCCGCCGCCCGGCGAAGACCATGTCCGAGGTGCCGGTGGTGGCCGCGCTGTCCGGCCGCCCCGCGCCGCAGAAAGCGGTGCACCGCTCCGCGCTGCCCGCCGGCATCGTGTTCGCCGCTGGCCTTACCTGCCTGGCGTTCGCCGGCGGCCAGGCCGGGCCGCCTGGCGGGGGCAGGGGCCCCGGCAGCGCGCTGCCCCTGCTGGTCGGCCTGGTCGCCGTGATCGCCGGAGTCATCCTGCTCGCCCCGCTGGGCATCAGCGTGCTGGCCGCCGGAGCTAGCCGGCGGCTGCCGGTCGCGATCCGGATCGCGCTGCGTGACCTGGTCCGCTACCGGGCCCGGTCCGGTGCCGCACTGGCGGCGACCACGTTCGCCGTGTTCCTGGCCATGGCGATCTGCCTGGTCGCCGGCGAGCGGTCCGACAACCTGCTCAGCCCGTCCGGCCCCAACCTGTCCAGCAGCCAGCTAGTCGTCACCGCGGGGCAGAGCCCGGCCCCCGGCATGATGCTGCCGCTCAGCAACGCCCAGATCGTCAGCCTGAGCAGGCGCCTGAACAGCTTCGCCGCCAGCCTGCACGCGCGGTCTGCGGTGGCACTGGAATCCGCAGCCTTGCTGTCCCCTGCGGGTGCCCAGGCCAGTGTGCAGGCCCACAGCAATCCGGGCGTCGGCTTGTACGTGGCCACGCCGCAGCTGCTCGCCGCGTACGGGATCAAGGCCGGCCAGATCGCTCGCGGCACCGACATCCTCACCATGCGGGCAGGGCTGGCAGGCCTGGCGCACCTGCAGATGACCTGGCAGGGCTCCAGCAACGGAGGCGAGCCCGACGGAAGCAGGCCCGGTGGTAACGGCGGTTCGTCCTGCACGCTGAGTAACGGCTGCCTGGCCAGCCCCGCGATCCAGACGGTCAGCAACCTGCCCGGCGGCACTTCCGCGCCGAACACCGTGATCACCGAGTACGCCGTGCGCAAGTACCACCTGCAGACTCACCTGTCCGGATGGCTGATCCAGGCACCTGCCCCGCTCACCGCCGCGCAGATCAGAGCAGCGCGGCACGTCGCGCTGCCCTACCATGCGCCGCTCGAGATCGCCTCCGGCGGGCCGGATCTCGGCGAGATCACCGACGGCGGCACCGCGCTCGGCTTCGTTATCGCGCTCAGCGTGCTGGCCATGTCCGTCGGCCTGATCCGCAGCGAGGCCGCGCGGGACCTGCGCACGCTGACCGCCACCGGCGCCAGCACCGCAACGCGGCGGGCGATTACCTGGGCGACCACGGCCGCCCTCGGCCTGCTGGGCGCGATCCTCGGCCTGGCCGGCGCGGTGATCGCCGGGCTGGTGTGGGCGCACGGCAGCCTGTCCGCCATGTTCACCGGCAGGCTGCTGCCCGACGTGCTGATCCTGCTGGTCGGGCTACCGCTGGTCGCTGCGGCCGGCGGCTGGCTGCTGGCCGGCCGCGAGCCCGAGGTCATCTCCAGGCAGCCGCTGGACTGACGCGGGTCTCGCTGGCCGTTCCAGTCCCCCGCATCCGGCTCGACTTGCCATGCGCATCCTGTCTCTTCCCAGGCAGGCCGGACATGACCCGAGGAGGTCCCTGAGAATAGTCCGCCTGCTCATTGCCGGGGCCTGCGGTTCACCTGGCTGCACGTGACATAGAGCTCAAGTTCCTGCACCGCGGGAAGGAAGCGGCAGCCCGGGTTTCACTGGTGACGCCGGCCGCGAGAAACTCGGCGGCTGGTCGAAGGCACCCGCGAGTACGGCAGGCCGGTCCGTGCGGAACTGGCATCCAGATCCTTGTATGTAGCTGTTATATTACATAGAGTGATATTATTAGTGTTTCGCTGGGGAGTGTCCTGACCGGGTTAGCAGTGGGCCTCCGACGCCGTCTCCCGTTCGACGAGGAGCTGTGTACCCGTGCAAGAGGCAGTCCTGGATCCACTGAGCCGGGAATGGGCCGCGCCCTTACCCGGCCGCTGGCCTGGATGTCGGCGGCCAGCGCTGCGAGGCGCCGGAGCGCGAATTCAGGTGTCGCCGCCGTCCGGCGCACACTCACCACGCGGGTCAGCGCGCATCGTCCGTCGCGCGCGGGCAAAGCAGCCCTCTGCCTCCAGATCGCGACCGGCATCCTGGTCGTAATCTATCTGGCATCGACGATCTTCAGGGCGCGTAACACGACCAGCTCCTTCTATGACGGCTGGATCGGCAATCTTGGTTACGGCGGCTGCGCGGCGTTGTGCGCCTGGCGGGCGGTCAGTGATCGACGGCAGCGGCTCGCCTGGACGGCGATCGCGCTCAGCCTCGCCCTGTTCACCGTCGGTGCAGTGCTCTGGACGACCACAGTGCAGTTCTGGAACCCAGTCCCGTACCCCTCGATTTCCGATGTCTTCTTCCTGCTGTTTTACCCGGCGGCCTACCTGGGCGTCGGGCTTCTCATCCGCGCCAGTGCTCCCAGCGGGTCCGGCACCGTCTGGCTCGATGGCCTCATCGCAGCGCTAGGCGTGGCAGCGTTGGCGTCCGTCCTGATCGTCGGGCAGATCTCCCGCGGTAGCCGTGGCAGCTTTGCCACCATCGCGACCAACCTCGCTTATCCCGTCGGTGACCTCGTGCTCGTCATGATGCTGGTCGTCGTCTTCGTGATGCGCGGCTGGCGGCCTGGGGCGCCTTGGGGGACGCTCGGGGCGGGGTTTGGCATCTTCGCGATCGCGGACACGGTGTACGTGCTGCGCGTCACGTCGGGCACCTATGTCACTGGTACCCCGCTGGACAGCCTCTGGCTCGTCGGCACGTTTCTCATCGCGATCGCCGCCTGGCAGCCAGGCAACTTGCACCGCGACCTGGCTGCGCAGCGGCAGCCCGTCGTCGTCCCGGCGTTGTTCCTGCTCAGCTCGCTGGGCATCGTCACCATCGACACCGTCTGGGAAACCCTCCTGCCCCTCGGCGTCGGGCTCGCGGTACTGACCCTGCTCGTTGCGATTGCCCGGCTCGGGCATGCCTACCGGCAATTGCGTGTCCTCGCCGACAGCAGGCGCGAGGCCCGCACCGACGAGCTCACCGGGCTGGCCAATCGCAGGCTCTTCTACGAAACCCTGCAGGGACGCATCGAGGACGGAAACGGATCGGCGGAACTCGCCGTCCTCATGGTCGATCTCGACCAGTTCAGGGAGATCAATGAGAGCCTCGGTCGCCAGGCAGGCGATGACGTGCTGCGCCAGCTCGCGCCCCGCCTCAGCCTGGTCGTAGGCATGACCGGAACACTGGCCAGGCTAGGCGGAGACGAGTTTGGCGTGATCATCGCGCCGCTGGCCAGCGTCGCCGAAGCCACCCAGCTGGCGGGTCGAATCAGCGACGCTCTGGCTCGGCCATTGCCGGTTGCCGGTATCAGCCTGCGGATAGACGCCAGCATCGGCATCAGCGTCTGCCCGGAACATGGCAGCACCGCCGAGGTACTGCTGCGGAAGGCCGACGTAGCAATGTATGAGGCCAAGCGGAACCATCATTGCTGGGAGCTGTACGCATGCGATCGCGACGTCCATACCCGGCAACGGTTTGAGCTTCTGGCCGATCTGCCTGGTGCGTTGACGCGCGGTGAACTGATCCTGCACTATCAGCCGAAGCTCGACCTGGTGACCGGCACCGTGCCCGGGCTCGAGGCACTCGTTCGCTGGCAGCACCCGGTGTACGGGCTGCTCGATCCGGATCGATTCATCGGGCTAGCCGAGCGCGCCGGCCTTATCGACGTGCTCACCATGACCATTCTCGATCAGGCACTGAGGCAGCAGGCTGAATGGTCGCAAGGCGGCCTGGACCTCAACATAGCGGTCAACGTGTCGGCAACGAGCCTGCGCGACGAGGGCCTGCCCGACAAGATCGCGGCGCAGCTGCGACGGCGGGGCGTGCCGCCATCGCGCCTCACCGTCGAAATCACCGAGAGCTCTCTCATGGCCGACCATGATCTCGCAATTCGCCTGCTCGGGCGCATCAAGCGACTCGGCGTCCGGATCTCGGTCGATGACTACGGTACCGGCTTCGCATCGCTGGCCTACCTTCGCGAGCTCCCAGTCGATGAGCTGAAACTCGACCGCAGCTTCCTGGTCGGCGTTCCGGGGGATGCCAAGGCATTGTCGATCGTGCGCTCGACGGCTGAGCTCGCCCACGCGCTGGGCCTGCGGATCGTGACCGAAGGGGTGGAAACGCAGGACGCCCTCGAACTCGTCACCGCACTCGGCTGCGACGCCGCGCAAGGCTACTACATCGGCCGCCCGGCTCCGGCAGCCGATGTGTCTGGCGCTCTAGCCGGGCTCGCCGGGCCTGTCTACTGGAATCCTCAGGTGCCGCGGCCGCGCCCGCCGCCCGCCCGGGGCCGAGTCGACACGACCGCCCGCGAATAAGGAAGCTCAGCGTTCAATCAGGACGGCCGGGCAGCTCCTCCAGCGCGGCCAGGTCAGCCCGGAGTGCCTTCAGCTCACGGTTCACGCGCGCCAGCTCAGTCCTTGCCTGGCGTTCCCTGAGGTACCGGTCGCCGTACCTGGCCCGGACGAGAGCCTCGACCTCCTGGCGCAGGAGTCTGAGCTACGGGTTCCCGTGCATCGAGCTGACACGGTAGTGCAGCGTGCCCGCGTCGATCGCATCGAATATCTCATCCTGCGTCAGCCCGAACTCCGCACGAGCTGTCTTGTCGCTCAGCGTTGCGCCTTTACCTTGCCATTGTTCATGCTGCTCATCCATGGCTGGCCTTATCGCGCGATCGCAGCGGAGCCTGGCCGACCGAGCTCCTGTCGCCCTCAATCATAAATCCGCTGCCGCCGCGCCAGCCGGCAGTGGATGAGGGAGCATTGCCGGTGGCCGGCCCGGGTCTCGCCCCCGGCGATTGCGCTGCCGATAGGCTCGCCCGCGATGATCGTGATAGTGGCCGGGGTGTCTGGCAGCGGCAAGACGACGATCGGCGGCCTGCTCGCCGAGCGGCTTGGCTGGCCGTTCGCCGACGGCGACTCCTTCCACCCGGCCGCGAACATCGCGAAGATGGCCGCCGGAATAGCGCTGACCGACGAGGACCGCTGGCCGTGGCTGAGCGCGATCGGCGCCTGGATGGACGCCCGGGCCGCTGCGGGCGAGTCCGGCGTCCTGGCCTGCTCCGCGCTCAAGCGCGTCTATCGCGAGGCGCTCCTTGACGGACGTCCCGCGGCCAAACTGGTATTCCTGGACGTCGGTCACGACCTGGACGCTCGCCGGCTCGCGGCCCGGCGGGGGCACTTCTTCCCGGCGAAGCTCCTGGACAGCCAGTTCGACGACCTGGAGGTGCCGCGCCCGGCGGAGGGGGCGCTGGTACTGACTGCACAAGGCACGCCAGCCGAGCTCGTCGATGCGATCATCAGCGCCCTGCACCTCACCGCCCCGTAAGCCGCCCGTCCGTCAAGCCCAGTTCCATGATCGTGGAGTGTTGACTGCGGAGAACCGCAACAAAAACTCCACGATCATGAAAAGGCAGCGGGCGAGGCGGGCGGGGGGCGGAGGCGGGCGATGCGGGGCGGGAAAATTCAGAGCAGGAAAATTCAGAGCAGTCAAAAAAAGGAGCGGACATGACGGACTCGGTTGACGCGCTGGTGATCTTCGGCGCGACCGGTGACCTGGCCAAGCTCGAGACATTTCCCGCCCTGGTGGGACTGGTCGAGCGCGGGGCGCTCGACGTCCCGGTCATCGGGGTCGCCAAGAGCGGGTGGGGGCTGGAGCAATTCCGCGACTACGCCACCGCGTCACTGCGGCTGAACAACATGGACCCGGCGTCGCCGGCCGCCGCGAAGATGCTCGGGCTGCTGCGCTACGTCGACGGCGATCTGGGTGCTGACGCCACCTATACCGCGATGTCGGACGCGATGGGCCAGGGCGGCCGGGCACTGTTCTACCTGGAGGTGCCGCCGCCGCTGTTCGCGCGCATCGCGCAGGGGATCTCGACGGCGGGCCGCGCGACCGGCGCCAGCGTGATGGTCGAGAAGCCCTTCGGCACCGACCTGGCCAGCGCCCAGCAGCTCAACGACACGATGCACAAGTATTTCCCGGAAGACGCGATCTACCGCGTCGACCACTGGCTGGGCCTGGACCCGGTGGAGAACGTGCTGTTCGTCCGGTTCACCAATTCGGTGATCGAGCCGCTGCTCAACCGGACCCACGTGGAGAGCATCCAGATCACCATGGCGGAGGCCTTCGACGTATCGGACCGGGGCAGCTTCTACGACCGTACGGGCGCGATCAGGGACGTGGTGCAAAACCACATGCTCCAGGTGCTGGCGACGGTGCTGGCCGATCCGCCCGACGGCAGCGGCCTGGGGTCCTGGCGAGACGAGAAGGCACGCGTGGTGGCGGCCATCCGGCCGCTGACGGCCGACGACGCGGTCCGCGGCCAGTACGAGGGCTACCAGCAGGTGGCGGGCGTCGATCCGCATTCAACGGTCGAGACCTTCGTCGCGGTCCGCCTCGGCGTGGATTCCTGGCGCTGGGCGGGCGTGCCGATCGTCATCCGGGCCGGCAAGTGCATGCCCGTCACCGCCACCGAGGTCACCGTCCGCTTCCGCCGACCGCCCCGCGACGTTTTCGGGCTCGACCCGCTGCCCGAGGCCAACACGCTGCGATTCCGGGTGTACCCCGAGACCGAGGTGGGCCTGAAGCTGGCGGGCAAGAAGCCCGGAGCCGGCTGGGAGCCGGAGTCCGAGGAGCTGGCGTTCGCCCAGCATCCCGGTTCGGACATGCGCCCTTATGACCGGCTCATCGGCGCCGCCCTGTCCGGTGACCGCTGGCTGTTCGCCCGTCAGGACACCGTGGAAGCCGCCTGGCGGGTGGTCGATCCGGTGCTGGGTGACGTCGTCCCCGTGCACCCCTACGCCAAGGGCACCTGGGGCCCCAAGGAAGCCGACCGGCTGCTGGCCAACAGGGACCCCTGGTACGACCCGGCAGGCTGACCCGGTGACCAGCAAGCGCGCGGCCCGGTGACCAGGAAGCGCGCGGCCCGGTGACCAGCAAGCGCGCGAAGCTGCCCTTGATCATCGCCCGCGGCGCGGTACGCACGCCCGGACTGCCCTAGACTTGGCCGCCGTAGCCGTGAGTGACCAATCCATGCCCGGGCCGTGCCGAACTGCCTGCCTGGGCGGGGACCCCGAGGGAGTGACCCCGCCGTGAAGACCGATGTCGAAGAGCTGAGCCCGACCCGTGTCCGGCTCACCGTCGAGGTTCCGTTCGACGAGCTCAAGCCCAACCTCGACCATGCCTACCGCGAGGTCGGCAAGCAGGTCCGGATTCCCGGTTTCCGGCCGGGCCGGGTCCCGCCGCGGATCATCGACCAGCGGGTGGGCCGCGGCGCCGTGCTGGAGCAGGCGGTCAACGAGGCGGTGCCGCAGCTGTACGGCAAGGCACTGGTCGAGCACGAGGTCTTCGCGCTCGGCCAGCCCGACCTGGAGATCACCAAGCTCGACGACGGCAAGGAGCTGGCCTTCACCGCCGAGGTCGACGTCCGGCCCAGCTTCGAGATCCCCGATCTGGCGGGCATGCCGGTGACGGTGGACGACGCCGACGTGAGCCCTGATGACATCGAGGAGTATCTCGGCGCCCTGCGGGAGCGGTTCGCCGCGCTCAAGGGCGCTGACCGTCCCGCGCAGGACGGCGACTACGTGTCGATCGACCTGGCGGCGGCAGTGGACGGCGAGCCGGTGGAGGACGCGCACGCGAGCGGCATTTCCTATCAGGTCGGCAGCGGCTCCATGCTGGAGGGGCTGGATGCGGCGCTGGCCGGGATGTCCGCGGGCGAGACCACGACGTTCTCGGCGGAGCTGTCCGGGGGAGTCCTGGCAGGTCACGCAGCCGACGTGACCGTGACCGTCAACAGTGTCAAGATCAAGGAACTGCCCGAGCTGGACGACGAGTTCGCCCAGTCCGCCAGCGAGTTCGACACCATCGGCGAGCTGCGCGCCGGCACCAGGAAGCAGCTGGAGGCCATGCGCCGGGCCGGCCAGGCCGGGCAGGCCCGCGAGCGGGCCCTGGACGCGCTGCTGGGCAGGATCGAGATCCCGCTGCCGGAGCGGGTCATCGACCAGGAGATCGAGCAGCGGCGGCAGTCGCTGGCCGAGCGGCTGGACCGTTCGGGCACCACGCTGGAGGCCTATCTGGAGGCCACCGGCAAGACCGCCGAGGACCTCGAGACCGACCTCGCGCAGGACGCGCGCCAGTCGATCAAGGCTGGCTTCATCCTGGACAAACTGGCGGGGCAGGAGGAGATCGGTGTCGCTGAATCGGATCTGAGCGACTACATCACCGAGCAGGCCTACCGCCTTGGCGTCCCGCCGGATCGCCTGGCCCGTCAGCTGACCGACGCCGGCCAGCTGAGCTCGGTCGTCGCCGACGTGCTGCGGTCCAAGGCGCTCTCGCTGATCGCCGAGCGGGCCAGGGTCACCGATGAGAGCGGCCGCGAGATCGATCTGTCCGCGGTGACTGCGGCTGACGCCGCTGACCAGGAGCCGCCGCAGACGCTGGCCGAGGGCGAAAGCGCCGCAGCGAGCACCGAGGAAAACACTGCGGAGATCACCGCGGAAAGCGCCGACCAGGGCACGGCGGCCCAGCAGTCCGGGTGAGCCGCGGGCGCGCCTGCCGCCGCCTGAGCCCCGGCCGGCCTGCGCCCACAGCGAACAGGCGGCAGCAGCGGACTTAGCGGCTGTGGCCGGGAGTTAGGGTCACTGTCAAGACCGTTAGCGTCACCGTCACGACAAGGCGCCGGACGACAGAACGAGGAGGGCACCGTGATCACGCCGCCCCAGGACCAGCAGGCACGACGCGTTCTCGCGCGGACCGCTGAACAGGTCATGCCGGTGGGAGACCAGCTGTTCCAGCGCCTGCTGCGGCACCGGATCGTCTTCCTGGGCCAGCAGATCGACGACGAGCTCGCGAACCGGGTCTCGGCGGAACTGGTGCTGCTCGCCGCCGAGGACGGGCACCGCGACATCAGCCTGTACATCAACTCGCCAGGCGGATCGGTGAGCGCCGGCCTGGCGATCTACGACGTGATGCAGTACGTGCCGAACGACGTCGCCACTTACGCCATGGGGATGGCCGCATCCATGGGCCAGTTCCTGCTCTGCGCCGGAACGGCAGGCAAGCGCTACGCCATGCCGCACGCGCAGGTGCTGCTGCACCAGCCGCACGGCGGGATCGGCGGTACCGCCACCGACATCAGGATCCAGGCCGAGCAGATCCTCTACCTCAAGCGCATCCTGGCCGAGCGGACCGCCATGCACACCGGGCAGACCGTCGAGCAGATCGAGGCCGACTCCGACCGCGACCGCTGGTTCACCGCGGACCAGGCCAAGGACTACGGATTTGTCGACCATGTGGTGCGCAGCGCCACCGAGGTCCCGACGGAGGGGCCGGTCTCGTGAAGCTGCTGCCCGCAAACCAGGAGGCCAGGTTGAGCACAGGGAGCCGATCGGCGCGGCCGGCGCAGGCCAGGTACGTGCTGCCGTCGTTTGTCGAGCGGACATCGTACGGGATCAAGGAGATGAACCCGTACAACAAGCTCTTCGAGGAGCGGATTATCTTCCTCGGGGTGCAGGTCGACGACGCGTCGGCCAACGACGTCATGGCCCAGCTGATCACGCTGGAGTCGATCGATCCCGACCGCGACATCCTGATGTACATCAACTCGCCGGGCGGGTCGATGACATCGATGATGGCGATCTACGACACGATGCAGTACATCCAGCCGGAGATACAGACGTTCTGCCTGGGCCAGGCCGCATCGGCGGCAGCGGTGCTGCTGGCGGCCGGAACCAAGGGCAAGCGGATGGCGCTGCCGAACTCCCGGATCCTGATCCACCAGCCGGCCATCGAGAGCGGCTACGGGCAGTCCAGTGACCTGGAGATCCAGGCCAGGGAGATCCAGCGGATGCGGACGTCGATGGAGCGGGTGCTGGCCAACCACACCGGCCGGGACGAGGCCGAGATCCGGCGTGACATCGAGCGGGACAAGTTCCTCACCGCGCAGGATGCCAAGGACTACGGCATCGTGGATGAGGTTCTGACGATGCTGAAGCGCAAGTCCGAGGTAGTGTCGTCCTAACCGGAAGGACTCAGTTGCCGGGCGGCACGCCGGCGGCAGAGGCCGAAGGCAACGACAAGGGCCGTCGGCGCGGTACCGTCTAGGTTCACGGCACCCTCAGGGTCCAAGATGGAGATGTTCCGTTGGAGGCGCCCGCTACGGGCGGCCTGAAGAGGCCGTCGGCTGGCGGCCCGGGCAAAGGAGTATCTGGGTGGCACGCATCGGCGATGGTGGTGATCTGCTGAAGTGCTCATTCTGCGGAAAGAGCCAGAAGCAGGTCAAAAAGCTCATCGCCGGCCCCGGCGTGTACATCTGCGATGAGTGCATCGACCTTTGCAACGAGATCATCGAGGAAGAACTCTCCGAGCCGCCGGAACTGAAGTGGGACAGCCTGCCGAAGCCGCGCGAGATCTACGAGTTCCTCGACTCGTACGTGATCGGCCAGGACAAGGCCAAGAAAGGCCTGTCGGTAGCGGTCTACAACCACTACAAGCGCATCCAGTCCGGCGGCGAGCGGGCCGGCGAGGACGGCGTCGAGCTGGCCAAGTCCAATATCCTGCTGCTCGGGCCGACCGGCTCGGGCAAGACCCTGCTGGCCCAGACGCTTGCCCGGCTGCTCAACGTGCCGTTCGCCATCGCCGACGCGACCGCGCTGACCGAGGCCGGGTACGTCGGCGAGGACGTCGAGAACATCCTGCTCAAGCTCATCCAGGCGGCCGACTACGACGTCAAGAAGGCCGAGACCGGCATCATCTACATCGACGAGATCGACAAGATCGCCCGCAAGAGCGAGAACCCGTCGATTACCCGGGACGTATCCGGTGAGGGCGTCCAGCAGGCCCTGCTGAAGATCCTGGAGGGGACGACGGCCTCGGTGCCGCCGCAGGGCGGTCGCAAGCACCCGCACCAGGAGTTCATCCAGATCGACACGACCAATGTGCTGTTCATCTGCGGCGGCGCCTTCGCGGGCCTGGAGAAGATCATCGAGCACCGGGTCGGGCGCAGCGGCATGGGCTTCGGCGCGGTGCTGCGGGTCAAGCCCGACAAGGTCGCGGCCGACGCGTTTGCCCCGGTGATGCCGGAGGACCTGCTGAAGTTCGGCATGATCCCCGAGTTCGTCGGCCGGCTGCCGGTGATCACCAGCGTGCACAACCTCGACCGCGAGGCGCTGATCCTCATCCTGACCGAGCCGCGCAACGCGCTGGTGCGCCAGTACCGGCGGCTGTTCGAGCTGGACGGCGTCGACCTGGAGTTCACCGACGATGCCCTGGAGGCCGTTGCCGACCAGGCGATCCTGCGCGGCACCGGTGCGCGCGGACTGCGCGCGATCCTCGAAGAGGTCCTGCTGTCGGTGATGTACGAGGTGCCGAGCCGCAAGGACGTCGAGCGCGTGGTCATCACGCGCGAGGCGGTGCTGGAGAACGTCAACCCCACCCTCGTGCCCCGCGACGTCGCGCGCCGGACTCCGCGCGAGAAGTCCGCCTGACCCACTGCGCGCGGCTTTGTAGACTCACCTGACGTGACCGACGCACAGCACACCCAGCTTCCCCACACCCAGCTTCCCTCGCAGTACTCGCCCGGCGAGGTGGAGACGCGGCGGTATGAGGGCTGGGTAGCAAGCGGTTACTTCACGCCCGACCCTGGCTCGAGCGCACCGCCGTTCACGATCGTCATCCCGCCGCCGAACGTGACCGGCTCGCTGCACATCGGCCACGCGCTGGACCACACGCTGATCGACGCGCTGGTCCGCCGCCGCCGGATGCAGGGCTACAACGCCCTGTGGCTGCCCGGGATGGACCATGCCGGGATCGCGACCCAGAACGTGGTTGAGCGCGAGCTGGCCAAAGAGGGCCTGAGCCGCCACGACCTGGGCCGCGAGGCGTTCGCCGAGCGGGTCTGGCAGTGGAAAGCCGACTCCGGCGGCCGGATACTCGGCCAGATGCGGCGCCTGGGCGACGGCGTGGACTGGACCCGCGAGCGGTTCACCATGGATGAGGGCCTGTCCCGCGCCGTGCAGACGATCTTCAAGCGGCTGTTCGACGACGACCTCATCTACCGGGCGCAGCGGATCATCAACTGGTGCCCGCGGTGCCTGACGGCTCTGTCGGACATCGAGGTCGATCACATCGACGACGAGGGCGAGCTGGTGTCGATCCGCTACGGCGACGGCGCCGACGCGATCGTCGTCGCCACCACCCGGGTGGAAACCATGCTCGGCGACACCGCCGTGGCCGTGCATCCCGACGATCCCCGGTATGCCCACCTGGTCGGCCGCGAGGTCGAGCTCCCGCTCACCGGCCGGATGATCCCGGTGGTGGCTGACCCGCACGTGGACCCGGAGTTCGGCACCGGCGCCGTCAAGGTCACGCCCGCCCATGACGGCGACGACTTCGAGATCGGCCGCCGGCACGACCTGCCCGCCATCATGATCATGGATGAGCGCGCCGTCATCACCGCGCCGGGCCCGTTCGAGGGGCTGGACAGGTTCGAGGCCAGGCCCGCGGTCCTCGCGGCCCTGCGCGAGGACGGCCGGATCGTGGCCGAGCGCCGCCCCTACCTGCATGCGGTGGGCCACTGCGACCGGTGCGGCACCACCGTCGAGCCGCGCCTGTCGCTGCAGTGGTTCGTGAAGGTCGAGCCGCTGGCCAAGGCAGCCGGGGACGCGGTCCGCGACGGCCGGGTGCGGATCTATCCCGGCGAGATGGCCGCGCGGTACTTCGACTGGGTGGACGACATGCACGACTGGTGCATCAGCCGCCAGCTGTGGTGGGGCCACCGGATTCCGGTCTGGTACTCACCCGACGGCGAGGCCGTCTGCGTCGGCCCGGACCAGCAGCCGCCGTCCGGCCCGGGCTGGCGCCAGGATCCCGACGTGCTCGACACCTGGTTCTCCTCGGCCCTGTGGCCGTTCTCCACGCTCGGCTGGCCGGCCGACACGCCGGACCTGCGCGCGTTCTACCCGACCAGCGTCCTGGTCACCGGCTACGACATCCTGTTCTTCTGGGTCGCCAGGATGATGATGTTCGGCCTGTACGCGATGTCCGACGCGGGTCCCGACGATGCGGTGCCGTTCCGGCAGATCGCGCTGCACGGCCTGGTCCGTGATCAGTTCGGCAAGAAGATGTCCAAGACCCGCGGCAACACCGTCGACCCGCTGGACTGGATCGACAGGTTCGGCGCGGAC
>Ga0302325_10018551_pt1 | contig 14658 bp, 15 predicted proteins | sample Palsa_T0_2_FD_201948 | JGI IMG/M metagenome (GOLD analysis project Ga0302325, IMG submission 201948) | Peat permafrost microbial communities from Stordalen Mire near Abisko, Sweden - Palsa_T0_2 | ecosystem: Environmental > Terrestrial > Soil > Palsa > Peat permafrost | place: Sweden: Abisko... | reverse complement strand
GCAATTACATCAGCACAAAAGAGGAAGAAGATGAGGACGGCCCTCTGGAGGAGACCTTTATTGATGCCGAGCCTTACGCCGAGAAAATTAAAGACGCCTTTGCGCCATTTCCTCACAAAGCAAATCCGGGCACGACTTTCGTCTATCAATCGTCCGCGACATTCATCCTGACCCAGGCCATGAATAGCTACCTGCAACAGCGGCAAGGACGCGGAGCCGACATTTTCAATTCCATACGCGATATGGTTTACAAGCCAATTCACTTGAGCCAGGGTGGACTGACCATGCTGCGCACGGATAACAGCCCTGCGGGAAAGCCGTTTGGAGGCTGGGGGCTGTACTTTATCCAGGACGACGTTGCCAAACTCGGCCGTCTGCTCAACAACAGCGGGGGCATGATTGACGGCAAGCAGGTGCTGGAACCAACCCGGCTGAAAGAGTCGTTGTTCCGCACTGCAGATCCTACCAGCGTGAGCCTGCCCGTTCCGTGGAGCGATACGCCTGTGCAAAACACCTACCGATATCACAACTATTTTTGGGCGAGGCACATGACGACCGCGGAATTCCCGCAGTACCACTGCGATTTTTGGGTGCCTCTTATGAGCGGGTACGGCGGGAACTCTGTGCTCTTATTGCCGAATGGGGCAACCTTTTACATCTTCAGCGACGGCGACGAATGGGAGTGGTTTGGGGCAGTGAACGAGATCAACAAGATTGCGCCCTTTTGTCACTGAACGTAACCTCCGAAACGATAACCAGCAAAAGGAAGTGATGGGGCGACCAGAACAATGCGGGAGACACGCGCATCGCCATATGTGGATACATAGCGAACGATTTCGCCGCCAGCCATGGAATGCCCGACGAGGACCACGTCTCTCAGCTCAAGTTGTTCCATGAAAGTCGCTAAGTCCTTCGCAAGTGCGTCATACCCGTAAGAGAATCCAGGATCGCTGGATCTTCCGTGGCCTCGACGATCATAGGCCAAAGTACGCATGCCCAATCCATGCAGATAGTTCATCTGGTACTGCCAGATATCCGAGTTTAGGGCCCATGTGTGTAGAAACAACACCGTGTGAGTGTTCTGGCTCGACGAGGATGCCCGGTCATGCCAATCCTTATAGAAGAGCCGAACTGTTGGATCGGTAGTAATGTAGGGTGACGTGCCAGTCGACGCTGAATTTGGGACGAGAGCGTTGCCGGAAGTTGTCCCAGGACGCATCGTCACTTGCCCAACCGCAGCCACTCCGGCAAGGGCACTTTGAATAAAAGAACGCCTTTGCATACGCCCGCCTCCGTCTGGTCCCTCTGGAAAAGGAACTACTTCTGCCGAGTATGGCGACCGAAGCGAGCATCGTAAATTACCTTCGAGGTAAAGCCTTCTCAAGTGCGGATTGCAGTTGATTCTTTGCGCCCATTGCGGGACAAGCAGTTTTTGAGGGTTGAAGCCAGCCTGACCCCAGGGCGTGTTGGGCCGCTTCGGCAGCGCGCTGAAGAGTGATGCGTATCGATGGGCGCAGATTCAGCCTGCGCCGCTCACCCCGCGAAATTCTGTTGCCAGCAACGCTCGGATTCTTGATCGGCCGGGAAGAACGTCTCGATCCGCAGTTCCTGCAACGTGACGTCCTGCGGCGTGCCCAAAGTCATGATCGTGCTGAATAGACGTAGATCGAGATCTCCCATGCGTATGTGAATCGGAAGCAAAAGGTCGCCGGGACGCGGCGCTGTGTGCGAATCGGCCACTGTAGATGCGCTCGCGTAGCTCCTGAGCTCCGCCAACAAAGCAGTGCCAACCGGGTCTTCTGCTGAGTTCAGTTCCCGCTCTGCGCGGCTCAATAGGTGCCATTCCACCTCTGGCCAGTTCACTGTCCAGCGGCGAGAGCCCTCCGGGTGGAACGTGCCGCGTAGGATGTTATTGTTCCGGGCGTTCAGCTCGGGCGAGACCAAAGTTGGGAAAAACTGGCTGGCTGCCCGATTGCTCAACAGGCAGTTCCAATGACGGTCCACTGCGATCGCGGCATAGGGCAGATGTCGATCGAGGATGGACTGCAGCATGCCGCGTATGTGAGCCATCTCGTCCGCCGACAGAGGTGTCTCCCGAAACACGTGGGCGAAGCCGGCGGATTCGAGGAGGCGATTGCGCTCGCGAAAGGGCAGGTCGAGCACTTCGCCCAAAGCAAGCACCGCCTCGCGGCTGGGCTGGGCCCGACCCGTTTCAATAAAACTGACATGCCGCACAGAGAACCCAGCGCGACTGGCCAGCTCAAATTGGCTCAACCCGCGCGTTTGCCGCCAAACGCGGATCCGCGGCCCAACCGATGTCCCTGCATCTGCCATGCCGGTATTTTATTCGCCGCACAGCAATTGGAACATTACCTCGCAGGTAATTGTTGGCACCGTGCCAGTGGGTCTAAGATCTCGGCATGAAAAGACGATCGGCACTGAAATCAATGATGGCAGCCTTTACGGCGGCCTTTGCCGGAGGAAGCGTCACTGTGGAGGCCGAGCAGCCCTCCAGTGTTACCGCCCTGCGCTCCACCACGATGATCGAGACCCGCGATGGAACCAGGCTCCACTTTCGCGATTGGGGGGCCGGCCGGCCCATCGTCTTCGTGGCGCCCTGGGGGCTCAACTCCGACTGGTGGGACGCCCCGGTGTTGAGCTTTTCCCAACACGGTTGGCGCTGCGTGACATTCGACCGGCGCGGTCATGCACGTTCCGATGATCCTTGCCGCGGATACGATTTCGACACCCTCGCCGACGATATCGCGGCCGTCCTGGATGGACTGGATCTACAGAATATCGTCCTGGTCGGCCACTCCATGGGAGGTGCGGAGGTGGTCCGATATCTGACGCGCTACCGCAGCCACCGGGTCACTCATGCCGTCCTGATTGCGCCTACCACGCCGTTTCCCATGAAGACCGACGATCATCCAGTCGGGACGACCCGCGAGACGATCGAGAAGACCCGCGAATCGCTTAAACACGACCTTCCGCGCCTCGCGGCGGAAGCGGCGCCGGGTTTCTTCGGCGTTCCCAAAAACTCCGTTTCAACCGAGACCATGGAATGGTGGTACCGGATGTTCCTGGACCGGGTCTCGGTCAAGGTGCTCTCGGACCTTTTCACGTTGATGAACGAAGCCGATTTCCGAACCGAGCTACGAACGATCCGGACACCTACGCTGATCCTGCAGGGCGACATCGACAAATCAGCCCCGCTGGAATTGCACGGACGCCCGACTCACGAACTCATCGCTGGCAGTCAATTTTTGGTATACGAGAATGCCGCACACGCTCTGCCGTACACGCACACGGATCGTATGCTGGCGGATATCGTCGCGTTTGCGGGCGCCTAGGCTCCCGGTCATCGGAGGGGCACGGGCATCCTCCACTATCGGGCGGATTTCGGTGACAGCCCAGTAGCATCGATGATGATTATTATTCCGACTTCTCCCTGTACCCGCGCAGCTTTTGCAATCGCGGGGTACACAGGATCCGTATGCCCGGCGGAAACTCAGGCGGGGATGCTTACTTCTCCAGGGGATTCTGCTAGGATTGGTTCGGTTTCAGGGGGTCGATACAGCTCCGGCCAGAATGTTGTCCATTTCAACTTTCCGAAGATTTCAGCTCTCCCGATTCATCCCGTATAACGTGCAAACAGGAACTAACCCTATTGCTTCCTATTAGTGTGATTGGGCCCCTGCGTTTGATTTTTCTGCTAATTTTCGGGACACTACGCCAACAATCCGAATGGCAGATTGGGGAATCTAAAGCATCATGCGGGTACAAAAGGGCTTGATCCGTCTCATCGTAATTCTGCAGGCCGTGCTTTTTCTGGCGCATTTTCTTGTCTATGAGACGTGGACATTTTCGCCCGCAGGAAGCGATGTCCCCGGGACGTTGTGGATCAAGCTGGTTCTCGGCTTTTTGTCGGTGAGCTTTGTTCCCGCTTCCCTTCTTGCCTTCCGATATACAGATGCTGCAGTGCGCGCGTTTTACAGGATTGCCGCGGTTTGGTTGGGTTTCTTGACATTCCTCTTCTTCGCCGCTGTTTTCTCCTGGATGATTTTCGCAGTTGCGCGGCTGGCTGGGCTGGACGTGAGCTTCCATCGGATGGTGGAATGGCTGTTCGGCGCTGCAGTATTGGCGGGCCTCTACGGAGTTTTCAACGCAAACTGGACGCGAATCACTCGAACAACGGTACGACTCGCGAACTTGCCGCCGACGTGGCGCGGGCGGAGGGCGGCGCTCATCAGCGACCTGCACCTGGGGCATGTGCGAAACGGCAGTTTTCTGCGGCGAATGGTTGCGAAGATTTTGCAGGAAGAGCCGGATGCCATTTTTATTGCTGGCGACTTGTATGACGGCACGGCCATCGACATCCGGCGAGCAGCGGAGCCGTTGAGCGAGCTCGTGGCGCCGCACGGCGTGTATTTTGTCGCAGGAAACCACGAGCAGTTTGGGGATGACAGCAAATATCTGCATGCCATTGCGGCAGCCGGGGTCCGCGTGCTCATCAATGAGAAGGTGGAAGTGGACGGTTTGCAGATTGTTGGTGTGCCGTACCGGAACGCGGCGCAAAGTGGGCATTTTACTTCGGTGCTACAAGGCATCCGCTTGGATCGCAATCGCGCGAGCATTCTATTGACGCATGCACCCGACCATCCGGAAATTGCGGAGGCTGCGGGCGTTTCTTTGCAGCTTTGGGGGCATACGCACCTTGGGCAGTTCATACCTTGGAGTTGGATGGCGCGGCGGATATACCGCCAGTTTGTCTACGGCTTAAGTCGGATCGGGAAAATGCAGGTTTTCACTTCAAGCGGAGCGGGCACTTGGGGACCGCCGCTGCGACTCGGATCGAATCCCGAAATCGTAGTGCTTCACTTCGAGTAAAGTTCACTGGCTGTCGGCTGGCGGGGAAATCGACAACAAACTTCCGAATTCCGGGCGTTATCAGGCAAACCAGAAGTCCAACGCTCAGGGCACATCGCTACAAGCGGTCCCGAAAAATGAGATCGACTGCGTCACAAGCCAATCGCTCGAGCTCGGCATCGTTTTCATGCTTACCGACTCCTGCTAACCGACGGTAGAGGACGTCTCCTGTCAATGAGTCGTGAAGGATCACTGCGATCCGGTCGATTGGAATCGTTGTCTTTCCCAGCTCTTCGCGACGGCTTTGCAACAGAGATCGTATGAACGAGGCTGTTTTGGCGGGACCATGCCTGTACCATACCTCACCTACTTCAGGACAGTTCAGGGCCTCGCCGATAGCGAGACGATGAAGCTCCACGGACCGTTTTGCCGTGATGTGCTTCAGGATCTGAAAAGAGAGTTTCTTCAGACTCGCTTCAAGGTTCAATCCTGTGTAGTCAATCTTCGTCAGCGGTTCATTTGCCTCGCGGCACAGGCTTTCGATACTCCTGATGAACAGCCCACACTTCCCCCCGAATTCGCTGTAAACCGTACTTTTCGAACCGCCAGCCAGCTCGACGATCTTGTCGATGGTGACACCCTCATAGCCGCGTTTCACAAACAAGTCCGCTGCGACTTTTTGAAGCTTGCTGTTTCGCGCCTCTCCTCGCGACCGCTTGTTAGGCATTCATCTCTCCATCTCTCCGTCCGGGGTTGCAGGCAAAATATTTTATGCAATCCGCCGCTTGAATCCCCTGTATCAGCAGCATTTTATGCGGCCTATTCCTTCACTCCACCCTGATTGCGGGCTCTATCGAGTTGTCATCAGATGGCTCCATGGTGTACTGTACAGTACAGTACAGTAAAACCGGCCGAAATCAATAGCGAAAGCATACTGAAATGCATTACCGCCATCGTCGCCGCAGCCTCTCGGACGACCATCCTTGCTCAAAGCCGGGCTGAGAACGTTGTATGTGGTCACCACGAAATTGTTCGGACTAAAGTTATCGAATCCAAAGGAGACCTCATGGATCGTCGCAATTTTCTTTCTGGCTCTCTCGCTGCTTCTGCCCTCTCGCTTGCTACTACTGGTAATTTACCGGCTCAGGTAGCCTCTACTGCGGACCAATCTGCGCCGGAGTACATGGATCTGCGCCGGTACCATCTGGCCAGTGGGCCGGGCGTAAAGCTCACCACTGCATTTTTTTCCGATGCTTTCATTCCGGCACTGAACCGGCTCGGCATTGGGCCCGTCGGTGCGTTCTCTGTTTATCTCGGACCCGATAGCCCGTCTTATTACCTGCTGATGCCAAGTTCGAAGCTGGAGACATTGGTCACAACTGACCTTGAGTTGGCGAAGGACGATGTTTTTATGAAGGCGGCTGCGCCGTTCTGGGACGCTCCTGCCGCCACGCCGCCGTACGTTCGCATAGAGAGTTCGCTATTGCGGGCGTTCCCGGGATATCCCAAGGTCACTCCGCCAGCCTCCGCCGCAACCAGGGGGAAACGCATCTATCAACTTCGCCAGTATCAGTCGCCGACAAACATGGATCACGTCCGAAAGGTGGAGATGTTTCATAACGGCGAGTTCGGCTTCTTCGCTAAGGCCGGCGCTACGGGAGTTTTTTACGCCGATACACTGGTCGGACCAAATCTGCCAAATCTCACCTATATGCTCAGCTTTCCTGATATGCCATCGCTTGAAGCGGATTGGGAAAAGTTTTCCGCTGATCCCGATTGGAAGAAGCTCTCTGCCGATTCGAGGTTCAACTTGGACCCCCCGACGGTATCAAACATAACAAGCCTCGTACTGCGTCCCTTAGCCTGTTCACAAGTTTAGTGGGAATGTGGCTTTGCTAACGCCGGACCAATCAATACACATAGAGGGAAAAGAGATGAGACAGTTAGTGATCGCGGGGCTATTTCTGGCTCTGGCCGCGACCCATGCAGATGCGCAGATCAATGCAGGTGAGCAGAAGCCCGAGCCTAGCCTGCCTTTCAACATGGTCCAGGTAGCGACCCTCAAGCTGCCCTGGCGGATTGCCTTCCTGCCCGACGGGCGCATGCTCATCACCGAGAAGGTCGGCGGTATGGAGTTGGTTACTCAGCAAGGAGCTGAGACGGCCGTCGCGAATGTGCCAGACGTTCTTTACAAGGGACAAGGCGGCATGCTGGGTGTGTTTCTCTCGCCGCACTACGCCAAGGATCACAGTGTTTACCTTACCTATTCGGAGCCGGGGGACGGCGGTTCGAGCCTGGCCCTTGCACGAGCCCGGCTGGCGCTGGGCCAGGATTCGGCGAGTCTCGAGAAGCTCAAGGTCATCTGGCGTGATGGCGAGAGGGGGAATGGCGGACAGTTCGGTGCGCAAATAGCTTTCTCCCCGGACGGCCATTATCTATTCCTAACCGTTGGCGATCGGCAGCGCATGACCCCGGCCCAGGATCCTAACCAGCCACTGGGCAAGATTCTGCGCCTGACGCTGGATGGCAAGCCTGCTCGAGGTAATCCGATGGCTGGGAAGACCGGCGCGGCCAGCGTGCCCGTAATTGACCCACCGAAGGATACCGAAGCCGCGAAGACTGCTCCGATCTTGAGAACCTATACCTTCCTTGGGTCTAACCCGACGCCGGCGGAGACCTGGAGCAGTGGACACCGTACGCCCTATGGTCTGGCCTTCGCGCCTGACGGCCGGTTGTGGGAGATTGAGCATGGCCCGAAGGGTGGCGACGAGCTGAACCTGATCGAGCCGGGCAAGAATTATGGCTGGCCGCTCGCCTCCTACGCGACCAACTACAACGGCGTGCCAATCCCCAGCCCGGACACGCGACCTGATTTGACCAAGCCTGTCATCTACTGGACGCCGGTGATCGCTCCAGGCAATCTCATCTTCTATAACGGCGCGATGTTCCCGCAGTGGAAGGGCTCTGCCCTAGTGAGCGGCCTGGGGAGCGAGACACTCAACCGCATTACCTTTGATGGTCAAGGCGGCGCCAAGCCTGCCGAACGCTGGGACGTTGGTCACCGAATCCGCGACGTAGAGGTCGCGCCCGATGGCGCGCTGTGGATGCTCGAGGATTCCAGGACAGGCGGTCTGTTCCGCGTGACGCCGAAGGGCTAAGTCATCTCCTCGGCCAAGGCGATTTTTCGCACGGGTGCGGCGTTCGGTCGATTGATAAGATCCCAGTCGTGGACGCTTTCTGCACATTGCGGCGGACGCACGCGGCCCTCTGCCGCCTTCGACATGGTCTCGATTCGTTGCGACTATTCAGATGCCTCAATTTGAAAGGCGTAGATCTTACGATCATAAGAAGCCCCAATGAGCTGGATCCAGTCGCCCTTCGGCGGGCGACCCCGCTCCTCTGATACATTCGGCACAATCAGCAGCAAATGCTTGCGACGATATTCATCCCGCAAGCGGGATTCCTGCTCGGCATCGGCAGTTGCCGGGAGGTCTCCCACTCGATCTACCGCGTATAGATAGGCCACTAGCGGAATAGCAATCCAGTCGAAGCCGCCGATCCGGTGATAACGACGAATAACTACGCTGTATTCGTCAGGATGGCAGGTTCGCTCGCCTTCCTCCAGTCGTAGCGGAGATACTCAAGTTTCGCAGGAGCGATGGCGGCGCAGATATGGCGCAGGTTGCTGGATATACCAAACAACTTATTGCCGGAAATCAAGAGAGCCGGCACGAAGAGGCCAATCAGCGGGCCGGCCAAGTACCAGGGCCACGATGTCGACTCCGTCGCACGGCGTCGGCGCGCCGCCCGCCAGAGCCATGCTGAGAATAGTCGGCATCATATCCGTACCCGTCACGGGAAGATCGCATACGCTGCCAGGGTGGGTGACGCCGGGCCAATGGACGACCTTCTCTTCGGACCGTACCAATCCCAGGACCTCATGCCCGGCGTCGTGCAGCTTGCTTGCCACCGACCCTCCGATATACCCGGACGCACCTGTGACAAACAACTTCATAGAGGTTTCTCCCCTGTCCGACGGCGTTGCATCACTCTGCCGCGTCGACCTTGACCACATGGATAGGCAAGTCCCAATGGTTCGTCGTAAGCTCCCATCGGCGGTTTTCCTCTCTTTCGAACGCTTCCTGGTCGGGGAAGAGTTGTTTGGCGACCTCGCCTTCAAACTGCCCCGGAGGTGCGTCCTCCGAGGCCCGAACAATGATTACACGATAATCCCAGCGCGAATCTTCGCTGGTATGCAGACTGGGTGCGAAGACGGTGTATTCCTTCACGTAGCTCACGACCGCGATTGACCTCGGCAGACTGCAGTGATCGAGTTGACTGGTGGCGGAGTTAGCTGGCCTCTTCAATGATCTGAGGCGCGGTCCGAAGCGGAGCGATCAGATGCTCTCCGCCTTGACGCCCTCGATGCCGGGTAACTAGAATCGGCCCATGGGCTCACCTTTGCACGCGCGCTGTTGTTCCTTCGGCAGACATACCTGGCAGGCGCGCTGAGTCTATAGCTAAGACATTGTGGTCCGATTCCCCACACGGCCTGCTCCCGTACCTATAGCTGAGCAGGCTTTTCTGTCAGTGCTATCTCGCTCGTTCTTCCCCGTGGGCTGCGCCACACCTTCTTATTCGCCGAGAGAACCATGGTCAAACTTCAATGGAACGCTAAGGTCAAGGCGCCAAAAGCGGCAATAAGTATCATTGCTTGCGTCCGCGTTTTCAAAGCGCCCAGACCGTCTTTTCATTTCCATCGGCGACTGCCCTACACCGCTCTCTCGGTTGTTTTGCTCCCGCTGATCGCCTGCCGCCAGGATTTATCTCCTACTGCCGACGGCAAGGTTCACTTTGGAGTGTCGGCACCACTCACCGGTGACAACGCTCAGTATGCGCGGCTGTGGCGTCAGAGCTTCGATCTCGCCCTTGAAGACATCAACCGCCAGGGGGGCGTACGTGGCCGCGGAGTGGTGCTGGATTGGGAAGACAGTGAGTCCGATCCAAAACAGGCGGTCAATCATGCGCAGAGGTTCACCGCCCGCAGCATTCCAAGTGTGATTTACGGCCCCTTCGCCTTCGGTCCAGACCGGCGCATGTCCCACCAGACGTTCAAAGAGCTGATCGTCCACAACGGCGCTTACGTACCAGCCAGAACCCTCAGCGTAACGAATTGAGCCTATGCGGAGCAGAAACTTGTACGATACCACCTTCGGTCTGCCGATGGGCGGACGTATTACTTTTTAGTGCTACGAGGTGATTTTCCATGAATCGACGTACCTTCCTGACCTCCGCCGCCGCGACTGCCGGTCTTGCCTTGGCCAAGCCGCTTCTTGCTACGACCACCGGCACTGCCACCTTAACCCACAAAGAGAGAGTTGACCGCGCCTTAAGCGGACAGGACGTGGATCGGCCGCCATTCACCTTCTATCACCACTACAAACGGCCAACTCCGCAGTTGGAAGCCCAGGACCATCTGGACTTTCACCGCACCTACAATACTGACATCGTCAAAGTCATGAACGACTTCGATTATCCGGCATCGACCACCGGTAAGTGGTATGAGCTGAAGCCGCTTGATTCTCCATACCCAAATCAACTGACAACGCTCAAGCTAATCGGCGATGGGTTGAACGGAGATGCGTACTTTATCGATACGCTCTATGGACCCTATATGACAGCCATGATTTTGTTTGGGGCGCAACCTCAGTTCGCCAAACTGGGGAAATCGGAAGAAATTCAGGACCAGGTGATCGGCAGCCTTCGCGACTTTCAGAAGCAGAACCCTGACGGGTGGCACACTGCGTTAGAAGCAATTACCCAATCCACAGTCAACCACATCCGGCATACCAAGGATATTGGGGCTTCAGGAGCGCTGGTGAGCGTATTCAATGCGGAAAGCAAGTTCGGCTCTGTCTCCGATTATGAGCACTACACTCGTCCGTATGACAAACGGGTCTTTGATGCGCTAGCGGACACCAAGTTAACGGTGTTGCATTTGCATTATCTGGAGAGACCGTACATCGACCAGTTTAAGCATTTCGATGCGCCGGTGGTTCAGTACTCTGTGAAAACCAGCGGAATTCCTGTTTCTGAGGTGCGCAAACACTTCTCGCAGACGATCGCGGGCGGTGTGGATGAAATTGACTTCGACAAACTGACGACCGCGGAGATGCGGAAACAGTGGACGGAGGCAAGAGAGCAGGCGGGAAGCAAATACATCGCAGCGCCTGGTTGTTCGGTTCCCAATAACTCGACGCCTGCCGAGCTGGCGCGTTTTCCGCGGTCTCTCGGCGTTTAAAGCATTGCAGCGCTGAGCCTCCGCCAACGGTATCAAGACTAAATAAGGCGGGATCTCCGGAACGGAGCACCGAATCTGTTTGTTTTTTTTGCAGGGCGCGAGAAATGGAGTTTTTTAGTGATGAACTATCGATCGATTGTGGTGTCGCTTCTCCTCTGGATCACTTATCCGTGTGCTCTTCCCCAGACCGTCCCGACATCCGAAGCGAACTGGCGGAAGGACCTCCTTACCTGGAGGGAACTTCAGGCAAAGAAGTTGCAGGCACCGGATGGATGGCTGTCTCTGGCAGGCCTTGAGTGGCTGAACGAAGGAGACAACATGTTCGGGTCGGCATCCGATAACCGGATTCGCATCCAGGCAGATATCGCTCCGCATTTAGGAGTGTTGCGCCTGAGCTACAACGCCGTGAGCCTTGCGCCTCCATTGGGAGGCTTTCCCCAAGGTCTCTTGTTGGACGGGCACACGCCAAGAGCTCAGGTGCTGGCCAGCGAACACACTCCAAGCATCCTAACCGATGGTACATTGAGCATGTTTGTGATTCATCGCGGAGACCGGTATGCTCTTCGCATCAAAGATTCACATTCTTCTGCGCGGCTCCAATTCCACGGGCTCAAGTGGTATGCACCGAATGAGAAATACTGGATTGCCGCCCAATGGATTCCTTATGCTCCTGCAAAGATTGTGAGGATCCCTACGATCCTCGGAACTACGATCGAGATGCCTGTACCGGGAGTGGCGGAATTTGTACTCGATGGTCGAACGATACGATTGGAGCCGGTCCTTGAGTCGGCGAAGGATACGCAGCTTTTCTTTATTTTGCGAGATACAACCAGCAAGACTATGACTTACGGAGCTGCGAGATTCTTGTACACTACATTTCCAGATCAGGGCTTGAACAAGCCCGGGAAGCTCTGGTTGGACTTCAATCGATTGGAAAACCCTCCCTGCGCCTATACCGCTTATGCTACCTGCCCTCTGCCTCCACCACAGAACCGCTTGACAGTCGCTCTTCCTGCCGGCGAGCAGCGGTACCACGAGTAGTACTTCCAATGATCCCTCGCAGAGCTGCGGGCCATCCTCCTCGCCATTAACGAGTAGTGTCGAGCAAAGCCCATGGAAATGCCGATGCGGTCCCGATTCAATCAAATTCATTCTGGGAAGTGTTCGGCTTTTTACTCCTCTGGGCTCATTTCATCTTCCAAAGGCCCCCGCCTTTGCGGCTTTGTGATCCGTGCAAAGGAGGCGGAGCATCTCCCTGCTCCGGTTGAAACTCTGCATGCGCAGCCGATCGCCGCGAGGTATCCTGCCTGCGCCGAACAGAACTATGCCAGGAGAGGAAATGGGAGCCCGTGCAGAAATGTGCGAATTAAGCGAACTAAGCGAACTAAGTACTGGTCTTCTGCCGGTTCCTCGTCCCCTGCCACCGAGTCGGCAGGTGCCCGTGTTCCAACCCATTCATTTGAGTCCGGATAAGGTCCAGGACTTATTCCGAGGCTGGACTGGGGCTGTGGGTTCCCAGTTTCCAAGTAAAAATGCGCGAAAAGCGAGATAAGCGAGATAAGTCTCCTTCTCAAGTGCTGGCTTGCCGATTCTTCCCCATGACGGACGGGGCCTCCTCTGCCTACGCGCTACGGATTGGCGAGCGCCCCGTCTGTCATCCAGCGTCCCTCCCCTGCGCTCCCCCGGATTTCCTGTCGAGGTTGGTGGCGTTGGCGAGCTTCATGCGGCTTTCTTTAACGGAAAGCCGCACACATGGCCTCACGCCGGTGTCTGGTGGTGTAGTGTCTTCCAAGTTGTCAAAACTGCTCAATCAAGAGAACGCACTGAGCGCACCCTGCTTAAAGCACTTTCGCAATTACTCTGGCCCGATAAGGGTCGCGAGGAGTGGTGCCGCCGCGCCCGGGCCCCCAAAAAGCCGTGTCGCTTCGGTCGGCACCAATTGCGAATCTGCTTACGCTGTGATTTCTGCTCTCCGCAGGCGCCCTCGCGGGGCGCAAGAATGCTGCGGACAGGCGTGAACCGTCGCTTTTAGATGTCACCTTACTGTTTGCTACACCCAAGTTATCACGCGGACAATCGCTGATACTTTCCCGGTGGTTGGCGGCAGATGCACGGGTAGAGCGCGCCGGTGCAAAGCCAAGCAGAGCCGTCGTGGTAAAACGGCGCCGACGTGTGGATACTTGCTCACACAGTAGTACGGTTTGTAGACCGTGTCCAGAGACTGAGCGGGAGAAGGTATTTTTGGTAACCAAGCGCGTCCATTACCAGCCCAAGTCCAATCACAGTCGAGAGGCATAGCGCGGCGCGTTTCAGCGCTGGTCATCTCGAGAATCGGCCCCCATCTGCGGCTTCACGCTCGAGGTCATAAAGGTGGACATTGAGCTTCAATCGCCGAAGGAGTAGACAGCAGGCGACTTGGACGTATAAGAGTTGGTGCGGTGGACTAGCGTCGCCATAAGGGGAAACAGTCATGGGAAGCAGTAATTCGAGAGTCTTGTTTTTAGTGGAACCATGGGTCTTAGCTTTGGTTCTAGCGACGAGCGCAGCCGGACAGCAAACGACGCCCACTCCGACCTCGCCACCAATGCCGATGATGCAGGTTACTCCCAATACAAACCTGGTATCTCCGGAAGTACAGCCTGACGGAACTGTCACCTTCCGCCTGTGGGCGCCAGACGCCAGGGAAGTGAAGTTAAGTTCCGAAGGCGAGGAGTCGGTTGCCGGCGCGACCCGGGAACGTGTCCTGGCGGCAATGAAAGGCGTGCCGTTGACCAAGGGCACCGATGGAATCTGGGCGACCACGGTCGGACCCTACCCCGCCGGAGCCTATCGATACACACTCATTGTCGATGGTGTGAGCACAACCGATCCGAAGAACGCTGCCTCAAGCGAATCACTGTCTTCGGTCCGCAGCCTGTTTCTCATCCCCGGCAACTTCGCAGATGCGAAAGACGTACCGCACGGTGATGTGGCCGTCGTCTATTACCAGTCGAAGACGCTCGGCAGGCTGCGGCGGATGCACATCTACCTTCCGCCTGGATATAAAAAGGGGACAGAAACCTACGCTGTGCTTTACCTTCTTCACGGCGGAGGGGACTCTGACGATTCGTGGACCTCTGTTGGACGCGCCAATTTCATCCTGGATAATCTCATCGCGGAGGGACGGGCAAAGCCGATGATCATCGTGATGCCCGCTGGCCACGTGAGTCCACACATGGATATGCGATCGATGGGCGCGGATGTTGCCTCCGACCCCTTTTCGAACGATCTCCTGAACGACGTCATCCCCTTTGTCGAACAGCATTATCGCGTAGTTACCGACGCGCCTCATCGTGCAATCGCCGGTCTGTCGATGGGTGGGGTCCAGACGCTGAACGTATCGCTAACCCATCCCGGCTTCTTCTCCTACATCGGAGTGTTTAGCTCCGGCTGGTTTCCTCAAGTACGATCGCAGTTCGAGCAGACAAACCTGGGGTCACTGCAAAGTC
>Ga0302325_10018550_pt1 | contig 14659 bp, 12 predicted proteins | sample Palsa_T0_2_FD_201948 | JGI IMG/M metagenome (GOLD analysis project Ga0302325, IMG submission 201948) | Peat permafrost microbial communities from Stordalen Mire near Abisko, Sweden - Palsa_T0_2 | ecosystem: Environmental > Terrestrial > Soil > Palsa > Peat permafrost | place: Sweden: Abisko... | reverse complement strand
CGCGCGGGACGTACCGATCGTCTATCTGTTCAACCCGCAGTACGTGTACGTCTACCGCACGCGGCTGCGCGGGTTCGCGCCGAACGCCTTTACGCCGACCTGGAACGCCTATGCGTGGTCGATCGCGGCCGCGCCGGGCCGCCAGGACTTGCGCGGCCGCCTGGGGCAACGTTCCCGCTAAAGAGAGAGGCGGCGCATGGCTATCGCATTCTTGCGGCACGGCAGCAACGCGGTGATCGGCTTGGGCATGCTCGCGATCGTCGCGGCGGCCCTGGCCGGTGCGTTCCTCCCGGCGGCCCCGGCGGTCGCGATCGGCGTCGTACTGTTCTTCCTGACCGAATACGGCACGCATCGCTACGTCCTGCACGCGCCGCCGGCGAGGTCGGCGTTCATCCGCACGCTGCAGCACCGGCTCCACTACGACCATCACACGGAGCCGAGCCGCCTCGATCTCCTGTTCCTTCCGTGGTGGGCCCTCGCCCCGATCCTGCTCGTGTTCGGCGTCGTCTACTTCGCGATCACGCGCAGCGCCGGCGTGACGTTCTCCTTGATCCTCGGCAACCTGATCGGACTCCTGTACTACGAATGGGTGCATTACGTCGCCCATATCCCGTACCAGCCGCGCACGCCGTTCGGGCGCTGGATGAAGAAGTACCACCTCTGGCACCACTTCAAGAACGAACGTCTCTGGTACGGAGTCACAAATCCAACGATGGACTTCGTCTCGCGCACGTACGCGCGGGTCGACGACGTCGAGAAGAGCGGCTCGACGCGCGTGCTCTACCCGTAGCGCTCGTTCAGGGCGTGCGCGCATACGCGGCGACGGCCGCCCGGATGCCTTCGGCATAGGGTGTTCCCGCGAAGCCGAACTCCGCGTCGAACTTCGTCGAGTCGAACAGGTACGGCGCGTCGCTCTGATAGAGCATCTCGTACGTCGACCGGACGTCCGGATCGAAGAGTCCACCGGCGCGGACCATCAGTCGGTTGAGCACTCGATATTTCGGCGGGACGCCGAATTCGGCTGCGGCCATCTCGATGAACGATCTGCCGCTTGGCGGGTCGGGCGTTGTTGGCAGGTGCCAGACCTGGTTCCACGCCGACTCCCGCTCCAGCAGCATCGCCACGCCGCGGGCTGCGTCGGGAGTGAAGGTCAGCGAGTGCGGGACCGTCGCGTTCACGAGCCACGACGCCGTGGCTCCTTTCGCGAACGGCTCGAGGACGAGGAGGTTCGGCACGGCGTTCTTGACCTTTGGCCCGTAAAAGTCGGCCGAGCGGGCGATCATCGCGGTGAGATTACCCGCCTTGACCTGATCCATCAATGCGGTCGCGATCTGTGCGCGCACGATGCCCTTCTTGCTGCAGGGTGCGTAGGGCGTCTCCTCGGTCATCGGCCCGTCGACCCTTCCGTACATGTACACGTTGTCGAAGAAGAGCAGCCTCGCGCTCGCACGTTTGCAGGCCTCGATCGCGTTCTCCATGATTCGCGGCCACAGCGCTTGCCAAACCGCGACATCGTACTTGAGGCCGGCGACCAGGCAGACGGTGCTCGACCCGCGCACGGCTGCGATCGTTTGCTCGCGATCGGAGAGGTCGGCTGCAACCAGTTCGCCGCCCGCGATCGCGCTTGGATTGCGCCCGACCAAGCGAAACGGCACGCCCGTTGCCGCGAAGTGTGCGGCGAGGTCGTTCCCGATCGTCCCGCCGGCACCGAGGATCGTCGTGAGCATCGTATCACCGGGTCCTCTCCGAGCGCATGCCGGCTCGCCTGGGACGGCCCGCCGCGTCGCGAACTGGTGCAGTATCGACCGCTCGTTCCCCTGCGGTCGTGCGTGGGCCACCCGCGAGGCAGGCGCGTCTCCAACGGAACCGTACGGCGAACGGCCGGCCCTTCTTGTGCCGGCGGAGAAACGCCGAAGCAGCCAGTTAACCTTCGGTCGCCCGAGAATCGGACGGCGACACGGTCACGGCTCGCGCAGATCCGCGGCTGCCAACCTCAGGCTGAGAAAGTCCTTGAGATCGGCGAGTTCCGTGAAGAAAAATCGCCGGTCGGATCCCAGTTCGACGACGCTACCGCGTAGAGCGCCCGAGGGACCGCCTCCAACTTCTCGCCATACGCGCATCACGAACACTCGCTCGAAGCGGCGCGTGCTTCCGATCGGTGGGATCTGCGACATGACGTCTCCTCGGCGCCTTTTTGCGCCGTCCCGGCAAGAAGAAGGGAATAGGAGCCGAGCATAACCCAGAGGCGTTCCCAGAGCGTCTCGGCCGCGGGTGTGGGCGATGGCGATCCTACGGCCAAGCGGCCTTCTCCATTCGCTCGGGCAGGCTCCGGAACGCTTTCGAGACGCCTCGACCCTAGGATGGGCTCAGTCGGAGCGTTTTGCTCCGTCGCAGAAAGCCTTGAAAGGGGTCTCCGGAAATGACACTTCAACATCGTACCAAGAGTCTTCGCAATCGATTTGTGGGACAAAGGTCGGCCATTGCGCTCACGATCCTCGCCGGCGCCGGGCTCATCGGCACCGCGCTCGCCGCCCATCCGGCAATGGCCGGTCACGCCGGGCCGTACTCGCAGTTCGCGGCCAGCAAGACGTGCTCCAAGTCGACGCCTTGCGTCTCGGGAGCAAACACCGGCAGCGGCGACGGCGTCGACGGGAGCAGCGTCGTCAACGACGGCATGGCCGGTCGGTCACAGAATAACGACGGTACCACCGGTTTCACCACCAATCCGAGCAAGACCCAGATGGGACGCTCCGGCGTCTACGGCGCGGATCAATCGACCGACGGAGGTACGGGCAACAGCGGCATCAGCGGTGGCTCCCCGAACGGCAACGGCGCTCTGGGCACTTCGGTTACGGGTTTTGGCGTCTATGGTACGTCCGGGTCGGGCGTGGGCGTGTTCGGCACCTCGACAAGCGCAAACGGAGTCGTCGGCACGACCGCCGCGACCAACGGAGATTCGGCGGTCGCAGGAATCAGCAACGGCACGAGCGGTCACGCCAACGGCGTGTATGGCCGCTCCTCGAACGGCCCGGGCATGTACGGAACGTCGACGACCGGCAACGGTGTCGAAGGACATTCAACAAACGGGGGATCTGCGGGCCTCGCGGGCTATCAGCAGAATTCCTCGAGCAGCACCGGCTACGGCGTCTACGCTGAATCCTCCGACAACACGTCGTCGTATGCGACCCTCAACGCGCAGGGCGACAGCGCCAACACCTATCCGTTCCAAGCGCTGAACAAGGCAAATGACGTCGCCTGCTTCATGGACCCGGTCGGCGACTTCGCGTGTTCGGGCTCGTCCGACTTCAAGAGCGTCCGCACGCGTCATCTGAACAGCAGCGGGCAGCGCGTCCTCGCGTACGCCGCCGAGTCGGCCTCCGCAACCCTCGACGACGTGGGAACGGCCAGCATGGTCGACGGGATTGCAAACGTGGTCATCGACCGGGCCTTCGGCGCCACGATCGACCACAGCACCCCCTATCACGTCTTCCTCACGCCGGACGGCGACGCGTCGCTCTACGTCGCGCAGAAAACCCCGGCTGGCTTCGTGGTCCGCGAGACCCACGGCGGGCGTTCCACGCTGTCGTTCGACTTCCGCATCGTGGCGCGTCCGCTCGACGCCAAATACGACCGGCTCCCACTCGCCCCCGCAGACAGAGTTCCGGGCAAGAGAAAGGCCCGGTGAAGAACCGCTAAGCGCCAAACGAGGTAGGCGGGTCACCGAGAGCATTCGGTGGCCCGCTTCGTTCTTCGGCGAACTGTGCCGTGTGTCGCGACGACGATTCGGTCGTTATTGCCGCGCGGCATGCGGCGTTCGCAACATGTGTGCTGGAGCGGCGGCGCTTGGCCCGGGAAAGGCGACGATGCACGGCGAGTCAGCTGCCGGCCATTCGTCGCGTTCGAGCGCCACGCGCACCGCCCGGTGCACTGGAATCGCTTCGAACGATGCTCGGAGAGCCGGATCCGCGAGTGCGCTGCGTTGCTCGACGAACAACTCGAGCGCACCTCGCAGCGCTTGCCGGGCCGCGTCATGTTCCCCCGTCGCGCGATGCACGCAAGCGTCGATCCAACCGGTACGGATCGGGTAGAATCGCCTGCGGCCTTTCAGCAGCTCGGTACCGCGGCTCAGCGCATCTCTCGCGGCCGGTGCCTGCCCGCTGACGAGGTACGTGATGGCGACATCGTCGAGCACCTCGACGGCGTTGGCCCACCTGCCGGCGCGATCGTTGAGCGCTAGGGCTCGCTCCAGTTCTCTCACCGACGCAGCAAACTCTCGTTGACAGCGCAGGAGACGACCCCGATTCTGGATGAAGGCTGCTTGGAAGCGCGAATCCGGAAGGCGCTCGACGCGCGTGGCGGCGTGCTCGAGCGCGGTCGACATTGCCTGCATGTCACCGCATTGCCACGCTGCGTCCGCGGCGTTGACCAATGCGACTGCCGCCGTCGATTCGGCGGCCCCAGGCAGCAGCGTGCTGTCTGCCGCGCGCCAAGACCACTCGACCGCGTGCACGAAATCGCCGACGTCGATAAGCACGCCGCCGAGATCGCACATCATCGCATCCAGCGAGCGCGTCAGCCCGAGCGATTCGCAAAGGTGCAGTGCGTCGCGGAACTGATGCAAAGACTCGTCGATCTGCCACGACGCCCAGCAGGCGACACCGAGCGCGTTGCGGCAGCCGGCCTCAGCCCAGCGGTCACCGATCTCGAGGCACAACGCGAGTGCCGATCTCGCCAACTCCGCGGCTCGGACGTAGTCGTGGCGTTCCTGGGCCACCCCGCTCGCGTGACGGAGCGCCCGCACGAGGACCTCGACGTCGCCGGCGCTCTCCGCGAGACGCACGGCGTCGGAAACCAACTGCTCTGCATCCATCGCGCGATCGGGGACGAGGGAGCACACTCGCGCCGCAAACGCGGTCAAACGAGCACACGCCACCCAGTCGCCGAGTCGCTCGTAACGCCGACGAGCCTCGAGCGCGCTCTCGATCGAACGCTCGTACGCGCCGCTCGTCTCAAGGCGTCTGGCACGCGCCTCCGCCGCTGCCGCCGGCCAGCGTTCGCCCTGCGTCGAGGCGGCATGCTCCGTCAGGCGCTGGATAAAAAACTCTTCCCCGTTTATGTCGCCTTGCCGGGATGCCAGATCGATGCGGCTCACCAGGGCCGCGCAGATGGCGTCCGCATCGAGCCGCGCCGCCACCTCCTCCAAGTCTGTTAGGTCGGCACGTTCGGCAGCGACGTCGCCCAGACGTGCGTTCATCCGGCTACGAAGTTGTAGCAGCTCGAAGCGTTCGCGGTCCTTGCCGGCGTCGAGCAACAGCGCACGGCTGATGAGATCGCGCGCTTCGGCAGTTGCGTTGAGTCGCGCAGCGCGTCGTGCCGCGCTCGCATAATAGCGCGCCGCGCTCGCAGCGTCTCCGCCGCGCTCGTAGTGCTGCGCGATCTCGCCAGCCCGATCGCCCAACTCGTCATGGATGGTCGCATCCAGCATGCGCGCGATGCGCCGATGCCGTCGCGATCTCGCCCCCGGCGGGACGGCGTCGTAGATCGCCGCGTGGACCAGGTGATGCGTGAACGCGTACTCGTATCGGCCGCGCTCGGTCGACTCGCGCACGAGGTGCCGATCGAGCAGTTCGTCGATCCCGTCCAAGAGTGCGCCTTCCGGGAGTCCGGCGATCTCACGCACGATATCGACGGTGAACGCCTCACCCGCCACGGCGGCAACCTCGGCCACCGTACGGCTCGCCGGCGTGAGGGATGCCACGCGGTCGGTCATCATCGCGCCGACGCTCAGCGGAACCACCGGATGGCTCTCGGGCCCAGCTCGCTCCGCGTCGCGAAGCAACTCGGTCACGAACAACGGATTGCCCTCGCTTCGCCGGCTCAACGACGCGAGAAACTCAGATGACGATGTCGTCTCCCGCGGAGCGAGGGCCTCGACCAGGAGGGCGACTTCGCTTGCGTTCAAAGGGCCGACGTCCACCCGTTCCGCGGATGGCGGGGCTGCGTGATCGAGCGCGCGCAAGGGATGGCTGCGGCCCGCGTCCTCCCGCCGGTACGTCGCAACGACCAGTATGTGTGAACGAGCGAGGCGCGGCACGATGGCGGCGATCCCCTCGACCGTCGCCGCCCCGGCGCGGTGGAGGTCTTCGAGAATCACGAGAAGCGGACGCGGGCGCGCAAGGGCAACGAGCGCCTGTGCGAGCGCATCCAGCAGGCGAGCACGTTCACTCTGCGGATCGAGTCGAACGAGCGGCGGGAGGTCCGGCCGATGCGCCCGCAGCTCGGGTACGAGTACCGCGACCGCAGCGAGGAGTGGAGGCGCGAGAGAGGTCCCGGCGAGCAGGGGCAGCGCGTCGCGCAGCGCCATCGACAGACACTGGTATGGATCGCGCTCGGGCAAACTCGTCGTGCCGGCGATGACGCGGCCACCTTCGGCTTCTGTGATCAGTGCGAGTTCCGAGACGAGGCGGCTCTTTCCGATACCTGCCACGCCGCGCACGAACGCGAGGCTGCCGTTCCCACGCGCCGCTCGCAACCACTGGTTGCGAAGTCGTTCCAGCTCCTCGCTCCGTCCGACGAACGGCGAAGGATCGGGCGTCCGCTTCGAGGCGAACTCCGACTCGCCGAGCGCACTCGGAATCGCCACTCCACGCGCTACCGCATCGCGCAGCACCAGGGTCTCGGGCATCGGGTCGACGTTCATCTCCGCGCGGAGACGTCGCGAGAAAAGGTCGAACGCCGATAGTGCCCCGGCGGAATCGCCGGAATCGTAACGCACCGCCATGAGCTGCCGAAGAGCATCCTCGTGCCATGGATCGGCGGCGAGCAACTGCTGCGCGTACTGTGCGGCCGCGGCAAACGCGCGGCGGCTCCGCTTCGCGACGATCAACGAGCCGAGGTCCGCGAGGTAGAGCTGCCGCAGACGCTCTCGCTCGGCCGCTACCCAGTCCTCGTCGATCTCGTTCAGGAAATCGCCTGCGTAGAGTGCTACCGCTTGTTCGAGCGTCGCCTGCTCTGCGCGCAATCGTTCGAATTCGGCAACGTCCAGGTCGAAGCGGACCGACGCATTCCAGGCAATGCTGTGTCCGTCGAGTGTCACCCACTGCGCGCCGGCGACGGGGGGCAGCGCCTTGACGAGGCGATGAAGGTTGCGCCGCAGATTCAAGAGCGCCGTCTCTTCAGGCTCATCCGGCCACAACGTGAAGGCCAAACGGCTGCGCGGAATCAGCTCGCCGCGATGAACCAGCAGAAATGCCAGTAGCGGCAAAGTCCACGTCCGGCTCGGCAGCTTGATTTCCGCTGCGTGATCGAAAATGCGGCCACTGCCGAAGAGTTGCACGCGCAGCACGGCAAGGTGGGTTTTCGCGCCCTTCGGCGACCCCCCTCCGGCGACCCAAACCCGCCGCCAAAGGAGCGATTGCGAGCGGGGGCGGCGCAGCTCAAGGGCTTTGCAGCCGGGGCTGTTCGCATCACGCTATCCGCAGCGTACGGAAGCCGGACGTCCCTCCTCCACGCGATTGTTCGGACCGGGGCGCGGTCGATGTACCGCTTCTCCGAGGATTGGCGACTACCGCACACCCTGGACGGCGCGACGCAGACGGTGACCGCGGGGCCGATGGCGTCGCAGGAGATCGTCAAGCTGCGCGGCGGCAACGGTAGTGGTTTCGTGGCAGCGAAGTCAGCGTCGCCGAACGAGAACCCGACGCCGTTCTCCAACTTCCTCGAGTGCTCGCGATGTTTCTGATCCCAGCCCGAAACTCTCTACGCCTTTACGTCGACCGCGGCGAGCGACGGCAGCGCGTTCCGCGGCAGCAGGCGCTTCGGTTCCTCGGCAGCAGGCGCTTCAGTTCCTCGGCAACAGCCGCATCAGTTCCTCGGCCACGGTGTCGAGAGGGTCGCCGTTCCCCTGCGCGCGGCACAGGATGAGCGCGCCCTCCATGCCGGCGAGCGTCGCAAGGGCGATCGACCCGGCCCGCCCCGGTGGAACGCCCGCCGCCTCGAGCTGCTCGCGCAGAAGGTCCACCCACGACGCAAAGGTCGCGCGGATGACCTCGGCGAGCCCGGCATCGCCGGCGATGGCGTCGATCGCGACGCCGGCCACGACGCAACCCGACGAACCGCCCGAACTGCGCACGACCGCACGCCACAGGTCGATGAAGGAGCCGAGCACTTCGCTGGGAGTGCCGCCTCCCGACGCGCGCTGATGCGCGAGCACGCGCTCGGACGTCCAGCGGATCGCCTCCTCGGTGAGCTGCTTCTTGCCGTCCGGGAAGTGATGGTAGATGGAGCCGCGGGGCGCGCCGCTGTGCGTCAGCACGTCGGACAGCGAGGTCGCGGTCACCCCACGCGACGCGATCAGCGCGGCGGCGCTTCGCACCATGCTCGCCCTGCTCTCATTCGTCATGCGCCGCCCCCTTGACTATGATGCTCAGCATAGAGCATACTGATGCCGGCCGCTATGACGGTCATCATAATTGAGAAGGAGCCACTCCGATGCCCATGATCGACGTGACCGCCGCCGCGGGAACTTTCGAGAACAAGCGTGCGCTGACGAAGGATCTCACCGCGGCCCTCATACGGTGGGAGAAGGTGCCGAACATCCCGCTGTTCCTGGACAACACGGCCGCCTTCGTCCACGATCTCGCACCCGACGCCCTGTCGACGGCTGCGGGCGCGAGCAACTACGTTCGCGTCGATGTGTTGACGCCGGCCGGAGTGCTCGATCGCGAAAAGAAGCTCGGCGTCGTCAAGGAGATGACCGACATCGTCGCGGCTGCCGCCGGCGATCCGAGCCTCGCGCAGCGCACGTGGGTCCTCATCACCGAGGCGCCCGACGGAGGTTGGGGCATCGACGGGCACGCGTATACCGGTGCCGAGATCGGCGAGGCCGCGCGCCGCGAACTCGCCAACGGGTAGCCTCGCGAGGCCACGCGCCCCGCGTTGAGCGTGGCGCGCCCGCCCATCCGAATGGACCGTCCGTTCGGCGGCTGGCGCGCCCCGGATTCCGACGCTACCATCGCGCTGTATGCGTGGGGTCGTGCGTCCGTGATCCTCCTTGAAGCCGGGCTCGTCGTGCTGACGCTCGTGCTGTTCGCACTGTTCGACGTGTTCGTCCGGGCCTGCGACCGGCTGTAGCGATGTTCGATCAGATCGTCGGCCTCGTGCTCTCCGTGCTCGCGCTCGTGTACCTGACGTACGCGATGCTGCGCCCAGAGAAGTTCTAGGCCACGTGACCGCCCTTGGCTGGCTGCAGGCCATCGTCTTCTTCGGCCTCGTTCTCGCGCTCACGCGTCCGCTCGGCGCGTACATGGCCCGCGTGTTCGCGGGCGAGCGGACGTGGCTCACGCCGGTCATGGGACCCGTCGAGCGCCTCATCTTTCGCGCCTGCGGGGTCCATCCCGAGCGCGAGATGACCGCGGCGGGCTATCTCTTCGCCACGCTCGCGTTCAGCATCGTCGGCCTGCTCTATCTGTACGTGCTGCTGCGCACGCAGAAATGGCTGCCGCTCAACCCGCAGGCCTTCGACAACCTCTCGCCCGACAACGCTTGGAACGTCGCCGTCAGCTTCACGACCAACACGAACTGGCAGTTTTACTCGGGCGAGAGCACGATGAGCTACCTCTCGCAGATGGCGGGGCTCACGTGGCACAATTTCCTCTCGGCGGCGGTCGGCATCGCGATCGCGATCGCGGTGATCCGCGGCGTGTGCCGGACCGACCGGTCGACCGTCGGCAACTTCTGGGTGGACCTGACGCGCTCGATCCTGTACGTGCTCTTGCCGGTCAGCTTCGCCTGTGCCCTCGTATTGTGCTGGCAGGGCGTGCCCCAAAGCTTCCACTCGTACCAGGACGTTACCACACTCGAGGGCGCGAAGCAGACGATCACGGCCGGACCGATGGCGTCGCAGGAGGTCATCAAGGAGCTCGGCACCAACGGCGGCGGCTTCGTCAACGCGAACTCGGCGTCGCCGAACGAGAACCCGACGCCGTTCAGCAACCTGATCGAGATGATCCTCATCTTCGCGATCGGTGCCGGCCTCACGTACACCTATGGGCGCTATGCTCGCGACCAGCGCCAAGGCTGGGCGCTGTTCGCCGCGATGTCCTTGATCTTCGCCGGTGGTTTCGCCGCGTCGTACTGGGCCGAGGCCAGCGGTAATCCGCTGGTCCAACACCTGGGGGTCGCCGGCGGAAACTTGGAGGGCAAAGAGTGCCGCTTCGGCGTCGCGGCGTCATCGCTGTTCGCGACGGTCACGACGGACACGTCCTGCGGCGCCGTCAACGCGATGCACGACTCGTTCACGCCGCTCGGTGGCCTCGTGCCGATGGCCGACATGCAGCTCGGCGAGATCGCATTCGGTGGAGTCGGCACGGGGTTGTACGGCATGATCCTGTTCGTCGTGCTTACGGTGTTCATCGCCGGCCTTATGGTCGGCCGCACCCCCGAATTTCTCGGAAAGAAAATCGAGAAGCGACAGGTGCAGCTCGCCATCATTGGCGCGCTCGTGCTACCCGTGTTCGCCTTGGTGCCGACGGCGATCTCCGTGCTGGTACCGGCCGGCACGGCGACGCTCGGCAACACCGGCATTCACGGGTTCTCGGAGCTGCTCTACGGCTTCACGTCGACGACCGAGAACAACGGAAGCGCCTTCGCCGGCCTCGGCGGAAGCCTGTACTTCAACGTCGTGATGGGCATCGTCATGCTGTGCGGGCGTTTCCTATTCCTCATCCCCGCACTGGCGCTGGCCGGATCCCTGGCCGGCAAGAAGAGCGTTGCCGAAACCGCGGGTACGTTCACGACGTACTCGCCGATCTTCGTCGGCCTCCTACTCGGCGTGATCACGATCGTCGGCGCGCTGACCTTCTTCCCGGCGGACGCCCTCGGGCCGATCGTCGAGCACCTCTACATGCTCAAAGGAACCCCTCAGTGATCTCGCAACGCCGCCTCGAGCGCCGCCCACGCGCCCGCTCGCTCTTCGATCGCGAGATCGTGGTGCGCGCGATCGGCGACTCGTTCGTCAAGCTCAACCCGCGTTGGCAGGCTCGCAACCCCGTGATGTTCACGGTCGAAGTGGGCGCGCTCGCCGTCCTAGTTTTCTGGCTGCGCGACCTGATCTTTGCAGGTGGGCACAACGCGGGTTTCGACTTCGCGATCTCGGCGTGGCTCTGGTTTACCGTGCTGTTCGCAAACTTCGCCGAGGCCGTCGCCGAAGGCCGCGGGAAGGCCCAAGCCGACTTCCTGCGCCGCACGAAAAGCGACGCACAGGCGCGCCGCGTGCGCGGCGGCGTCGAAGAAATGGTGAGCGCGGCCGAGCTGCGCAAGGGCGACGTCGTTCGCATCGAGACGGGCGAGCTGATTCCCGGCGACGGCGACGTCATCGAAGGCGCGGCGACGGTCGACGAGTCGGCGATCACCGGCGAGTCCGCTCCGGTCATTCGCGAGGCCGGCGGCGATCGCAGCGCCGTGACCGGCGGCACCCGCGTCCTCTCCGACCGCATCCTGATCGCGATCAGCTCGAACCCCGGCGACACGTTCCTCGACCGCATGATCTCGCTCGTCGAAGGAGCAAAGCGTCAGAAGACCCCGAACGAGATCGCCCTCTCGATCCTGTTGGCCGGCATGACGATCATCTTCGTGTTCGCCGTGGGGACGCTCGGGCCGTTCTCCATCTACGCGGGCAAGGTGCAGAGCGTGACGGTGCTGATCGCGCTGTTCGTGTGCCTGATCCCGACCACGATCGGTGGCCTGCTCTCGGCGATCGGCATCGCCGGCATGGACCGCGTGTTGCAGCGCAACGTTCTCGCGATGAGCGGGCGCGCGGTCGAGGCCGCCGGCGACGTCGACACGTTGTTGCTCGACAAGACGGGGACGATCACCCTCGGGAACCGCCAGGCCGCGGAGATTCTCGCGGCGGACGGGGTGACGCAGGCCGAATTGATGCGAGCTGCCTACCTCTCGTCGCTGCCCGATGAGACCCCCGAAGGCCGCTCGATCGTGGTCCTCGCGCGCGATGCGGTCGCGGCTTCCGACGTCGCGCTCCCCGAGGGCGCGAACTTCGTGCCCTTCAGCGCGTACACGCGCATGAGCGGGGTCGACCTCCCCGGCGGATCCGCGATCCGCAAGGGCGCGCCGGATGCCGTTCGCGGGTGGGTGCACGAGCGCGGGGGCGACGCCGGCGACACGGTCCTGGCGGCCGACGTCGAGCGCATCGCGCGCAGCGGCGGCACCCCGCTGCTGTTGGCCGTCGACCGCCGCGTGCTGGGCGTCATCCACCTCAAGGACATTCTCAAGCCGAACATGCGCGAGCGCTTCGATCGTCTGCGCGCGATGGGCATTCGCACCGTGATGATCACCGGCGACAACCCGCTGACGGCGAGCGCGATCGCGCGCGAGTCCGGCGTCGACGACTTCCTTGCCGAGGCGCGTCCGGAGACCAAAATGGCCCTGATCGAACGAGAGCAGGCGTCGGGCCGGCTGATCGCGATGACGGGCGACGGCACGAACGACGCGCCCGCTCTCGCGCAAGCCGACGTGGGCGTCGCGATGAACTCCGGCACGCAAGCGGCGAAGGAGGCGGCCAATATGGTCGACCTCGACTCCGACCCCACGAAGCTGATCGAAATCGTCGAGATCGGCAAGCAGCTGCTGATGACGCGCGGTGCGCTGACGACCTTCTCGATCGCCAACGACGTCGCGAAGTACTTCGCGATCCTGCCGGCGATGTTCGCGGTCGCCTACCCGGCCATGGACGCGCTCAACATCATGCGCCTCACAACGTCGCAGAGCGCGATCCTGTCCGCGGTCATCTTCAACGCGCTGATCATCGTCGCCCTGATCCCGCTCGCGCTGCGCGGCGTGACCTATCGGCCGCGGGGCGCCAACGCCGTGCTGCGCGACAACGTCCTCATCTACGGCGTCGGCGGCATCATCGTGCCGTTCATCGGGATCAAGCTCATCGACCTGATCCTCGCCGCGCTGCACCTCACGTAGGAACATCATGCTCGATACGCGCTCGAATACGCCCGCCGGCCGGCCCGGTACCCACCCGGCTGGGGAACTCGAGAGGGACGGCATCCTCGCGCACCTGCGCACGTCGGTGCTCTTCACCGTGGTCTCCGTGCTCGCGCTCGGCCTCGTCTACCCCGTCGTGATGACCGGGATCGCGCAAGTGCTGCTCCCCTCGCAAGCCAACGGGTCGATGGTCACGGTGAACGGCAAGATCGTCGGCTCGGACATCATCGGGCAACTGTTCACGAAGCCGCAGTACTTTCACGGGCGGCCCTCCGCGGCCGGCAAGAACGGCTACGACCCGACGGCAACCGGTGGAACGAATCTCGGCCCGACGTCGAAGAAACTGATCGACGCGACTCGCGCCACGATCGCCGCGCTGAAAAAGGAGAATCCCGACGCGACCGGCCCCGTGCCAATGGATCTCGTGACGTCCAGCGCAAGCGGCATCGATCCCGACATCAGCCCCGAGGCTGCATATTACCAGGCCCCGCGGATCGCCAGGGTGCGGAACCGCTCGCTCGAGGACGTGCGCTCCTTGATCGCCGCGAGCGCTCACCCGCGCGAACTCGGCTTCCTCGGAGAGCCGCGCGTCAACGTCCTCGAGCTGAACATCAAGCTCGACCACCCGCCGCGATAACGCAGCGCCGCCGGGTCGAGCGTTCCACGGCGACTCCGGATGCGCCGAAAACTCTGTATCGCGACTCAACGAGAAGAGAATGAACACGACGTCACGGAGATTCGAGCTTTTGAGGCGTTCGGCACGCCGCATTCGCCGGCACGAACGGGGAAAGGGCTATTCTGTGGAATCGCGCAAAGTTGTCGGAATGCATGTTCGCATGCTCGCACGGGTCGCGCTCGCCGGCGCGCTGCTCTGTGCGCACCTGGTCACGTGCGGTGGCCCCGTTGCGATCGCGCAAGTAGCGCAGGCAGCGCCGACGCCGATGCCCACGGCGACCGCGTCCGGCGCTGCCGGTGATCCGTGCACGACGCTGCTGTCGGTCGTCACGAGGCCGACCGTCACGACGTCCGTGTGTGCCGTCAAGAACGGCGGCGTCGTCGTCGAGACGGGCTACACGAACACGGTGACGGCGGGTTCGGGCGGGGGCGTCGCCGCGTCCTATCCGCAGGCGCTCGTCCGGGTCGGCTCCTTCGTGCGCAACCTCGAGTTCGACGTCGTACCCCCGAGCGTCGCTCGCGCATCGAGTGCCGGCGCCATCGCGAGCGGCACGATGGACGCCGGTTTCGGCGCGAAATACGAGCTCGGTTACACCCGCAACGCGTCGTACGGCGTCAACGTCCTGGCGACCGTGCCCACCGGCGACACGGCCTTCACGGCGGGCGGCTCGACGTACGCCGGCAACCTCAACTTGACGTACACCCTGAGCCCGGTCTTTGCCCTCGCGTCGACGATCGGGTTTGAGAGCATCGCCGCACTCGCGAACGGAACGGTCGTGCGCTCGGGCGCGTTCGTCCCGAGCCTCGTGCTGACCGCGGGGCTACCGGCGAACTCGCAGCTGTTCGCAGAGGCGGTGTACTTCAGCCGCGCCGGCGTCGGCCTGCCGAGCCGCCCGCTCTACGACGGCGGGTTCCAAAAGCAGCTCTCGTCGCGCTTCCAAGTCGACGTGGAAGCCGGCTTCGCGCCGGCGCCGGT
>Ga0302325_10018549_pt1 | contig 14660 bp, 15 predicted proteins | sample Palsa_T0_2_FD_201948 | JGI IMG/M metagenome (GOLD analysis project Ga0302325, IMG submission 201948) | Peat permafrost microbial communities from Stordalen Mire near Abisko, Sweden - Palsa_T0_2 | ecosystem: Environmental > Terrestrial > Soil > Palsa > Peat permafrost | place: Sweden: Abisko... | reverse complement strand
GGAAGAACCGGCGGAAAGTTGCCGAGTGCCGTGGATCTCTGCATCTGCATTCCCAGCGATCAGACACCCCGCGTCCAGGAAGCGCACATTGTAACCGGACACATTCTCTGCGAATTGATTGAGGAAACGCTGTTTGAGCAGGCTTGATTTGCCGCGTGAAAAGCCGAGCTACGCCCGGGACGAGCTGGCCGCCCTTTCCAGTTCGATCCGCATAGCGCAGAACTCAAGTCCATAACAAAAACCCGAGCGATTGCAAACGATACCGGCAATGCGGATTGTCCTGCCCGTGGTTCGGAATCTGACTTCCATCAGCTCGCCGGGCTGCATGATGACCCCTGCGTAGAGCTCCATACCCGCGCGGCTTAACTTGGAAACCAATCCAGGCACGACCAGGTTTGTGGCGCCGGGGACAGCGATCGAAACAGGAGTGTGCGTACGATAGCGGAGGTATCGGCGAGTGTTGGGCCCGTCCATCGACGTAGCAACCTCAAACACAATCTACTTGAGCAAGCCAAAGTCCAGCAGGTATGCCGCAGTGGCCAGACCAATCATGAGCATGCCAACCAGTTCCGCTACCTTGAGCCGCCAAGGCGACGACTGGTTTTGCTGCGCCGAAGCGGCGCGCAGTTTCTCAATCCATGCCAGTTCAGATTCGGTCTGACTTGCTTGCCCTGACCGTTCACCGACGAGCGCCCCGAGGCGGCGGTGATCGTCGGCCGCGAGTGAAACGAAGCGGAAGGGCTGCAACTCACTGTTGACCGGAGGAAGCATTTCTGCGCCTCCGAGCACGGCGCCGGCCCCGGTCAGGAAGATCAACTTGACCTGCGATCCCTGGTCGATCGGTTTAGGGAGCGAAAGGAGACCACCGGTCAGAGAAACCACCTGGAGGTTGGCCCCGGTGGTCTGGCCATTGGGAAAGCGAAGGACCGCTGGATTGAGGCCCTCCAGATGAGCACGCGGTAGGCGAGATTGGGGGAGGTTGTCCATATATCGACTAAGTATGCGACGAGGTGGTTACTAACAGAAGATTACGGAAGTGGGGGTCCGTCTAGCTACCAGCTTTGCCGGACTGGCGAAAGGGGTGCCATGACTTTGGAAACCGTCCCTGGCACACCGATGGACATTCGAATATCCCGCTGCGGTCGCAATGGTTCCGGCGTAGCGACGCAACCAGAATTACAGCTTATTCCTCCGCTTCGGTCACATTCGGAGGGCCCATTCACCGCGCCTTAGGCTCGTCCCTACTTGCGCACTTCGACCACAAGCCGGTAGGGATTCGGCTCCAGTCTCACCGAGAAATCGGCACGGTTTTTTGTCTCCAGCACGACGCGCGTCATGCCGGATACGGGCTGCGCCACGCGAATGCGTTTGAGCAGTGCGTCGCCGACCTCGAATGTTTTCCATTTAAGCTCGGGAGGCAGTCCCGTGTCGTGCAGATCGAAATAAATGCGATCAGGATTGGCCAAACGGTGCGCGTCATAGTGCACCTGATCTTCAAGATTGAGAACCACCTTACTCGAATCCGCTGACGACGAGTGCTCGATTCCGGTAACCATGGGAAACTTCGACGATTCCCGCGGCTTGGGCGGATTGGTCGCCTGGGTTCCTTTGGATGTCGCGTTGGTGTTGGCGGGATTCGCTGTCACGCCCATGGCTGGAGCAACCGGCACAGCCTTAGCTGCGGAGTCCATCGGTTTCGGCGCAGTATTTTCCATCCGCACCATCTTTTTGGCTAACTGTGATGGCTTCAGTTTCCACCAGACTCCAATTGCTGATGCTGAGGCCATCACAATGCACACCAGCAGAACCAACAGGCCGGGCGGACGAGTGACAGTGTCCGATTCTTCGGCCGGCTCCCTACCTTCGGCGATCGGCGCCGCTGCTCGCTCGCTCGGAGCTTCTTCCAACTTTATTGCCGCGACCTGCGCGGACTCAGCAAAGCGTTCCTCATCCTCTAACGTGAGCGCTCCCAGTACCAATTCGGCCACCAGACTCAGGTTGCGTGCGTCTTGGTCGTCGAATCCGAAAGGTTGCGCTGAAAATGCCTGCACTAACCCAATCCGACGCGTTGGACCGCATAACGGCACCGCGATCATGGAACGTGCGCCCAGGCGCCGGCACACCTGCAGGTTGACGCGCGTATCCGTTTCGGTGTCATCGCAACTCATGATCTGGGCGGTGCGGAAGCAAGCCCCGGAGAAGGTCGAATCGCCATCGATGCGAGCGCCCAGGTCGGGCCGGACCGTGCCCGCCGCCGCCCGCAAAACGATCTCGTTGTTTTCCGCAAGTGCGATCGCCAAGCCGTCCGCGCCCGTGATCGCTACTGCTCTCTCTGCGACGAGTTGCAGAACCTCGTCCAGCGCGAATTGCTCTTGAGGTTCGAGCTCCGACCTGGAAACAGCCGCATCGTCTCCGTTCCCGCGGGATTCCAGGGTTTTCCTTCGGCGCACCTGTTCGTGCAGCGCCGAGAACGCCAGTAACGCTTGGAGCCTGTTGGGCTGCGACGTTTCTTGCAGGACATCAGTGGGAGGATCCGTAGCAGAGCTCGAAGCGGTCTGCCCGGGTGAGCAGAGAGGTACTACAACCCCAGCAGACGGAGTCTTCTCTTCAAGGCTCTGATTGGTGGCGGCTGTCGCCATTCCGAGTTCACAACTTCAAGCGCTACCGAGTATGTGCCCTGAATAAATCATAGTCAATAAGTCGGTTAACCTAGTCCTTCTCGCGAGGTTTCGCGAACCGATCCACTTACCTTCTCGCAGGAACCGCAGCCGCATGCGACGGCACTATTTCTTGCCCAGCAGCCGAACGCTGAAAGTAGGGTTGACGTTGAACTCTGCTAGAATGCGTTCAATCACGCTCTTTGGGGGAACTACGCATGCGGCGACGGTTTGTAATTCTTGGTTCACTTGTTTTGACCGGAGTTGTACTGTTTTTCTCACTCTCGTCTTCAGTCCACGCAGCCACGCCGCAGACTGAGCTCAAGGGCGCTTTCCGGCGCTCTGCGATCAATGGGTGGACATTCGTTCATCTGCAGGGTACGCCGCACGAAATCGGCTTTCAGAATGGCTACTTGCTGGCCCCCGAAATTGAGGACGCTCTGAAAGTCACCGTCCTTGAAGCGACGCACGACAGCAAGAAAGACTGGCAGTTCTTCCGCGATGCCGCCGAGAACATGATGTGGCCGCACATCGAGCAGGAGTATCGAGAAGAGCTGCAAGGAATCTCTGATGGTGTCAAGGCCCATGGCCTGAAAATCGATTTGTGGGACGTGGTGGCCTTGAATGCCGCCGAGGAATGGGAATACTACGTCAAAGAATACGACCGGATACACGGCATCAAGGCTACCGCTTCGCTCGGCACTCCCGAACACTGCAGCGCGTTTGTTGCGACCGGCAGCTACACGAAGGACGGCAAGGTCGTAGTTGCTCATAATAACTGGACGGAATATTTGGATGGCGAACGCTGGACCATCGTTTTCGATATTGTCCCCACCAAGGGCAAGCGCATGCTCATGGACGGTTTGCCGGGCGTCATCCACAGCGCCGACGATTTCGTGATGAATTCGTCCGGCATCATCATTACGGAGACTACGATTGGCCACTTCTCGGGGTACGATCCGAACGGCATTCCCGAATTCGTCCGCGCACGCAAGGCGGCGCAATACTCGACCTCCATTGACGATTTTGCGCGCATCATGGAAGAAGGCAATAACGGGGGCTATGCCAATACCTGGCTGATCGCCGACATCCAAACGAACGAAATCGGCCGGCTCGAATTGGGATTGAAGAACGTCACCCTAGAGCGCAAGAAAGACGGTTATTTTGTGGGTTCGAATTTTCCGATCAACGAGAAGCTCATCCGCGAGGAGACGGACTTCGATCCCCACGATATGAGCGCCAGCGCCAACGCGCGCCACGTACGCTGGGAACAGCTCATGGCTGAAAACAAAGGCAAAATCGATCTGGCAGCGGCGCAGCGCTTTCTCGCCGACCATTTCGACACTTACGAAAATAAAGAAGATGCGGATGAGCGTACACTCGATGGCCACATCGACCTTTCGCCGCGCGGGTCCGAGCCCTGGCAGCCACCTTTCGGAATGGCTGGAGCCGTCCAGAACAAAGCGACCGACGCGAAACTGGCTTCGGAGATGAGTTTCAGCGCCGCCGCAGGTCATGCTTGCGGAATGGATTTCAAGGCTGCCGATTTTGTGCGCGCGCATCCGGAGTTCGCCTGGCAGAAAGATCTGCAGCGCGATATGAAGGCAGGCGCGTGGACAACATTCACGGCATCGAACCAGCCTTGACGCGTTCCTGAGAAGCGCGTTCTGGATCATGAGCCGGATAACCAATCAAGTACGTAACCGGCGATCGGCTGGTGCCTCCTCCGCACTCGCCGATCTCCCATCGGTATTGACGGGCACACTTGCTGGCAGAGAGTGTTCCGACGATTTCTTTCAGTTCTTGAGGACTGTAAGCTCGCAGGCAAGAGACCACTCCGTCGAACAACAAGACCACAGGAATTATCGGAATCAAGAACGTCCATAGCAATCGCGACCAACGGAACGGACGAATCCACGGCGTACCGAGAAAGAGCACAAGGATCAAACCAAACACCAGCGCGATCGTTAACGGAGCGCGCCTGGGCACTTCAAATATCCCGATGCCTTCGCCGGCATCGACCGCGTTTTGCAGTATGGCGCGTGCTTCGTGCGGCGGAAAATGGTGGAAGGACGTGAACAGGGTGCGCAGGCCTTTCAAGCCTGCGGGGACGTTCATCGCATCGACCGAACCGGGATAGAAGGTGATGCGATCCTCGGAAGCCTCTTTAATCTTTTGGAATGCCCTCAAGTTTGGATATTTGTCGGTGAGCGAAATTTGAATGTCAACTTGCGGCGTTTCCCTGCCAGTGTCCTGAGATTTCAATCTTCGAGAGAGATCCAACCAGGGTCCGGCTCCGCCGGAACAGAGATCGACAATCGATCGACCGTGTTCTGGTGAACCTGGATCAGTCCGGCTTCGTGTGGCATCGAGCGCTCGCTCGAGCAACGGGACGACGGGCGTGTAGACGTTCAAAAGATTGAATCCAAACTGAAGCGCATCGGTCACTCCATCGCGAAGCGACGGCGAAAACCAAGGTTGATCGTGAATTTCGATGAACTGTATGCGGCGCATCGGAGAATGTGCTCTCATTCAGTATCCATGGTGCGTGGGCGGGCTGACAAATCGTTGCGCGGGCGAAGGAATGCGTCCGCCCCCAGGTGGTTCGTGGTTATTTATAATCGCTGCTTCCAGTTCTCAAACTCTTAACTGGGCTAAGGACACTCATTGCCACTCGACGAAGACATTTATGAAATCCGGCGCGAGAAGCTGAAGAAAATTGAGGCCCTCGGGCATCCAGCGTATCCGCGGAAGTTTAACTATAGCCACACCGTGCCGCAGATCCTGGCGGAGTATGGGGGGCAGACGGCGGAGGAACTGGAGTCTCCGCGGATGACGGTGCGGGTTGCAGGGCGCATCATGGCTATACGTCTGATGGGCAAGGCGGGCTTCGCCCACTTGCAGCAGGATGGGCGGCGGCTACAGATCTACGTCAAGAAAGATGCGATCGGAGACGCCGGCTTTGAGCTGTGGAAGCTGCTTGACCTGGGCGATCACATAGGAGTCCGCGGATATCTGTTTCGCACGCGCACGGGTGAACTCAGCATCCATGCCGAGGAGTTGACGTTTCTTTCGAAAGACCTCCTGCCCTTGCCGGAAAAATTCCACGGGCTCACTGATGTTGAGTTGCGCTACCGGCAGCGGTATGTCGATCTGGTGATGAATCCGGAGGTTCGGGAAGTGTTCTTGAAGCGCAGCAAGCTGGTGCAATCGCTGCGGCGGTATTTCGACGGACAGGGATTCATGGAAGTCGAGACGCCGATGATGCATCCCATTGCGGGCGGAGCGGTGGCTCGTCCGTTTAAGACGCACCACAACACGCTCGATATGGATCTGTTTCTGCGCATTGCTCCGGAGCTGTATCTGAAACGGCTGACGGTAGGCGGATTCGATCGCGTGTACGAGATTAACCGCAATTTCCGCAACGAAGGCCTGGGGTGGAGATGGAATCCGGAGTTCACCATGCTTGAGGCGTATCAGGCTTACACCGATTATCTCGGCATCCTTGACACGACGCAGGGGTCGATCGAGCAGGCGGTGAAAGACGTAAACGGAGGGATGAAGACGAAGTGGGGCGAGCACGAGATTGATTGGTCACACGCTAACTGGCGGCGGATGACGATGCGAGAGGCGATCGTCCACTTCTGGCCGGAGCGCGCCGGGGCCAAGCCGGAGCGCAGTGACTTCGCGGGGCCGGAGTCGGTGCAAGGACTGGTGGAGCGGGTGCGCGGCGCGGGAATTAGTTTGTCCTACGACGCGGCGGCACCGGCTGGTAAAACGATTGCTGCGATTTTTGAAGCGGTCGCCGAAGAGCACCTGATGCAGCCGACTGTCATTTACGAGTTCCCTACTGCGGTCTCGCCGCTGTCAAAGCAGAAGCCGGATGAACCTGACTGGACCGAGCGCTTCGAAATCTTCGCCGGCAAGATGGAAATCGCCAACGGCTTCAGCGAACTGAACGACCCTGAAGATCAGCGGCAGCGCTTTGAGGCGCAATTAAAAGAGCGCGAACGAGGCGACGAGGAAGCGCACCAGATGGATCTTTCTTATATCAACGCGCTTAGCTATGGCATGCCTCCGGCGGGCGGCGTCGGCCTCGGAGTCGATCGGCTGGCCATGTTATTTACCGACTCGCATACGATTCGTGATGTAATTCTGTTTCCTCTGCTACGTCCGGAAAAGCCGGCTAGCGCTGAGGAGAAAGCGGCAGCTCCGCCTGCTTAAACCATTACTTTAAGTCTTGACTGATGCGCTTTGTGGCTGGGGTTTGCTTAGCTCGGGGCCGAGCCCCGTCACCACACCCAACGGCTAGTTGGCTGAGGTGCCTAATTTTTCGGTGGTGCGCCTTTTGCCGGACCGAAGTTCTTGCTTAGATAAGCCAGCAGCGCGGGGCGATCGGCGTCGGGGATTACGGCTCCCAGGTCCTTCATTTTGTCGAGTTCTACAGCCCATTCCTGGCGGGTGAGGTGCTGCTCGGTGATGCGGCTGACGTTGTGGCAGCTGGTGCACGCGGCCTTCACTTTGGCTTGCATGGGGCCGGGCGGCAGCGGCTTGCCGGGAGCGCTCGGCGCTTGCGCGCTTGCAAGAACGACCGATGCGAGTAGAAAGAGTGCCGGGTATATTCTTTGCAGCACGCGGGATTCCTCTAGACTCAGTTCTCAGTTCTCAGTTCTCAGTTCTCAGAAATTCGATAACTCTGAGTCGCCGGACGATACTGTTTCTTTCCCTAATGTTTTATTGTAATTCGACTACGGTGCTGGGCGCAGTGCCTAGGATGGATGCTTGCGCACAGCTCCATAAAAATGCCTCGGCTGCCATTCTCCCGATGGCAGCCGAGGCTCCTTTGATGAACCAACCGTCGGCCCCGGACCCAGCTTCAAGAATTCTGATGGGACCGAGGCCGACTCCCTCTATATATACCAGTATAATGATAGACATTGTATAGATCAAGAAGTTTTCGAACTGGTCGGAAATCTGTCAGGGAAGCGACTACGGGTGCGGGCGGTGTGTCGCCAGACAGAGCGCATCGGGAGAATGCATTGCGGCGGCACAGGAGCGGGCAAGCGTGACGAGGGTCCCTTCGACTCCGCTCAAGGCACGTTCTTCGACATCGCGAGGTCTTCACTTCGTGAAGTCCCTGCCGCGCTCAGGATGACACTTTTTGGATGGCGTGTGCTTAGCGCTGATCGAGCAGATGGATGGTTTCCATGATTGTGTCGCCCACAATCTGCAAGCTCTGGGGGCTGAGTTTGTCCATGGTATCTTGCGCGGTGTGGTGGAAGACATTGTTGTATCCATAGTCGAGATCAATCACGTCAGCGCAGGGGACGCCGCGTTTTACGAACGGCAAGTGATCGTCTTCAATAGCCGCTTCACGGGAGTAGAAGTGGGACTGGTAACCTTCGCGCTCGGCGGCAGCGTAAATCAGATCGAGCAACCAGCGCGTGCTGTTGGTGTCGCGATCGATGTTGAGGTCGGCATCGCCGATCATGTCCATCACCATTAATGCCTTGATCTGCTTCAGGGTTCCGTCTTTCTCCCATCTTTCGGCCAGATGGCGCGTTCCGTAGAGACTATCGGTGGCGGTCCAGGTCCTCACCGCTTCCTCGCCATCGGTCCAGACCAACCAGACGCTGTAGCCATCGCGCTTTTCGCCGGCAAGCTGCCTGGCGAATTCGAGCAGGATGGCAGTTGATGAGCCGCCGTCGTTAGCGCCTAAGAATCCAGAGTTGCGCAAAGGATAGACCGTATCGTAGTGCCCAAGGATGACGATGATGCCATCTTTCGTGCCGGGGAATTTGGCGATGATGTTGCGGACGGGGAACTTCCCTTCTACCGTGTCGGCGATGAAGGTGTCGTCTTCTATGTCCCCCGGTTTGAGATGGTCTTCCTTGAGATGGTCCATGATGTAGCGTTCCAGCTTTTTGTGATTCTCGTTACCCATGTAACGGGTGCCAAAGGCAGTGACTTCACGCGTGTATTCGAAGGCACGCTTGGCATCGATGTGCGGCGGGGGGCTGTTGTCGGGGGGCGCCGATGCGGCTTGCGCAGCTGCAGGCGACGCTGGAGCCGCGGCCGGCGACTCGTAATTTGGAGCCGCGCTGGCTGTGGAGGCTTCGGCGGAAGGGCCTCTTGTGCAGGCTACCGTGCTTGTCAGTACCATCGTAAAAACGATAGCCAGAGAGAGCTCTAACCAAGGACACCAAGGCTCACGAAGGCGTTGTGTGAGATCTTTCTTCGTGCGCCTTTGTGCCCCTGGTGGTTTCATGGTCTTCACGATATCTGCCGGACGATGGTTACGAGTTCTTCTTCTCTGCTCGTTTTTTGCGTTGGTTCGGATGCACAAGCCAGGCTATGGCGGTGCTCAGAACGTACAAGCCCAACATGGGAGCGGCGAAGATGCACATGTTAAGAATGTCGGGGGTAGGGGATACGATCGCGGCTACAACAAAAATGCCCAGCACGGAATAGCGGATGTTGTGCCACATCCAGCCGGCGCTGACGATCCCCATAAGCGCCAGAAAAAATACCAGGATCGGCATTTCGAAAATTATGCCCATGCCAACTATGAGCGTGAGGAACAAGGAGCTGTACTCGCTCAGCGTGATCATCGGCTGGAAGTCTTTGCCGTAGCCAATAAGGAACACGAGCGCTTGCGGGAGGACGACTTTATAGCCGAAATATCCACCGGCGAGAAACAAGCCTATGGTCGAAACCATGAAGGGCAAGACATAACGCTTTTCGTGCCTGTACAGCCCGGGCGAAATGAAGCACCAGATCTGGTAAAGGACAAAAGGCGAGGTGACGAAGAGGCCGGCCATCAGACCGACTTTTAGATAAAGATTGAAAGGCTCGGTAGGATTAACGTAGACCAGTTTGGCCGAAAGATGGTTGCGCGCCAGCGCGTCCATGATGGGACGCTGCATGACTCCGTAGATACGCTCGGCGTATCCCCAGCAGGCGAAGAAGCCGACCGCTATGGCGATGATGGAATAAACGATGCGCTTGCGCAATTCCTCGAGATGGTCGAGGAAGCCCATGCTGGGCATTTGATCTTTATCGCTATCGTTATGTGTAACGGATCCGTTCAGGGATGAGGCGGCCGCTTCAGGCATCGGGCGCTACTTTCGGAGCGACGGCTCGCGGAATCGACAAAGCCACCGAGTCTCCTGCTGGGTTAGACGCGGCGAGCCCCGTCTCTACGGCGGAATTTTCGGCAACCGATTCGGCGGCGGCTGCTTTGACGGCGGCGGCTTCGGCATTAGCTTCTTCGACAGCTTCCAGCTTCTCCGGAGATGGTGGATTGAAGATGCGATTGGCTAAGGATCCGAGCGGAGCCTGAAGGGACGGGATGACTTGCTGCCGACTGGAGGCGGTTCTCCCGCCAACATCAAGGGAATTGACCTCGGACTCGATCTGCGAGCGAAATTCATTGGACGCGCGCCGGAACTCGTTGAGCAGGCGCGCGACCTGGCGGCCGATCTCCGGCATCTTCTTGGGCCCGAAAAGGATCAGCACCAGAAGAAAAAGGAAGATCATCTCGCCTGAAACGCCAAAATTCATGTCCCTATCATAATGCGGGATAGGGGATAGCGGCTAGTCGCGAGGGGGTCGCTGACAAACAATTTACAAACAAGAATGCGCCGGCTCGCGAACTCCGGATTGGACGCTGAAGTATCCCCACGAGCAGTGGGCTCATACATAGGGGACGCGGTGTGGGACAGCATGCTGCTCCACCATACCGCGGAAAGAGCGTTTATCGGAAGGTGTAGCCAATGCTGGCGCCGACGCGACCGGCGTGACTCGAACTGTAGTCAGTATTGTTGTTGATCCAGTAAAAGCGGGCCTCCGGGCGGACGAAGAAACCTCCGTGGACATAGAGCTTGATCCCGCCGCCGAGGTCTACGTCGAAGTGGTCGCTCGATGAGATCAGTTGGCTGCCACCGCACGACGCACCACTCAGAGTACATTCAGAGTAATGGGTGTCGAGCGCGCCGAGGCCTCCGACAAGCTCAAGGTTAACGTGGCTGGCGATCTTGGTAGAATAGACGGCATTGAAGTTGTAGAGCACGGGACGATAGGTGATGCCCGAATCGAAGCCGCAGATGGAGACTGCACAGTTGGCGCTGCTTCCCCTCCAGAACACTTCGGCTCCAACGCCGAGGTTGTGCCAGAAGAGCACATCCCCGCTGACGCCGGGATAGGCGCCGCCGGAAAGCGACGGGAAGGCTTCAGCGCCGTCCACAAAACTGGCTCCTGGGGCTACCATCGTGCTAACGCCGAATGCAATATCAATTTTCTGGGCTTGCGCGGAATTCGAAAATGCGGCCAGAGCAGCGCAGGTAAAGGTTGCAAGGATAGCAATACGCGCTATGTGTTTCAATTGAACCTCCGGGTAACTGTCTTTTGAAATTATTGGATGCAGTGTAAAGCGTCGATGCTGCCAAGGAAAAAAGATTTACAAGAATTTACTGTACCGGAAGGTCATGAACGGCTGCGAGTTATCCCGTTGTATCCCATTACCAATTGGAGTCGGCTGGCTCATCATATGATCTACCCGAGATGATCTGGCCCGAGATGTATGTGCGCTATCGCACATGGTTACATCCATGCTGTGTTATTTGTTTTAGTTTGAGACAGTCGATGCAATCATGAGTTCACCAATTAGTAGGCCAGCAAGATACGGAGATCGCGAAGATTGTTTCCGGTGGGGCCGGTGATGATGGCATCGCCCAAAGCCTCGAAAAGAGGATAGGCATTGAAGGTGGAGAGCGCTTGCTGCGCGATGGAATTCGCCGTTCGGCTGCCGTTCAAGGCAGGCTCGTGAAAACCGTGAGGCCCAGGAGGGGCTTCCAGACCGGCGCTTTTTTCTATTCGGCTCGTTATTCGATCCTCGATTCGAAATAGGGTACTGCCATCGACTACCGCCCCTGCGGCGGGGCTGTTGCCATCGATGCCGTCGGTGCCGGCGCTTAGCACCGTAATGTCACGTCCCGATATTTTTTCGGCACAAGAGAGGGCAAACTGCTGGTTACGTCCGCCGACGCCACCGTTGCGGACGGTCACAGTGACTTCGCCCCCTGAAATCAGGCAGACACGCGATACGTTATTGCGCAGGTCGCTTAAACGATTGAGCAGGTAGCAGGCGGCTTGGTCGTGGGGTTGATCGTCACAGGAGTTATCGACTTCGATGGCGAACCCGGCTTTGGCTGCGGCCGCGGCAGCCTGCTCGATCGCCACCTTATTCGACAGCACCGTCCACCAGCGTGCACGGACAAAGGCGGGATCGTCGGATTTGGGCGTCTCTTCGAGGGCGTGCTGGTGAAAGAGCTCGGCTACAGATTTCGGGAATTGCTCGATGAGGTTGTATTTGGTGGCGATGCGATCGCAATCGTGAACGGATGTGGAATCGGGCATGGTCGGGCCGGAAGCGAGCGCGTCGGGCGTGTCGTCGGGCACGTCGGAAACAAGAATCGAAACCTGCTGCGCCGGATAGGCGGCCTGGGCGAGACGCCCTCCTTTGACGGCGGAGAGATGTTTGCGGATGGCGTTGATCTCAGTGATGGGCGCGCCGGAATGGACGAGAGCGCGATAGGTGCCGGCGAGATCTGCGAGAGAAATCTCTTCCTCATCCCAGGCCGGGACTGGCTTTTCTACGATGGAAGAGCCGCCACCGGAGAGCATAAAGATGGCGAGCGCATTGGAATCGAGGGCGGCCAGCGATTTGAGAATGGCCTTGGCGGCGCGAACGGATTCGGCGGTGGGAGTGGGATGGCCTCCGCAAAAATAGCGGAAGCCGCGGATTTGGCTCGGAGGGTCAACCGGCGATGCCACGATGCCTTCCAGATTGCTGCCGGCATTGCTACCGACTTGGGCCTCGAAAGCGGCGGCCATGGTGTGCGCGGCCTTGCCGATGGAGACGACGAAGACGCGATTATAGGAATCGAGATGGTGCAGGTCTTCGCCGATGCGCAGAACGCGGCGCTCGCAGTGAACGTTGCGGGCGAAGGCGGCTTCGATCGAGGCGTTCTGGAGGGCTGAGCTGAATATCTCGCGGGCGACGTCGCGCATGCGAGCGAACTGATGCTCGCGATCAGGAGAAGGATCGGGCATGGGGGGATTATAGAGAATGCGGTTCGTCGTTCGCTGCTCGCTGAACTCCGCCGGCCGGGGCCAGCACGGTTTCGCCGAGCCAATCTTCGATTGACACCCGCATTTCCTTGAGCCGGCCTTCGAAGAAGTGATCTCCGGCTTCGATCCGGACTAGTTTTTTGGGACCGGCAAAGGTGTCAACGAGCGCTTCAAGCTTTCCGGCGGGACCGAACTGATCGCGCGATCCGCTGACCAAGAGCTTCGGTTTCGTGCACGTACTCAGGAACTGGAAATCGTAGACGCGGTCGTCTTTACGATCGGCGACAGCAACGGCGGGCAGACCGAGGGCGATGAGCGCGCGAACCCGACCATCGTCATACGCGGCTCGCAAGCCGACGGCGGCTCCGAAGGAAAAACCGGCGAAGATTATGGGAAGCGTGAATTCCTGTTCCAACCAATCGAGGGCGGCGCGCACATCTTCGGCCTCTCCAACGCCGTTGGCGTGCTCGCCTTGGCTCAGTCCGGTGCCGCGGAAGTTGAAGCGGAGCACCGGGAATCCGAAGCTGTTGAGCGCTTTCATGGTGTGGAAGACGACTTTGTTGTGGAACGTTCCTCCGTAAAGCGGATGCGGATGACAGACGAGGGCGGCGTGCGTCGCGGTGGGAGATCCGGCGTTGAGCAGGGCTTCCAGGCGCCCTGCCGGGCCTGCAATAAAGAACGAGCGGATGGCGGAGGTTTCGGGTGGCACGGAATCAGATTACATCAGTGGGCGGTGGAGCGGCCGGCGTCTCGTCCATCCGGGTTCCGCGTGGCGACCGGGGACGCCCGGCGCTTCATAGCCGGCGCCTGACGATAATCTGTTACGCTTTTCTCGCATGGACCTGTTTGCCCTCACTCGTCGGCTGATCGATATAGAATCCATCACTTCGAATGAAAGCGCGGTGGGAGATTTCCTCTGCGACGAATTGCGCCGACGCGGGTTCCTAGCCCGGACGATGCCGGTCGAAGGCGCGCGCGCGAACGTGCTGGCCACCTGGCCCGGATATGATCGGCCGGAGATTGTTTTCTCCACGCATATGGATACGGTGCCGCCGTTCATCACCTCGTCGGAAGACGCGGGGCGCATCTATGGCCGCGGATCCTGCGACGCCAAGGGGATTATCGCGGCGCAAATTATGGCGGCCGAGAATCTGCGCGGGGCGGGTGTTTTCGTCGGACTGTTGTTTTTGGTGGGCGAGGAGCGGGACTCGATCGGAGCGAAGTTGGCAAACCAGGAGCCGATCGGCGCACGCTTCATGATCAATGGCGAGCCCACCGAGAACAAACTCGCGCTGGCAAGCAAGGGCGCGCTGCACGTGGAACTGGTGGCGCGCGGAAAGATGGCGCACTCGGCGTATCCGGAATTGGGCGAGTCGGCGATCGACAAACTGGTGGAAGCCCTGCACCGTCTGCACGCGATGAAACTTCCCGAAGATGCCGACGTGGGGCCTTGCACGAGAAACGTCGGGTCCATTCAGGGCGGGCGGGCGCCGAATGTGATTTCGGATTACGCCAAGGCCGATCTGTTCTATCGCCTGGTGGGCCCGGCGGAGACGCTGCGCCGCGAGATTACGCAGACCGTCGGCGGGCTGGCTGAGGTTCGCTTCACGCGCGAGACTCCCTTCTTGCGTTTGCGAACGCTTGACGGCCTGCCGACTATGGTTGCCGCTTTCACGACCGATATTCCATCGTTGCCGAACTGGGGAGAACCGCTGCTGCTCGGGCCGGGGTCGATTCATGTGGCGCATACGGAGGGCGAGTTTGTGGAGAAGGCGCAACTGGCGGAGGCGGTGGAGATTTATTCTGCGATGGCGAAGCGGTTGGGAGGTGGCTCTTAGCTCTTTGCCCTCAGGTCTTGGATCTTAGTTCCTG
>Ga0302325_10018548_pt1 | contig 14660 bp, 13 predicted proteins | sample Palsa_T0_2_FD_201948 | JGI IMG/M metagenome (GOLD analysis project Ga0302325, IMG submission 201948) | Peat permafrost microbial communities from Stordalen Mire near Abisko, Sweden - Palsa_T0_2 | ecosystem: Environmental > Terrestrial > Soil > Palsa > Peat permafrost | place: Sweden: Abisko... | reverse complement strand
GACTCGCAGGGCAGCGAGCGCGGCCTCGAATACGACACCATGTCCGGCCGGTACGCGGAGTTCGTCGAAAAAGAAGTGCTGCCTCTCGTCGAGAAGCAATACAACGTGAAACTGACCAAGGACCCCGAGGGCCGCGCGACCATGGGCGGAAGTTCCGGCGGCTCGTGCGCCCTGATTATGGCGTGGTATCACCCCGAGCTATACCACCGCGTTCTCACTTACTCGGGTACCTACGTCAACCAGCAGTGGCCTTCGAACCCTGCGAGCCCTCACGGAGCGTGGGAGTTCCATGAACACCTCATCCCCAACAGTCCGGCCAAGCCGCTGCGCATTTGGATGGAAGTCAGCGACAGGGACAACTACAACCCCAACATTATGCGCGACAACATGCACGATTGGGTGGCCGCCAATGAGAACATGGCCAAAGTTCTCGCCGCCAAAGGCTATCATTACCAGTTTGTGTTCGCGCGCAACGCCAGGCACACCGACCCGGCGGTAAAACAACAAACCCTGCCCGAGGCTCTCGCATATCTCTGGCACGGATATAGATCAAAGTAGGGCGGACCCCCTGGTCCGCGCGAGTCCCCCTGGACCCGCTCTTCGCCAATGAAAATTCAGCCGCATGCTACCCCCGACGCCGTCGGCGTTAAGCCTCGACAATTTGAGCGGCAAGATAGGCAATGGGGTCAAGGAGCTGGCCAAGCCTTTGCAGCGCCGGCTGTCGTGCAGCCGGTGTCCTTGCTCCCGCTTCAAGCGCCCATTACATCGTGAAAATCACATTCGTCGACAGGTTCTTGAAGGAACGCGGATTGGTCGTATAGTGTCCCGCGTTGTTCGTAGCCGGATAGTAATAGAGCCAGGCATTCAGCGTGAAGTCATACAGGTACGGAAACAAACTGGCGTTCGTATACCACCAGTGTTGGCTCGTGTCGTCCCACAAGTAAACCTCCGAGCCGTTCCCCGGGTCGACATACTCATAACCCAGGTCGAAGTGGTAGATCCACCCGCCCGAAAGGTAGCCATAATACCCGAACAGGTTGCTATCCGGGAACTGCAGATAGTAGACGCCGTTGGCCAACGAAACTTCACCCGTGAAGAATGGCGGATGAGTGATGAACTGAAAATTTGGACCGAACCATCCGTCTTCCTGCGGGGGATAGCTGAATGTCGGGTGAGTCAGGACATTCACTCCGTTGCCGCCGGCCTCGTTCTGCATGAATGTGACCGGCGAGGCGGTGCTGAAACTGGCCGCCGCCAGATTGGCATACATGAAATCCGTGTTGGTCATGTCATATTCGGCCGCGATGATGTATGTGCCAGGGGGCAGAAAGGTATTCGGCACAGGGACGTAAAAGAAAGAATTGAGAAGTGTTCCCGCTGTCCCTGCCGGCACTGTTCCGGACACCAGCAGGTTTCCGGAGGAATCCCAGACGCCGATGGCATGCGCCTCGCCCAGACCGGTGGCCGGGAGTGCGGCGAAAATTCCTAGATTCGTGATCACGACCGCGCTGGAGAGGCTGAACTCCCAGCCGTTCGTCTGCCCCATGAAAAGGACGGTGTTGCCCCCGTTAGGTGTAGTGCTGCCCATGGATAGCGCCACCGCGCCTTGAGCCTGAAGCGTTCCAGCCATGAAAGCCGCGACGATCCCCGCGTACATAAGGCTTCTCATTTTCACGTTTTCCATATGGAATGGGTTTCCGATCCTCCGCTGCGAGTAGTATACGGCATTCGCAAGCTTGTGAAAACGGGTTTTGCCCCTAGTCCGTGACGCCGCACCGGTACGCCGGCGATTTTGTCGCCGGTTTTTCCCCGAAGTGACGCGCCTTTCTCAACCGCGGCGCATATCGGCGCCAATTATCATCCCGCGGCCCCCGCCAATGCGATATGCTGTAGACATCAGCGTCGCCCACGCCATTGGAGGGATGATCCATGAGTTTCCGTGAGCAGCTTCACGCATACATTGCGCAGCTGGAGCAGCGTCTGCGGTGGAGCGCGTGGCTGCGCGGCCTGGCTATTTTCACCGGCAGCGCCCTGGTGGCGACCTTGGTGCTGGTAGCCATCGCCAATACGCTCGCCTTTTCGCAGGGAAGCATCACCGCTGCGCGCTTCGTCCTGATTCTGGTTCTGGCCGTTGCCGCTGCCGCCGGCCTGGCTCTGCCTTTGCGCCGCCTCACCCGCCGCCGCGCGGTGGGAACCGCTGAAGCCGCCTTCCCGCAATTTCAGCAGCGCCTGACTACCTTCACTGAGCGCGATGGCCAAGATCCTTTTATCGAGCTTTTAGCCGGGGACGCCCTCGCAGTCTCCCAAACCGCCCCGCCCAAAGAGATGGTCTCTGACTTCCGCCTTTGGACTTCGCTCGGCGCGGGCGTCGGCGCCTTCGCCATTTTGATTTGGATGATCGCCGCCGGTCCGGGCTTTATTGGTTACGGCGCCTCGCTGCTGTGGACTGGTCCGCACCACGATAAGCCCGCGTTCTACAATCTGCGCGTCGCTCCCGGCGACGCCGTCGTGCGCCGTCACGCCGACCAGTTGGTTTCCGCGATTCCCACCGGCCTGCGCTCGCCCAGCGTCAAGCTGTATGCCCGCTTCCAAAGTTCCTCCAAGTGGGAAGAGATCGCCATGCTGCCCGCCGCGGCCGGCAGTTTCGCTGGCGGCTATCAATTTCTGTTCGCCGGCCTGCCTGAGAACGTGGAGTATTATGTCACCGCCGGCGCCATAACCTCGAAACACTTCAATATTCACGTCACCGATTTGCCGGCAGTGAAGCAGATTCGCGTCACCTACCATTACCCGAAATGGACCGGCCTGCCCACCGATACCGAGGAGCGCGGCGGCGATCTGCGCGCCGTCGCCGGCACCGAGGCCGAGATCGAGGTCTCCACCGACCGGCCGCTGCAAGGCGGCCAGATCCAGCTCGATAACGGACAGAAGGTCCAGCTGACCGCCGTTCGCAATAACGTCTACCGCGGCAATGTCAAGATGGATAAGGACGGCGTGTACCACGTCGCCGGAATCGAGGAAGGCCAGCCGGTTCGCGTGAGCGAAGATTTCTTCATCGAGGCCCGCAAAGCCAACCCGCCGCAAATTGCGTTGGTACGTCCCGGCCGCGGTGATTACCACGCCAGCCCCATCGAAGAGGTAACCGTGTCTGCTAAGGCCAACGATGAGTACGGCCTCAACGGCGTCACCCTGCATTACTCCGTCAATGGCGGCCCCGAAACGGCGGTCGATCTGCTCCAGCAGAAAGGTAAGAAAGAAGCCGATGGCTCCACTACGCTTTCGCTCGAGTCTTTCAAGCTGGTTCCGGGAGATCTGATTAGCGTCTATGCCACTGCGAAAGACGGCAACTCCGAAGCCCACACCGACATGATGTTTATCCAGGCCGATCCGTTCGAGCGCGAGTTTTCGCAATCGCAAACGGCAGGTGGCGGAGGTGGAGGCGGCGGGGGCGGAGGAGGCCGCGGCGGCAATGACCCCGCGCAAATCTCGCAGCGTGAAAAAGAGATCATATCCGCCACCTTCAGGCAGCAGTCGGACAAGAACGCGACCAAACAGCAGGCCACCGACATCGCCAAGCTGCTGAACCAATCCCAAACCACCTTGCACGATCAGGCTGTCTCGCTGGCCGGCCGCCTGGAAGCCAGGGAGTTGACCGACGAAGTACAAGCTATCAGCGATTTCCAGAAGGATATGATCGCCGCCTCATCCGCCATGGAGCCGGCCGCGCAACAGTTGCAGCAGGAGAAGTGGAAGGATGCGATTCCCAACGAGCAGAAGGCTCTGCAGTTCCTGCTGCGCGCCGAAGCCACCTTCCGGCAGATTCAAGTCGCGTTCGGACAGCGCGGCGGGGGTGGAGGAGGCGGCGGTGGCGGCGGCGCGGCGCGCGATCTGGCCGCCCTCTTCGATCTGGAACTCGATACCGAGAAAAACCAGTACGAGACCCAGCAATCCTCGTCGACTAACACTGCCGAACAGCGCGCGCAAGAGATCGATGATGCGCTGAAGAAGCTCGATGAACTGGCCAAGCGCGAGGAAAATCTAGCCCAGCAGCAACGCAACGGCCAGCAGACCGCCGAGCAAAAATGGCAGCAGGAGATGTTGCAGCGCGAGGCCGAACAACTGCAGCGGCAGATGGAGCAACAGCTTGCTCAAAATGGCCAGCAGGGGCAACAGGGCCAGCAGGGACAACAAGGACAACAAGGGCAGCAAGGCAAGCAAGGGCAACAGGGCCAATCCGGCCAGTCAGGTCAACAAGGTCAGTCAGGCAGCGCTTCCGCGTCCGGTCAGTCCAGCGGCCAAGCGGGCAGCGCATCCGGCGGTCAGCCCTCCCCGATGCCAAAGAGGCCTGATGGTGACGCCAATCCGCAACAGTCCGCGGACCAGGCCGCCGATAGCCGCCAACAAGCGGCTCAACAGGCGCTTGACCGCCTGCGCCAGGCCAACGACGACATGCGGAAAGCCGCTTCTCAGAATGCCAGCGCGGCCGATTCCCGCCGCGCCGCCGACCGCCTGCGCGAAGCCACCGATCTGCTCGGCGGCATGCAGCAGCAGGACGCCGCCAGCCGGCTCAAGTCGATGGCCCAGACCGCCGAGCAATTGGCGGCCCAGCAAAAACAGCAAGCCGATCACGTGCGCGATTTGATGGCTCAACGGAATGCCGCGCAAGCTGCCGGCCAGCAGCCCAAAGACCCGACCTATGAAGAAATCGACAAAATGGTCAACGATCGCCAAAAGGTGAGCGATGACCTGTCGCATCTCACCCAGCAATTGCGCGGCGCGGCGCGCGAGCTCGCGCCCACGCAGCCGGCAGCTTCCGGCAAATTGCGCAGCGCCCTCAGTGGCATGGATGAAAACGATCTCGGCACCCGCCTGCAGCGCAGCTCCGATTGGCTGCGTGGCGGCCAGTTCTCCGATCAGGCCGAAGCCGCTCTCACCAGCGACATGCAAAAGCTGGGTCAACAGATCGGCGACGCCGCTCGCGCCGTAGGCAATGCCCAGTACGCTTCCAAGGACGGCGAGCTCAACCGCGCCATGGATGATCTATCCCGTCTGCGAGACCAACTCGGCAGCCTCGGCGGACGCGGGAACGCTCAACCCAACCCTCAAGCCGGTCGCGCCGGCCAACCCGGCGGCCAACCGCTCCAAAGAGATCAACAACTCAGCCGTGGGCAATCCGGTCAACCCGGCCGAGGCGGCCAACCCGGTCAACAACAAGCGCAAAACGGCAAGCAGGGCCAAGGTCAGGGTCAGGGCCAAGGCCAAGGTCAAGGTCAAGGTCAAGGTCAAGGTCAAGGTCAAGGACGGGGTCAAGGTCAAGGCCAAGGCCAGCAAGCCGGCCAAGGCGGCCAAGGTGGTCAAGGTGGCCAGGCCGGCGGACAACGCGCTGGCGACGCCGGCCCGGTCGGCAACCGCGAGGCCGGTCCCATAGGAGATGTGAACGGCGGCGGCAACCGCAATGGCGGCAACCGGTATGGCGCCTATGACACAGGCAACACTCGCATCTCCGGCCAGGCCGTGGCGCCCCAACAGGGTCCCAACCCGGCCGATACCCAGCGCGCCATCGACCAGGGATTGAACCTTCTCAACCAGGTTCGCGCCGCGGTGCAGGATAGTCCCGAGGCCCGGCAACAGTTGCAATCCCTGATCGAACAAATGCGCAATCTCGATCCCAAGCGTTTCCCGGGGAATCCCGCGCTGGTCGAGCAGATGCACCAGCAACTGGTCAGCAGCGTGGACGCGCTCGAACTGCAACTGCGCCGCCAACTCGAAGAAAACCGCGGCGGCGCCATCCGCAACACCGACCCAACCAAGGTCCCGGCCGGCTATCAGGATTCAGTAGCCGAGTATTACCGCAAACTCTCCGGCGGCGGCCACCAGTAATTTAGTGGGGCACGCAGCCAGTCCCAGTCCTGTCTGCGCCTTAGGTGGGGCATGCTTTAGCTTGCCCGCGTTGCTCTGGGCAAGCTAAAACGTACCTACCTGTTCACTCGGGCGGACCCGAATCGGGCGGAACGCTCCCAGTGAGCGCTTCCAGGAAAGCCACCAAATCGGCGCGATCTTGCGCGCTCAGCTTAATGGCCTGAATAGCCGGATCGAGCTGCGGATTGGAATTGGCGCCGCCGGCGTAATAGTCCACTACTTCCTTCAACGTCTTCTCGCTGCCGTCGTGCATGTAGGGCGCGGTGAGCGCGGCATTACGCAACGTAGGCGTCTTGAATGCGGCCCGGTCCACATCGATTTTGGTCTGCGAATACCGGCCAAGATCGGTCAACTCGCCAGTTGGGTCGACGCCCACGCCTACATTGTGGAATTTGCCGTCGGTGAACAGCGCATAATTTTTTCCGATGAGATGACAGGCTGTGCAATTGCCGCGCGCGGGGTCGCGGAACGCGGCCAGCCCGCGGATGGCGGCTGCGCTCATGGCCGAGGAGTCGTGCCCGTATTCATAACGGTCGAACGGCGAATCGCCGCTCAAGAGAGTGCGCTCAAAGCTGGCGAGCGACTTCGCGATCTTCTCCAAGGTAATCGGACCGGCGCCGAACGCCTTCTCGAATAACTGACCATAGGATGGATCGGCAGCGAGTTTGCGCACGGATACGTCGTGCTGCTGGCCCATCTCGATGGGATTGGCCATGGGACCGCCAGCCTGATCTTCGAGGCTGGCGGCGCGGCCGTCCCAGAATTCCTTCGGATAGTAGGCCGCATTCAAGAGCGACGGCGCGCTACGCGATCCTTTCTGGCCGCGAATGCCCGTGGCGACCGCATGCCCATCCGTGAACCCCTGCGTGGGATTGTGACAAGAGGAGCAGGCAATGGAGCCATCGGCAGAAAGCCGGGTATCGTAGAACAGCCGGCGGCCGAGGGCGATGGTATCGGCGGTGGGCGGATTATCCGGCGGCACGGGAACCGGCGGTAAACCCAGCGGAGCGTCAATGCGAACCGGCAAGCCAATCGGCATGGCGCCGGCTTGCATCTTGCCGGACATGCCGCAACCAAGCTGTAGCAAGCCAACCAAAAACAGGCCGGCCGCGATCAGACAGAGATGCGGCCCGCGCAAAAAGCCCATGTATCGATGGTAACTCGTTCGGCGTCTCGCCTTGGTAGCCGATCCCCGGGCTCGCGCTGAGAAGCTTACCCTCGATTCTGCCATCGTTCCCAGCGATCACCCGTTCAGCCTAAAGACGCGTGATAATTAAGGCGTGGCATACGTTCTGAACCGCGTTGTAAACCAGCAGGAGGTGGACGCCGCCGTCGAGCGCGCAGCCCAGTCCCTCGCCCCGGATGTCGTGCGGATCCGTTACAGCTTCGGCGACGACCATACAGGCGACCCATCCATTTTCTTTCGGGTCGTCATCTCGGATGAAGCTGCAAGCAGGCCGAGACTGAGCGATCTTGCGCGTATTGTCGCATCGACGCTCCGGAATGGGGTCAAGCCCGACGAGCTAGGGATACACGCATATTTCAATTACCGCAGTCTATCGGAGCAATCCGAGTTTAACGAGCCGGCGTGGGCATAATCGCTAATGCCATATCCCGATGATCTGCTGGAGCAAGCAAAGCATCTCGCCTATCGAGAGAGGAGACGGCCGCGCCAGGCCAGCCTTCGGCGCGGGGTTTCGACTGCTTACTATGCGCTATTCCATCTGCTAGTCAACGAAGGCACATTGAATTGGAAAAGGGCAGATCGGCGCTCGCTTCTGGCCCGGTTTTTTGAGCATGGAAGAATGAAATCCGCTTCGGACAAACAACGGGCCGATTGCAACCGCTATATCAATTCGAATCCCCCTCCGTTACCCGGCGACGAACTCAATTGTATGCGCCGTCTTTACGACGTCGCGGAGACTTTTTTTGAGGCGCAACGGCAGCGCCACACTGCCGACTACGACAACTCGAAAACTTGGACACGAACCGAAGTGATGACCTTGATCGGTCTCGTTGCCTCCGCTTTCCAAAGCTGGCACGCCATTCGCGATACTCCGGCCGCGCAGACCTACCTCATTTCTTTGCTTGGCAATCCAAAAGGCTAAACGCAAGGTTACGAGCATCCTTCACCGGTTCCCCCTGTCTTTCACCGCCGCTTCCACCGCCGCTCGAATCTCCGGCGATTCCCGATGCAGCTCCAGCGCCTCCAGCGCCCCATCCGCGTCGGCGCGTATGCCGTCTCTCACCAACCCCAGCAGAAACCCCATCGCCCGCTCCTGCCGCGAGGCGCTGAGCGCGCGCAAGATCGTCTTGCGGAAGTAGGGATCGCGTGCGCGCGATAGCGCATTGAGCAGAATTTCCACCGCCCCCGCTATGCGCGATGAACCAAGCGCCAATGCCGCTTCTTCTCTTACGTCGTCCGGGCCCTCGAGGAATTCCGCTACCAGCGGCAACGCGGCCTCGCGCTCCAGGCGCAGCAGCGAATCGAATACCTGGCCGACTACGGACGCCTCGCTGTCGCCTATCCTAGCCTTGAGCCGCAACACCAGCACGGCTTCCTCGCCATCCATCTCCGCAACCGCGCGCACGGCCTCCACGCGGACGTTTTGCGCTTCATCCGCCATCGAATCCACCAGCACGCGCAGAATCTGCGCGCGCGGCATATCGTTGCAGGACGCCAGCGCCAGCAGACAGATGCCGCGCAGCGTCTGCGCCGTATCCTGCCGTCCCGCCCAGACGGCTTCCATTTGGATGTGGCGGCTGCCGCGCAAAAATGGCGCCGATTCGCGATAATCGAGGTCCGCGAGAGCCTTCGCAATGGCATTCTTGGCCCAACATTGCGTATCGCGCTCCACCGGATCGACAAATAAGCGGTCGAACGCGGCCAGCAGCTCCGGCGTCAACTCGCGCAACTGTAACTCGGCCGCGGTGCGGGCGGCTTTCGCTACCGCCAGATTGAGGCGGTCGAGCAGCGCTTTTCGCAATCCCGCAACGGCTTCGGCGTGCGTTAGATCACGAAGTTGTCCAATTTGCCGGACTACGGCTTCCACATCGCGCTTCGGCATGAGAATCTATAACCAGGATACAGAGGAGACCGATGAAGCGAACAGCCAACGCACAATGGCAGGGCGATCTTAAGTCCGGCCACGGATCCATTTCAACAGCCAGCGGCGTACTTTCGAATGCACAGTATTCGTTCAGCACGCGTTTTGAAGAAGGAATAGGAACCAACCCCGAGGAATTGCTGGCGGCCGCGCACGCCGGGTGCTTTACCATGGCCCTTTCGGCGCAGCTTGGCTTGGCGGGCCTTAAGGCCGAGAAAATCGAGACCACCTGCGCTATCAAACTCGAAAAACTGCCCGACGGTTTCGCCATCACGGAAAGTCATTTGGACCTGAAAGCGCACGTGCCGGGCGCTACCCAGGCTCAGTTCGACCAGGCCGTGCAAGCCGCCAAAACCGGCTGTCCGGTTTCGAAGCTCTTCCGCACCGAAATCAACCTTAGCGCTACATTGGAAGCGTAGGCATATGGCTTATGAAATTCAAGAACGCGAACGGGAAGGCATTACGATTCTCGACTTCAAGGGTCGTATTGTGGCCGGTCCCGAATCCACCGCTTTGCGCGACAAGACGACAGAGTTGAACGCCGCCGGCAAACGCAACGTGGTGCTCAATCTCAAGGACGTGGATTACATCGATTCCACCGGCCTCGGCGCCTTGGTGGTAAGCGTCACCGGCTTGCGCCGGAACGGCGGCAACATCAAGCTGGAGAATCTCAACCGCCGCACCGTCGATCTGCTGGTAATGACCAAGCTGCATACCGTCTTCGAAGTGTTCAACGACGAGCAGGACGCCGTGAACAGCTATTATCCCGACCGCAAGGTGAAAGCCTTCGACATTCTGTCCTTCGTGCAACAGATGAAGAAGGAAGAATAGTGTCCCGGCAGGAACGCCGGCTTCCTGAAGCTGGCGTAAGAGCGCCGGAATTCCGCTTGCCGCTGCTCGACGGCCCCGCTATCGACATCAGCCTCGCGGAGATTGCCGCGCGCGGCGAAGCGCTCCTGGCATTTTTCAAGGTCTCGTGTCCGGTGTGCCAGTTGACGTTTCCGTTCCTGGAACGCGTTCATCGGGCAGGCGAGTTGATAGTCTACGGCATCTCGCAAAACGATGCGCAAGATACGCGAGATTTCGCCGCCCGCTGCCGGACCACCTTTCCCATGCTGCTCGATAGCGAGAAAAGCGGATATCTGGTGAGCAGCGCGTACGGAATATCGAGCGTGCCCACTATGTTCCGCATTAATCGCGGCGGCGCCATCGCGCAGGTGATGCTCGGTTGGCGCAAGCCGGAAATGATCGCGCTGGGCGCCGTGGGACCCGGCGACGCAGTGCCCGAATGGAAAGCCGGTTGAGGCTCCAGAAACTAGCTCCCGGCGGGAGCCAAAAGGTGGGGCATGCTTTAGCTTGCCCTGCCAGGCGCCGCCTCGCGGCGCTCTGTAGCGCGTTCTCTCCCCCGAGCTTCCTGCAAAGCCGCGTAGAGCGCCGGCTGAAAGCCAAAACGCATCCCACCGATTTCCTTCAGTGCTGGCGCCTCCGACGCTCTCTTTAGTAACCTGAAGTCTCACCCACTATGGCCGAATCTCCAATTACGCCCCGCAGCCAGGACTTTGCCGCCTGGTATCAAGACGTCGTCCTGCAAGGCGACATGGCGGAGCCCGCCGAAATCGTCAAAGGCTGCATGGTGATCAAAGCCAACGGCTATGCCGTTTGGGAATTGATCCAGCGGGAATTCGACGACCGCTTCAAAGCGACCAATCACCAAAACCTATATTTCCCGCTGTTGATTCCGCAAAGTTTTCTGCGCAAAGAGGCCGAGCACGTAGAAGGCTTCGCGCCGGAACTCGCGGTGGTCACTATCGCCGGCGGCAAGGAGCTGGAAGAGCCCTACGTGATCCGCCCGACTTCGGAGACCATTATCGGCCACTTCTTCTCCAAGTGGATTCAGAGCTGGCGCGATCTGCCCCTGCTGTTCAATCAATGGGCCAACGTGGTGCGTTGGGAATTGCGTACGCGCATGTTTCTGCGCACCACTGAGTTCCTCTGGCAGGAAGGCCACACCGCCCACTCCAATCACCCCGAGGCCATGGAAGAGGTACTGCGCATTCTCGATATCTACGCCGAGGTGGCCGAAGACATTATGGCCATGCCGGTCGTCAAAGGCGCCAAGACGCACGCCGAAAAGTTCGCCGGCGCGCTGCGCAGCTATTCCATCGAAGCCATGATGCAAAATGGCCTGGCGCTGCAGGCCGGCACCAGTCACGACCTGGGACAGAATTTCGGTAAGGCGTTCAACGTACAGTTCCAGAGCAAGGAAGGCCAGCTCGACTATGTGTGGCAGACCAGTTGGGGCGTGAGCACGCGCCTCATCGGCGGCCTGATCATGACCCACTCCGACGACAAGGGCTTGGTGCTGCCGCCCAAGCTCGCGCCCGTGAAATCGGTGCTGGTGCCCATCTATCGCAAGGATCAGGAGAAGGGCGCCGTACTCGAAGCCGCGCACCGCATCGCCAAGGAGGTTGGGGCCCGGATAGACGACCGCGAAGGTCAATCGCCCGGCGCCAAGTTCTTCCATTGGGAGCGCCGCGGCGTGCCCATCGTCTTGGAGTTGGGCCCGCGCGATCTTGCCTCAGGCAATATTGTAATGAAGCGGCGGGACACCGGCGCCAAGGAAATTGTTCCGCAGGCGGAGATAGCCGCGAAGATTCCGGCCACGCTGGCGCAAATGCAGAAGGATCTTTATGCGGCCGCCAAACAGCGATTGAAAGATAACACCGTGCTGGCCAATTCCATCGAAGAAGTGGAAGCGATTCTCACCGACGTCAGCGCCGAGAAAGGCGGCGGTAAATTTGTAATGGCGCATCTGAAAGACGGCGCCGCCTGCGACGCGCGCATGAAAGAGTTCAAGGCCACCGTGCGCTGCCTGCCGATGGTGGACGAATACGACGGCCCCGGAAAATGCATCGTGACCGGCGAGACGGTGGACCGGCGCGCGGTGATCGCCAAGGCTTATTAGGGTGTAGACACATCTAGGTAAGCGGCGCGCTCCTCCGCCGGCGCAACCGGCGGCCCTTGATGCCACTGCTGGTCCTAAACTACGAGTCTTTCAAACGCAAGACTTCCCCGTATACGCCGCGTAGAATCGAGCTCACGCGCGACAACTTTCTGACCCGCTCTCGCGTGGAGGGAAGTTGCGTCGCGACTTGGCTAACACTCTCAGGAGTCCCCCTCTGGCTTACAGCGGGGCCGGATATTGCGGCGTAGCAGTCGCTCATGAAATAGATTTCTCGATGGCTAAGGCAGTCACACCGGCGAGGAAATGCGGTACGCTTGCGTGCCAAGGCGTTCGCCCTGCGACTCGACCTCTACACGAAGGCCTGCTCACGATCATGACGTTCGCGTTCAACCGCGAGAGCTATACCGCTCTATCCGATGCCGTTGCGGGAAGCTGCTCGCGGACGCCGTTATCGGCTCGTGCTCCGTCCTCAAGGCTACAATTCCGGAAGTGGAAAAGGCAGCCCATGTGTAAGCCAACTTTGTCGAAATCAACGGAGGAAACGTCGTTGCCGAGACGTAAACGGCAAGTACTCTCAGCGAGTGAGGAAGAACGGCAGACGGGCGCGGCAGCCTGGGCGACAATCATATGCAAGTCGGCCAAGAGCTGCCGCTGTGCCCGCTACCTCAGACCGTTTGCTCTGGCCGCTAGGCGAGCGCGCCCGCGAAAAATCAGGAAAACGGAGACCGCCTGGGCCAAAACTCGCGCCACCGTGCGCTGCCTGCCCATGGTGGACGACTAACACGGCCCGGGCAACTGCATCGTCACGGGCGAGACCGTGGACCGCCGCGCGTTGATCGCCAAGCCGTATTAGGGAAGCGAAAGCGCCTCTGGCGCCCTTAAGCCGCGCTCGGCTTCAGTTCCTCGCGAATAATTCGCCGCAAAGTGTCCTCCAATTTCGGCGCCTTGCCATCGAGGTATTCGCGCAGGGCCATGTTGATGAGCGTCTGGTACCCAGTCACGCCACCGGATTCTTCGGCGATTTGAAGGAAGCGATCCACAATGTCCCGGTCGAGTCGAATCGTGATCCGGGTCTTACCCTCGGGCTCCGGCTCCGGTGGACGCACCCTCCCGCGCTGGCCCTTGCTGAAATCATATCGGTCTTTCATCGTTCTCACTCGTACTCCGCGTACTCGTGGGCCTCGGCGCGCCGCGCCGAAACAATCCGAATGTTCGTGCCGCGCCAATGTGTAGACGACTACGAGCAAACGGCCTGTCGCACCCATGCCAAGTGCGACGAACCGCTGCTCATTCGGATCGGACTCCTCATCCGTGATCGTCATCGCGCGGGGGTCGTCGAAGACTGGAATCGCTTCCGGCATCCGGACGCCGTGCTTGCGGAAGTTGGCGCCCGCCTTGCTTTCTTCGTCCCATTCGAAGGACACAATCTCAGTATGCGTACGTATTGTACATACGTCAAGCAGTCTTTGCCGAACGTTTCGCGCCTCTCCGGAGGCTCTAGGGAGTTGATATCCGGCAAGATCCGGTCTAGTGTATTAGTGAAGTGAAATGTGCAGAAACATTAGAAATCTATTCAACTTTGATCCGCCGGTAACTCCCGAGGAAGTCCAAGCCGCTTCGCTACAGTTCGTGAGGAAAATCAGCGGCTTTCACAAACCGTCTAAAGCCAACGAAGGCGCATTCCTCGCCGCCATCGATGATATTGCCGGAGTCTCGACTCGTCTTCTGCAATCGCTCGAAGCCAATGCGCCGCCGAAGAATCGGGAAGAAGAAGCCGCCAAGGCGAAAGCCCGTTCCGCCGCAAGATTCGGTTAACGCCGCTGTAGCGCCGGCGATCTTGCCGCCGGTTCTTTTTCATTACCCGAAATCTACTGCACCTGTATTTCCCCCGCACACCAGCACGCCAACCCGCTCGCCGCTGCGCGGTTGATAGCCGCCCGAAAGCAACGCTGCGAACGCCGCCGCGCCGCCCGGTTCGGCGGCAATCCGCACCGATTGCCACAGCCTGCGTTGCGCATTCTGAATGGCGTGATCCGAAATCAGTACCACGTGGTCGACATATTTCTGCGCGATAGGAAACATCAGTTCGCCGACGCGTTTGGGCGCAAGCGAGTCAGCCGCAATGCCGCCCGCTTCCGAGTCGACCGGGCGCCCCGCGCGCAGAGCGTTCCACAGCGTGGGAGCGGCTTCCGGCTCCACGCCGACAATCTTCACCCGGCCCGCATACCAAGCGGCCACCCCGCCAATCAATCCCCCGCCGCCCACAGCCACCAGCAGCGTATCCATTTCCGGCGCCTGTTCTTCGAACTCCAATCCCACCGTGCCTTGACCCAGCAGCGTCTCCGGTTGGTCGTAGGCGTGAATGGGCAGCGCGCCCGATTCCGCGGCCCACTGCTCGCTGGCCGCCAGCGCATCGTTGTAGCGGTCGCCCCCGATCGTCAATTCGGCGCCGTATCCACGAATACGCGCCGTCTTCGCGGGCGATGAGACCGTAGGTACGAAGATGCGCGCCGGCTTGGAAAGCTGTTGTGCGGCATATGCCACGGCCACGCCATGATTGCCTCCCGAAGCAGCCACCACGCCCACTGCCGGAACGTCCCGCGTCAACATGCCGGCGAAGGCGCCGCGCGGTTTAAACGAGCCGGTGTGCTGCAACAACTCGAGTTTCA
>Ga0302325_10018547_pt1 | contig 14660 bp, 11 predicted proteins | sample Palsa_T0_2_FD_201948 | JGI IMG/M metagenome (GOLD analysis project Ga0302325, IMG submission 201948) | Peat permafrost microbial communities from Stordalen Mire near Abisko, Sweden - Palsa_T0_2 | ecosystem: Environmental > Terrestrial > Soil > Palsa > Peat permafrost | place: Sweden: Abisko... | reverse complement strand
GACACGATGCTCCGCCACGGTGGCGATGCGGCCGCTCATGACGCGAGCCGCGACGTCCGCGACCGCAGCGCCGCCCGGCGTAAGCACACCGCCCAGGATCGCGCTGAGGCCGCCAACGCCCGCGACGTGTCCGCCGCCGCGCGCGACGCAGCCGCCGCCGCGCGCGACGAGGCCGCTGCCAGATGGGACCGCGAGCTTGCAATGCGCGAGCGACAGGGACCGAGCTCCGAGCCGGCGCTCAAGGCGATCCTGCTGCGCGCGGTGGAGTCGCGCCGCACGGCTGCCGCGGATCGTGCGGCGGCGGCTGAAGGTCGTAAGCGCGCGGCGGCAGACCGCGCGCAGGCCGCCCGCGACCGTGACCAGGCAGCCCGCGATCGGGCCCAGGCCGCGCAGGACCGAATCGAGCTCGCCCACCAGCTCGCGATCGCCGAGACCGACGAGCTGACAGGCGCCCGCGCCCGCGCCGCCGGACTGGCGGAGCTCGAGCACGAGGTCGACCGCGCTCACCGCACCACCGACCAGCTGGTGGTCGGCTACGTCGATATTGTCGGCCTCAAGTCGGTCAACGACTCGGGCGGCCACGCCGCCGGCGATGAGCTGCTGCGAAGGGCGGTCCACGCGATCCGTGCTCACGTGCGCACCTACGACATGATCATCCGCCTCGGCGGCGACGAGTTCCTGTGCGTCCTCTCGGAGATGAGCGTTCCGACCGCCGCCGGTCGCTTCGAGGCGATCAACGCCGCGCTCGCCAAGGAACCGGGCGCGCCGCAGATCCGAGTGGGCATCGCGGCTCTCCGGCCGCAGGACACGGCAGACGACCTGGTCAGGCGCGCCGACCACGAGCTGCCGGTCGGCAGCCGCGACTAGCTGACCCGGGTCGCCGCGCGCCACTCAAACACCCGCGCTCAGCGCGCGGCTCGGTGGACATAACGCGCCGACGCCGCCGACGTTCTCCATCTGTTTAGCGCCCCGATCGGGGCGAGGCTTTCGTTTAGTGGCCCGCTTGGGGAGCGGGCTTTCGTTTAGCACCCCGCTTTCACCAGAGGGTTTTCATAACTCCTGCCGATAGACCGCCAGGGGAACTCCATGGGAGCGCCTGACCGCGAACCCTGCGAGAGCTCCTGAGACTCCAATCTCGGACTCAGGAGGTCCCTCGATGCACCCGAAGAAGCACCCTGTAGGTCGTACCTGGAAGCTCCGCCTGTTGGGCCTTGCCTGCCTCTCAGCCCTCGCATTGCTGGTCAGCGATGCGCTCGCAGCACAGCCGCCCGTCGGTCTCGGCACCGACGGCGCCTTTGCCGTCCTCGCCGGCCAGACGGTGACCAACACCGGCCCATCGACGATCAATGGCAACCTCGGCGTCAGCCCGGGGGCGGCGGTGACCGGCTTCCCGCCGGGGACCGTAAACGGCACGATCCACGAAGCCGACGCGGTCGCATCCCAGGCTCAACTCGACTTGACGACCGCGTACAACGACGCCGCCGGGCGCACCCCCTTCGCGACGGTCCCGGCGGACCTCACAGGTCTCACCCTGACCCCCGGCGTCTACAAGAATGCCTCGGCGCTCGCGCTGACCGGGTCGCTCACGCTCAACGCGCAGGGAAACCCGAGCGCGGTCTTCATCTTCCAGGCCGGCTCGACGCTGATCACGGGCTCCGGAAGCAGCGTGAACCTGATCAACGGAGCCCAGCCATGCAACGTCTTCTGGCAGGTCGGCAGCTCTGCGACGCTCGGCACGACGACCAGCTTCGTCGGCGACATCCTCGCCCTGTCGTCGGTCACACTGAACAACGGCGTCACCCTCGACGGGCGCGCGTTGGCCCGCAACGGCTCGGTGACGTTGATCAACGACACGATCACCGCCGCCCAGTGCGCCACCCCTGTCACGACGACGGGAACCGGCAGCGGCTCCGGAACCGGCAGCGGCACCACGACTGGTACCGGAGGCGGCAAAGGCAATGGCACAGCGCTGCTGCACGCGACACCGAGCTCTCTGACCAGGCCCGGCTCACATGCCTGTGTGAGCAAGGCGTTCAAGGTCACCGTCTCGGGCAAGCTGATCCGCCGCGTCGTCTTCTCGTTCGCCGGCCACGTGGTCGCGAGGCGCACCGACGCCCCGTTCACGACATCGGTGGATCCCGGTACCGGGTCGCACACGCTGAAGGCGCACGTCACGTTCTCTGGCGCCACGCCGGCGAAGACGCTCCACATTCCGGTCAGATCGTGCAATGCCGCGGACCGGTCTGTGAAGCCGATCGCCGGCAGCGGAGGCTTCACCGGCTGAGAACGCGCTATCGCGGTGGGGGTCGGCTCGGCGCTGGCCCCCACCCGAGCGTGCTTGGCTCATCTCTCGTGAAACTGTTCCTTACAACGATGTCCTGCCTGTTCCTCGGCGTCGCCGCTTCTGCCGGCGGCGCGCAGGCGGCGGCCGTGCCGCAGATCGCGTCGCAGCAGGAGCTCGTGACGCTCCAGCATGTCGCCGGCGTCAGCGCCAGTCCCGGTGGTCCGGTGCAGGAGACGGTCGCGGCCGACCGGCCGATCACCCGCGAGCGCACGGTGCTCCCGGTGCTGTCGGCGGTGATCGACAACAGCGTCGACACGCAGGGTCAACTATGGCTGCAGGTGCGCCTCCCGGGGCGCGTGCTCGCCCAGAAGACGCCGCCCGCGACCGGTTGGATCACCGCTTCGAGCATGCAGACCTCGACCACCCCCTGGCACCTCGTCGTCGACCTCGGCGCTCGCCGCGTCCTCGTGTACGACGCGGGCGTGCGTGTACGTAGCTACGCGGCCGTCGTCGGCAAGAGCTCGACGCCGACACCCACCGGCGAGTACTTCGTCGAGGAGAACGTGCAGATGGCCCCCGGCGCCCCCGGCGCCCCGTTCGCGCTGGCAACCAGCGACCGCTCGAGCGTGCTGCACGAGTTCGAGGGTGGCCCCGGCGAGATCGCGATCCACGGAATCGAGAACCTCGGTGGCACGTTGGGGACCGCCGAGTCCCACGGCTGCATCCGCCTGGCGACGAGCGCCATCACCTGGATTGCCGCGCGCGTTGGGCCCGGTGTGCCGATCACGATCGTCTGAGCGTCGGCGACCGACACGCGACGATCAGGTTTGCTTTCGAATGCCCGCGCCGCCGGGAGGTGCCGGCTCAGTCAGCCAGCTCACTCGCCTCGGCCACTCGCCGTTCGACCTCGTGGCGCCCCTGACGCGCGGCTTGGATCGAGAGAGCCGCAGGCGTCATCACGTCGTCGTCGAGGTCGAGCGCGACGCTCATCCGATTTCGCCGGCCGACCCGGCGGTGATTCGTGTCCTCGACCGGCAGGAAGCGCACCGGCAGCGCGAACACGCGGATCGCGACCAGCTCGCCGTCCGCGGTGAGGCTGCCGTGCACGTTCAGCCAGCGCACCCGTCCGTCCCTGGTCAGCAGCCGCCCGATGCCGTCGAACGACATGCACTGCCCGTTTGCGAGTCGCCAGAATTCGCGTAGCGCTCGCGTGCGGTCCTCGGGGTGGACGAAGTCGATCAGCGCCGCGCCCTCGAGCTCGCCGGGCTCGCATCCGAGCAGATCGCAGAACGCCGCCGTCGCGCGCGTGACCCGACCCAGCTCCTCGCCGGTCGTGCCGATCAGCGCCTTGGTGACGGGGCGCGCCTCGTAAAAGCGCCCGAGGTCCATCCACGGATGTTCGAGCACATTTCCGAAAGCCGCCTCATGAAATTCAGGCGCAATTTACGGACGAGACGAGCGTCGGCTGCCGCGTCAGGTCCGCTTCCCGGCGAGCGCGTAGGCGATGATCTCGTCCTGGGGACTCTTGGCTGCGGTCGGGGCGCCCGCGGCGATGATCAGCATGTCCTTGGTGATCGCCGGGAACGAGTTGATTCCGGCGGGCGTCTGCGCGGTCCAGAGGACCGCCCCGGTCCTGTCCGCGAGCGCGTACATCGTGCCGTTGACGGTCGAGGTGAACACGACGTTGCCCGCGATCGTCGCGGCACCGGAGTCGACGCTGTTGAAGAGGTGCTTCCAGACGATCTGGCCGTTCGCCGCATCGACGGCGGCGAGTCCGCCGGTTGCGCTGCCGGCCTCCCCGGTGATCCCGGACGCTGTCGCCTTCAGACAAAGGTCGATCCACGGCACGTAGAGCGTGTTGTCGGTCTCGGCCATCGGGGTCAGGACGCCGCCGAGCGACCCCGGACAGTAGGTCACCGCTCGCGCGGGCGTCAGGCCGCTCTCCACCGGGAAGGGCCCGTACTGGTACTTGTTGTGCTTGCCGATGTTCAGCGTCCACAGCCGCTTGCCGTCGGCGGCACGGAACGCGACGACCTTGCCCGACTTCCCGGCCCCGATCACGACCTCGGTCGGCACACCGCCGAGGCGCTCGGTCGTGATGATCGGCGAGTCCTGGAAGTCGTAGTCGCGGATGTCGTGGGGCGTGACCTGCTGGTACCACAGCAGTTTGCCCGTGTCGCCGTTCAGCGCGACGAGTGAGTCGGTGTAGAGGTTTGGACCCGGACGACTCTCGGCGTTTGGATCCGCTGAGGTGGGCGGGTACGGCGACGGGTTCGCCACGCCGATGAAGACGCGCCCCTGACTGTCAACCGCCGGCGGGTACCAGAGGCCACCGCCGCCGTTCAGCTGCGGGTTGCCCCACAGACGGCTGCCGCCCTTGACCGTCGAGAAGCTCCAGAGCGTCTTCCCCGTCGCTGCGCTGAGGGCGTAGACCGTGCCGTAGGCACCGGCGGTGTAGTAGGACGTTGAGTTGCCGGGAATCGTTGAGATCAGGACCTTGCCGCCGTACAGCTGCGGCGTCATGTCGATGCCCTCCTTGGCGTTGGCGATCAGCTTGTGAATCCAGACCTGCTTGCCGCTCTTCGGATCGAGCGCGAACACCGACCCCTCGGTCGCGCCAAACAGGAGGCCATACCCGAGCGCGACGCCGTTGGGACCGCCCGACGGGGTCACCGACTTGTACTGGTGCTCCCAGACCAGTGCTCCAGTGTTCTCGTTGAGGGCAAACACATCCGAATCCGGATCCTCGAAATAGACGTCGCCGTCGAGCGCGATCGGGTTCGAGGTGAACGCACCGTATTCGCCGACGTAGGGGAGCTTGAACGACCACCTTTCCTTCAGCGTCGCGACATTCGCGGCGTCGATGTCGGTCTCGAGGTCAGCCCGCGAGTTCGACAGATCGAAGTTCTGCTCCGGCCAGCCGCTGGCGGCGTTGGCGGCAATCTCCGGTGGCGCCAGGCCGCTCACTGGCCGATTCGCGCCGGCCGAACCGGCACTGAGCAGGCACACGGTGACGGTCACGCCCACAGCAACGAGGGGACCTCTCACGCCCTGATGGTACCGAGGCTCTGGGCAGATGGCACGCTGTGTCGCGGCCCCTTCAATACGATGGGCCTGCGCGCCGCGCCGCACCTTTCCCGACGGCCGATGATCGTCCGCCGACCCGCAACAGGCCAGCGCGAACAGCCGAGCAAGCGCCACGTGCCAAGGAGAGCGAGATGCAGATCACCCGAAACTCCCTAGACACCGCGCCCGGACCTAGCGAGTGGTTCACCGGCGCGGTCTACATCGACACCGTCGCCACGCCGGCGGCGGGCTCTCGCCTGTCGGCGGTCAGCGTCCACTTCACCCCGGGCGCCCGAACCGCGTGGCACAGCCACCCCCATGGGCAGACGATCTATGTCACCGCGGGCATCGGCCGCTGTCAGCGTCGTGGAGGAGCGATAGAGGTGATCCGACCCGGCGACCGCGTCTTCTTCGAGCCACGCGAGGAGCACTGGCACGGCGCCGCGCCGAACCGCTTCATGACCCACCTCGCGATGCTCGACGTCGACGATGGCGGCAACAGCGCAACCTGGGGCGAGCACGTCAGCGACGTGGAATACAGCGCCGCCCGCGCCACCTAGCAGCGCCTTCACCCGCGAACACCCAGAGGAGCAACCATGGAACATCGGCCGCTTGGACGCACCGGCGTCTCGGTCAGCAAGCTGTGCCTCGGCGCGATGATGTTCGGCGAGTGGGGTACCAAGGACCACGATGAGAGCATCCGCATCATCCACCGCGCGCTCGACGCCGGGATCAACTTCATCGACACCGCCGACGTCTACTCGCAGGGCGAGTCGGAGATCATCGTCGGCAAGGCCCTCGCCGGCGGACGCCGCGATGACGTCGTACTCGCGACCAAGGCGTGGGGGCAGATGGGCGACGATCCGAACTCCCGCGGCTCCTCGCGACGCTGGCTGATTCGCGAGGTCGAGAACTCGCTCCGACGGCTCGGCACCGACTGGATCGATCTCTACCAGATCCACCGCTACGAGCCGGGCGTCGACATCGAGGAGACGCTCGGTGCGCTGAGCGATCTCGTCCACCAGGGAAAGGTCCGCTACCTCGGAACATCAAACTTCCCGCCCTCCGCGATCGTCGAAGCACAGTGGGCCGCCAAAGCGCGGGGCCTGGAGCGCTACGTCTGCGAGCAACCGCCGTACTCGCTGCTCGCCCGTGGTGTCGAGGTCGACGTGCTGCCGACCTGCGCGCGCCACGGGATGGGCGTGATCCCCTGGAGCCCGCTGTCCGGCGGCTGGCTGTCGGGCCGCTGGCGCAAGGACGGCGAACCGCAGACGCCGACATCTGTGGCGCGCCAGCGGCTCGTCGACCGCTTCGACCTCTCGCTCCCAGCCAACCAGCGCAAACTCGAGGCGACGGAAGAACTCGCCCAACTCGCCGAGGCGGCGGGCATGTCCTTGATCGAGATGGCAATCGCATTCGTCATCCGCCACCCCGCGGTCACGGCGGCGATCATCGGCCCGCGCACGATGGAGCAGCTCGAGTCACAGCTCCCCGCCGCCGAGCGTGAGCTCCCCACCGACGTGCTCGACCGGATCGACGAGATCGTCACGCCCGGCGTCAACATCAACCCCGCCGACGGCGGCTGGATGAGCCCGACCCTCTTTCCCGAAGCGCGACGTCGCTAGCCGCCAAGGACCGGCGGGTACTCAGCTACAGCCTGGAGCCGGCCCAAGCCCTTCGTCGCCGGTGCAGATTTTCACCTGGACCTCGGCGGCGCTCCGCTTACGCTGCCCGAGTGATGAGCAGGGATGGCTGGTTGCGGGCCACGGATGGCCTGACACGACACTCGACCGTGCGGCGGCCGAGGCAGCCGCGACGCCGCGCTAGATCTCTCCTCACGGTTGCCACGGCCGCCGGGATTCTCGCCTCGGGCGGGGTCGCCTCGGCGATGATGGCGAACTCTTCCTCGGCGATGAAGCACATGGAGATGCCGACGAAGGCCGCATTCGTTCCCTATGCGGCCGTGCTCAAGCCGCACGGCTGGAGCGTCAGCGCGTCAAGCACCGCCAGCGGCCACTCGGCGCGCGCAGTGCTCGGCTCGCACGGGTTCTGGCGCAGTGCCCGTCTCGGCCCTCGCGTCCATCTGCCCCAATCGCTGACCGTGACCTTCCCGAAGCAGACGCTGATCTCGGGCCTGACCTATCTTCCGCACGGCAACAAGGACGTCATCGGCCACTTCGAAGTGAGGCTTTCGACGGACGGGCGGCACTTCGCCAGCCCGGTCGCCTACGGCACATGGCAGGCGAACTCGAACCTCAAGCGAGTCGGCTGGGTTCCGCGCGACATTCGCGCCGTGCGCCTCACGGTGCTTTCGCTCTCCTCACCCGCTGATCACGCGGTCGCCGTCTCGCGGCTTGTCTTCGCCGGCGCGCTGCGCAGCCAGCGCCTGAGCGGCGCTCACGGCCTCGACGCGCGAGCGGCGAGCGCCGCCACGCCGACGTCGACCAACCCCTCGGTCGTCGGCCAATGGGGGCCAACGATCGCCTTCCCGCTGGTCCCGGTGGCGGTCGCACTGATCCCGGGCGACAAGCTCGTCGTCTGGTCGGCTGACCAGGAACTCAACTTCGACTCATCCAATAACGAGCAGTACACACAGACCGCGATCCTCAACCTGGCGACCGGAGTGGTCAGCGCCTCGACGGTCAGCAACACCGCCCACGACATGTTCTGCCCGGGCGTGTCGATCCTCCCCAACGGCGAGGTCATCGTCGCCGGCGGAATCGGCAACACCGACACGAGCATCTACAACCCGGCGACGAACACCTGGACAGCGGGCCCCAAGCTGAACATCGGCCGCGGCTATCAGGGCCAGACGACGCTGTCGAACGGTGAGGTCTTCACGCTCGGCGGCTCATGGTCGGGCGCGATCGGCGGCAAGCTTGGCGAGGTCTACTCGCCAACCGCAAACTGGCGCGAGCTGACGAACGTGCCCGCGACGCCGATCTACACGGCCGACGCGCAGGGCGCCTACCGCGCTGACAACCACGGCTGGTTTATCGCCACCTCCGGTGGCCGGGTTTTCCAGGCCGGGCCGTCCGCGGAAATGCATTGGATCACCACCACCGGCGCCGGCACGATCACCGCGGCCGGGCTTCGCGGAACCAGTGGCGATGAGATGAACGGCAACGCGGTCCTCTATGACGTGAACAAGATCCTCACCGTCGGCGGCGCGCCCGACTACCAGGACTCAAACGCCACCAACGTGGCGAACATCGTCAACATCGCCGGCTCGACGCCGACCGTGACAGCGACCGCCTCGATGAGCTACTCGCGGTCGTTCGCCAACAGCGTCGTGCTCCCCACGGGCCAGGTCGTGACGATCGGCGGCGAGAGCTATGCGGTTCCGTTCTCCGACGAGACCTCCGATCTCTATCCGGAGATGTGGAACCCGAGCACCGGGCAGTGGACGGTGATGGCCGAGGAGGCCGAGCCACGGAACTATCACTCGGTCGCGGTCCTGCTTCCGGACGGCACGGTCTTCTCCGGCGGCGGCGGTCTCTGCGGCTCCTGCGCGACGAACCACACGGACGGGCAGATCTTCTATCCGCCGTACCTCTTCAATGCCGACGGCTCGCTGCGTACCCGCCCGATGATCACCTCGGCGCCGACCTCGGCCGTGACGGGACAGACGATCTCGGTGACCACGGGCGCTCCCGTCTCGAGCTTCGTGCTCGTCCGCTACGGCGAGTCGACCCACTCCGTTGACAACGACCAGCGCCGGATCCCGCTCTCGATCGTGTCCTCATCGGGCGACACCTACCAGCTGACAGTCCCCTCAGACCCCGGCGTCGCGCTCCCGGGCCCCTACATGCTGTTCGCGATCGACTCAAACGGCACGCCGAGCGTGTCTGCGACGGTCGACATCACGACCCCGGCGGTCTCGACGCCGGCTTCGGCGTATGGCAAGCGGATCGTTGCCGACGGTCCGGCGGTGTACTGGCCGCTTTCTGATGCGGCTGGGTCGAGTGCTGCTGACCTCTCGGGTAATGGTGATCTCGGGACGTACTCAACTACCGGGGTCAGCTACGGGACTCCGAGTCCGGTCGAGGGTTCGACGGGTACCGGCATCACTTTGAGTGGCGGCGATCTGATTTCGACGCAGCCCCAGATGACTCCGAGCGCCTACTCAGAGGGGCTGTGGTTCAAGACGACCTCGACGGGCGGCGGGGTGCTCGCGACCTACGAGGGAGCGGCCTACGCGCAGGACCGTGTTGTCTATATGACGAGCACTGGGCATCTCGAGTTTGGTACATGGAACGGCGCGACGAACGCGATCGCGAGTCCGGCCGCCTATAACGACGGCAACTGGCATTTCGTTGTCGCGACGCAGGGCGCCGACGGGATGCATCTCTACGTCGATGGCAAGCTGGTCGCTTCCAACACGACGACTACCGCCCAGTCCTACCTCGGCTACTGGCAGCTCGGCGGAACCGCGAATGTCGGCTGGCCAAACCGGACGGCCGGTGCTTTCTCGGGCTCGATCAGCGACGCCGCACTGTTCACGAGCGAGCTGACGGCCGCCCAAATACAGACCGAGTACAGCTCGGCGGCGACCACCACTCCGCCGCCGCCGCCACCACCGACTTCGGCGTATAGCAAGCGGATCGTTGCCGACGGCCCGGGGCTGTACTGGCCGCTTTCTGATGCGGCTGGGTCGAGCGCTGCCGACCTCTCCGGTAACGGTGATCTTGGAACGTACTCAACGACCGGTGTCAGCTACCAGACACCGAGTCCGGTCGAGAGTGCGACGGGTACCGGTGTCACGTTGAGTGGCGGCGATGTGATCTCCACACAGGCTCAGCAGGCTCCGACTGTCTACTCAGAGGAATTGTGGTTCAAGACGACCTCGACCGCTGGCGGCGTGCTCGCGACCTACGAGGGCGCGGATTACGCGCAGGACCGTGTCATCTACATGTCGAGCACTGGGCATCTCGAGTTCGGTGTCTGGACCGGGGTTACGAACGCGATTGCGAGTCCCGCGGCCTATAACGACGGCAACTGGCATTTCGTTGTCGCGACGCAGGGCGCCGACGGGATGCATCTCTACGTCGACGGCAAGCTGGTCGCGTCCGGCGCGACGACGACCGCCCAGTCCTACCTCGGCCACTGGCAGCTCGGCGGAACCGCGAATAACGGTTGGCCGAACCGTACGGCCAACGCCTTCTCGGGCTCCATCAGCGACGCCGCACTGTTCACAAGCGAGCTGACTGCAGCCCAAATACAGACCGAGTACTCGAGCTCCCCCGCCGGCTGAGCTTCGCGACGGCCGCTACTGCTGAGAGGTGTGATGTGAGCGTTAATGCCTTTACACCAGCGAGGACGACATTCGCGCCTGACGGCGCGACGGGCGCACTGAGTCATCTGCCGCGAGTCACAACGCGCGGCATCCAGATCGCGCTGGGGTGCGTGTGGCTGCTCGACGGGCTGCTCCAGTTCCAGAGCTACATGTACACGCACGCGTTCATCACGCAGGTGCTTGCTGTCAATGCTGCGGGCCAGCCGTCGTTTGTCGGCGGACCGATCCTGACGCTGACCCACCTCTACGGTCGCGACATAGCGCTCTGGAACACGCTTGCCGGGCTGACGCAGTGCGCGATCGGGCTCGGCCTGATCGCCAGCGCCAGGACAGTTCGTTTGGCGCTGCTGGCGTCGTTTGGATGGGCGCTCACCGTCTGGTGGTTTGGCGAGGGCTTCGGAATGCTGCTGACCGGTGCGCCGCTCTCGCCACTCCTCGGCGCACCTGGCGCGGTCCTCGTCTACATCCTGATCGGACTCCTCGTGTGGCCGAGCTCTCGGCGGGGCGAGCGCCCCGCGGCAGCCGGCGGTCGGCTGGCAGGTCGCGGCGGGCGCATCGTCTGGTCGGCGCTGTGGCTCGAAGCCGCGGCCCTCTGGCTGGCGAACGTCAACCGCTCAGCGGACGCGATCCACGACCAGCTCCTCGGCGCGGCGGCAAGCGCACCGCACCTGATCGCAGGCTGGCAGCGCTCACTCGCCGCCGCGACGCAGGGGCACGGCGCAACGATCGCGCTCGTCCTCGCGCTCGTCTCGATCGCGATCGCCGCCGGGGTCTGGTCGACCAGGCTCCGGGTCGTGACGCTCGCCGGCGGCAGTGTCCTCTCGCTCGCCTACTGGGTGCTCGGGCAGAATCTCGGCGGGCCATTCTGGGCCGGCAACGCGACCGACGTCAACACCGGCCCGCTGCTGGTGCTCCTCGCGCTGGCGCTCCTGCCGGCGGTCACCTCGCCCCGCGCACCACGACGGCGCAAGGACGCGAGCTCAGTGCTCGAAGTCGGCGATCAGGAGATGGGCGCCGTCCTGGCGGGAGTCCGCCGGTAGGTCCCGCGGATCGCTCTATCGTCCGCACGCCCTAGCAGTCTCCCGTCCTCGGCGTTGCTGGCAGCGATATAGAAATCTATATCAGCCGAGCACAGTCCGCCATAGGCATGCCATAGTATGCGACAGATATAGCGACAGGAAGGGAGCTTATCGTTGGCGGATCTCGCTGAGCGGCTCGGCAGGGCAACAGGCCAGATTGAGTTAGACCAGAGCGACGTCGCGCGGATGCTCGAGACGAACCCGCGCACCGTTTCACGCTGGCTCTCACGCGAGACTTCGCCGCGACCGGACGCGCGCGAGCGTCTGCTGGAGCTGATCGCGGTCCTCGAGCAGCTTTCTGGCGTGCTTCGACCCGAGGCGGCTCACGACTGGCTATTCACGCCCAATCCTGCGCTCGATCACTACAAGCCGGTCGAGCTGCTTCGGGCCGGCGAATTCCGTCGCGTGTTGGGAGCGATCGACGCGATGGCTGAAGGCGTTTTCGTCTAGCACGTGCTCGACCCACGGCTCGTCGCCAGGATCGACGCGCTCGAGCCGATCAGCATCGAGACGCAGGCCTATCGGCATCTCGCCGTCGGCCGAAACCCGCTCTCGGGCAGCGGCGCGCGCGTCAGCGGGGGACGCTGGAACCCACCCGACAGCTTCGCAACCCTCTATGTGGCGCTCGATCGCGAGACCGCCATCGCTGAGCTCCAGCGCCTGGCCGCCCGCCAGCGACGCAGCCTCGACGACTTCCTTCCGCGCCGCATCTACCGCTACAGCGTGTCGCTCGTCGCAGTCCTCGACCTGTGCACGCAGACTCAGCGCGGGAGCGTTGAGCTCGGCGAGAGCGAACTTCGCGCCGACGATCCCGTCGTCTGCCGGCAAGTCGCAGAAGCCGCCCAGCACCTCGGCCTCGAAGCGGTGCTCGCCCCATCTGCGACCGGCTCAGGGACCGTGCTGGCAGTGTTCTTCGACCGACTACGCGCCGACTCGCACGTCCGCGACCTCGACTACGAATCGTGGACTCCACCAGCAGCCTAAGCGCCGGCCAGGAAGCGTGAGCAGCACCATCGAGGTCTTCAGGAGCGGTGTTGACCCCGTTCAGCGCGCCGGCGTTCCCCGCGCCTCGCCATCGTGCTGGTGCCGTCCCTCGGAGTCGTGAGAGTGGACGTGATGGCCGTGGCTGTGCTGGTGGCTGTCGGTCCCGGCGGCTGCGCGATCCCGCGGTTGCGCCCGACGGCGCGACCGCTCGCCCTTCCGCGCGCACTCCGGGCAGAGGCCGACGATCGGGAAGTGGGTGAAGCGAGCTTCGTAGCCGAACAGCTGCTTCACCCGGTCGCGGATCGGGTCGAGCTGCTCCGGCGTTAGCGTGCGGACGGCGCCGCAGCGCTCGCAGGAGAGGAATTCGCGTTCGCCCCGCCCGACGACGGCATACAGGCCGGGCCCGTGGCCGAGGTGAACGTGCCGTGTGAGGCCGTGCTCCTCGAGCGCCTCGAGGTTCCGGTAGACGGAGGTGACGTCGAGCTCCAGGGCGGTCGCGATGTGCTCGGCCGAGACCGGGCCTTCTGCCGTGAACAGGGCCTCCAACACGAGCTTGCGGGGGGTCGTAAGCCGCAGGCCGCGCGCTCGCAGGGCATCCACCGCGCCGGGGAGATCATTGAACTCGAGCCGCGGCGTATCGGGGGCGTCGGTCATGACGCTACATATTCGGACATCGCGCGCCGATCTGCGAGCGACGTAACCCCAATTACGACCTTGTTGCATTAGCGAATTCGTTGCCATAGGTTCGCTAGGTTCGCGCCCAAGCAGGGGCCCCCGCCCGGGCCTAGGACGGCAAACCGCCGAGGAGTTCGTCAATGAGCACGCCCAACGCGCCCGCCAGCACCCACGGTCGCTTCGGCATCCTCTCCTACACGCTCCAGGTCGCAAAGGACTTCACGCCACGCGAACGCCTCCGCGCCGGGCTGATGTTCCTGACGATCGCGCTCCTCCACATCGTCGGCTTCGGCATCTTCATCCTGTTCGTCGTGCCGTCCCACTACCGGGGCCTCGGGATCGGTGTCGCCGGGCTCGCCTACTCGCTCGGGCTACGTCACGCGTTCGACGCCGACCACATCTCGGCGATCGACAACACGACGCGCAAGCTGATGAACGACGGCAAGCGCCCGCTCAGCCTCGGCTTCTGGTTCTCGCTCGGCCACTCGTCGATCGTCGTCGCGATCGGCGTCGGCATCGTCGTCGCCGAGAAGTCCGTCTACGGCGCGGTTTCGAACAGCCACTCGCACCTCGAGCAGTTCGGCGGCATCTTCGGCACCGTCATGTCGGCGTCGTTCCTCTACCTGATCGCGCTGCTCAACGTCGTCATCCTCGCCGGCATCTTCCGCGTCTTCCGCTCGATGCGCCGCGGCAACTACGACGAGGCCGAGCTCGAACGCCAGCTGCAGAACCGCGGCCTGATGTACCGCTTCTTCGGTCGCTGGATGCGGAGGATCGACAGGGAATGGCAGATGTACCCCGTCGGCGTCGTCCTCGGCATGGGCTTCGACACCGCGACGGAGGTCGCGCTGCTCGCGACGACCGCGCTCCTCGCCTCCCAGAACCTGCCCTTCTACGCGATCCTCTGCCTGCCGATCCTCTTCACCGCAGGCATGTGCCTGATGGACACGCTCGACGGGATCTTCATGAACTTCGCCTACTCGTGGGCGTTCTTCAACCCGGTCCGCAAGGTCTATTACAACCTCGCGATCACCGGGCTGTCGGTCGCGATCTGCTTCTTCATCGGCACGATCGAGGTCCTCGGCCTCCTGCCAACGGAGATCGGCGGCCTCCACGGCGGCTTCTGGAGCTGGATGGCCGCCTTCGACATCAACAAGGCCGGCTTCGTGATCGTCGGCATGTTCGTCCTCACCTGGTCCGCCGCACTCGCCTTCTGGAAATTCGGGCACGTCGAAGAAAAATGGAGCGCAAGACTCAAACCCCCCGTCCCGGACGT
>Ga0302325_10018546_pt1 | contig 14661 bp, 11 predicted proteins | sample Palsa_T0_2_FD_201948 | JGI IMG/M metagenome (GOLD analysis project Ga0302325, IMG submission 201948) | Peat permafrost microbial communities from Stordalen Mire near Abisko, Sweden - Palsa_T0_2 | ecosystem: Environmental > Terrestrial > Soil > Palsa > Peat permafrost | place: Sweden: Abisko... | reverse complement strand
TCTCCACCATCGTCTGTCGCAGCAACTGTCGTCTCTGCGCGCCCAGCGAGAGACGCACAGCCATCTCCCGCTGACGGGCAAACGCTTGCGCCAGGAGCAAATTCACCACGTTCACGCAGGCAATGCAGAGTACAAGGAGGGCCACGACCGAGAGTGCGGAGAGGAATCCAATCAAGCCCGCCTTCACGTCCGGAGGCAGAGATCCGGCCGCCCCCAGGCGAAAGCCGTTGTCCTTATCGGTTGCAGGATAGGTCTGAGCAAGGCGCTGGGCAATTCCATTGAGTTCAGCCACAGCTTGCTTGCTGGTGACTCCCGGGGCCAGACGGCCGGCTACTTCCAGCCAGGTATTGGTTCGCGAGCGGTCACCCATCTTGGGCATCAAAAGCTTCTTGTTGCCCAGCGGGACCCAAAGGTCGGAGGTGTAGATACCCAATCCGCGAAAAGACGAGGGAGCTACGCCGACCACCGTGAAGGAATGGCCAGACACATTGACGGCTTTACCGATGATGGCGCGATCCGCGCCAAAACGATTCGACCACAGGTGGTAACTCAGAACCACGACAGGAGCATCTTCCTCCTCCCGGTGAAAGCCGCGGCCGAGAGCCATGTGAATTTGGTTGACATCGAAGTAATTGAATTCTGCCAATGCGCCCCAAACGCGCACCGGCTCAGTGGCGCCGCCGATGGAGGTTGGCATGGCGGAATAAAACGCGGTCAGGCCGGAAAATGAGCGCGCCTGATCGCGCAGATCATTGAACAGGGGCCAGGACAAATTGTTACCACAGCAGTCGCCGTGCCGGGTCGTGAACACGCTCACCAGCGTGGCGGGTTCGCCCACCGCGGGGGGACGCAGAAGAAAACTGCTGACGATGGAAAAGATGGTGGCGTTGGCGCCCACCCCTAGTCCGATCGACACAATCACCGCCAGGCAGAGGCCGGGTGACTTGGAAAACCGCCGTAACGCCAATCGAATGTCCCGCATGATGCCTCCTGCCGGCTACCCTCACAAGAGCATGTATGCGGCGATTTTCCGTCCGCCACGAGCTCACACCTGCTAAACGCAAAAATGGACTCGCCGGTTCCATGCCGGAGCCGCCGGCTGACTGATTCCGCAAAACGCTAACTGTCCAGCGTTTGGATAACTTCAGGTGGCGACGGCACTCACCGTCAGGGCCGTGGAGTGGTCTTCCTGGCCGACCTTTACCGATTGTCCCGACCATGTCTCGGCCTTTCTCGATAAGTTGAGCACTTTCTGAATGGCTGTCCCCTAACCAGGACCTGACTGTGTACCATTTATGGTACATAGTCAGGATGGGATATGAGCAACGCGTCACTCCCGACCGAGGTCACGAAATGAAGAGACGGAACGTGCATGTGGGGTCGTCGCTCGATGCCTTCTTAAAGGAGGAAGGCATCCTCGAGGAGACTCGCACCATTGCGATCAAGGAAGCAGTCGCCTGGCAGGTCCAGGAGGCGATGCGGAAAGACAACATCACCAAAGTGGAGATGGCGCGGCGCATGAAAACCAGCCGCGCAGCTCTGGATCGGTTGCTCGACCCTGGTAACGAATCCGTAACGCTGCAAACGCTCTCCCGCGCGGCCCATGCCATTGGACGGGAACTCCGGATCGAACTCGTTTAGGGTGATTCCGATCGGCATTTGCGTAAGCTGGGCGTTCTTACTGTTTGTCGGACACAGGATGACCGCTTTATCGTCAGTAGAGGTTTCCAGCGATCTGCTCCGCGATCTGCTCCAATGGATCTTCCTGCCCCTCAGACAATTTCACCGGACGCTTCATTACACGAGAGGTGTGGGTCACGGTGAAATAAAGATCGCGAACACGACCACTCACCATGTCAGCACCTCCGCTATGTGAGCCCGGCGCCTTGCACCTCGCGGCCTGGTTGCCGATACCCGTCAACGCTTTGCTTCCTGGAGGGCAGGAGGCCAGCGCGGCCTTGCTGACAAGAATCTCCAGGGAGTCACGGGATCCCTCCTGCAAAAATCTGCAGGAGCTTTTACCTGTGTCCGACAGGGATACTTTCATAGATACGTCGCCGCCAAGCATTTTGGCGGCGCTTCCCGGGGTCAGCCAGGGGCAAGTGGTTTGCGAGCGGGCCTGAGAACCGGTCTGAGAACCGGGCTGGGGGAGATTCGGTTTGCCATATTGGGCTTGTTCTGCCGCTAGTGACGAAGCAACCAGCAAGCAGAAAAGCAGGGTTCGATGAAGCATAGCGATCGCTAGCCCTTCCCCTGAGTAGGCGTCGTTGCTTTCGCCAAGGCGCCAGACTTCAGGATCTTGCCGCCTTCCTGAATAACGTAGAGTTGATTTACCTCAAGATTCCTGAGCTGATCCACCTGCCCGCTGAGCCAGCGAATTTCTAACACATCCACCTTCTTGGCCTGGTCCAGTCCAAAATGCATGCGCAAATCGTTTTGCGAGAAGTAGCTGCCGCCGCTTCGTAGTTCGTCCATCTGAACCAGTGGCTTGCTCGCGTCGGGCAGTGTCCTCGCCGTGACGATGACGCGGCTTCCTATGCCCGAACGATTCGACTTAACGCCCACCAGTTTGATCTTGATCCAACTTCGGTTAAGCAGCGAATTGCCGTGCAGCAGCTGGGGTACAGCATTGATGCAGTTGACGGCAATGTCGATCACTCCGTCGTTGTCGTAATCGCCAAAAGCGCAGCCGCGGGCGGGAGCGTTCTCCAGAATTCCCGGCCCCCCCTGATTGGTTACTTCTTCAAAGCGCCCGTTACGCAGATTGCGGTAAAGGTATTTGTGCTCAGCGTATTTCAAATCGGCCTTCGATTTATCGACCTCGGGGTAGACGTGGCCGTTGGACATGAGAATGTCGAGCCAGCCGTCATTATCCATGTCGAAGAAGCCGACACCCCAGCCCAGGAGGCGCGTATTCACTCCCAGGCCGCTGGGATAGGTTCGATCCTCGAAATTAGCATCTCCCAGGTTGGTGTAGAGAGAATCTGTGTCGCCCGCAAAGTTGGTCTTAACTACATCCAGGTTGCCGTCGCGGTTGTAGTCCCCGATGGAAACGCCCATACCTGCCTGAGGTTTCGCCTCCGCGGAGAGCGCTGCGCCCCCCTCGATGGCGATATCACGGAAGGTGCCGTCTTTCTGATTGAGGTATAGAGTGGCCGGAGCTGAGTCATTGGCAACGTAAATATCAGGCCAGCCGTCGTTGTCCAGGTCCGAGGCAGCCACGCTCAAACCATAGGTGCCTACCGCGGTCCACATGCCGGATTTCTCGCTGACATCCATGAAGGTTCCGTCGCCACGATTGTGATACAGAATGTTTCTTCCTCCGGCCAACCCTGGAGGACCGCAGGCGACAAGAATACCTTTGTAAGTGCAGGGACCATCCTGAGGCTTGGGCGCTGTTTTCAGGTCAAAGTCAACGTAATTGGCAACAAAGAGATCCAGGTATCCATCGCGGTCATAGTCCACGAAGGTGCAGCCTGTGTTCCATCGCGTCTTCGATCCTGGTTGTATCAGGCCTGCCTGCTCGGTTACGTCGGTAAATTTGCCATTGCCATGGTTGCGATAGAGGGCGTTCTGGCCATAGTAGGTGACGAACAGGTCGTCGTGGCCGTCGTTGTCGTAGTCGCCCACACAACACGCCTGGCCCCAGCCCGTCTTGTGCTCTAATCCGGAGCCCGCGGTCACATCGGTGAATGTTCCATCACGATTGTTCTTGAACAGGTGGCAATGCGGTTCCTGTCCGGCCGTAAATCCTTCCAGACGCCAGCCGTTCACCAGGAACAAATCGAGCCAGCCGTCATCGTCGTAGTCGAAGAAGGCCAGCCCGCAGCCGGTGGTCTCGAGCAAATATTGATTGCTGCCTTCTGCACCGTAAATCGTCTTTATGTCGAGCCCTGCCTGTTGCACAACATCCACAAAGCTCACCCCGAGCGGCGTGCCCTCGATAGGGGACTTCGGGCCGGGGGGCGGCGGCGCTGGCTTGGCATCGTAGCTCCGCTCCTGCGGACCGATGCTCTTCTGTGGTGGTGGCGCTGTTTGAGGCTGCTGTTGCCAGGGTGAGGCTAAGGCAACAATGTCCGCCAAGGGCAAAACCAGTGCCGTCCGGCTAAGCGAACGAATGAACTTGCGACGATTCAACGAATCACCATTCCCAGGTTTACGGCTGCCCAGCGCCGCCGGCGGCCGCGGGCATTGACTCAGTGTGAATGTGCCAGGGCACGCTTTCCGTCGAGATTTCCGGATGCTTGCGCAGGTATTCCAATGAATACGTGGGCGCCGATGGATCAATTCTCTTAATCGTGTAGAGCGACGCTTCCTGCGCTGCTTGCTGTTTCATGCCCATCCGTCGATAGAGGATGGCAAGGTTGTAATGTGCCGCCAGGTCGTCCGGATCGATAGCCTGCAGAGCCTTGAATTGCTGTATGGCTTCGTCGCTGCGATGCTGCTGGTAGTAGGAGATTCCTAGCTCCCGGCGGGCATCGCGCGAGTAGGGGTATTGTGCCACCACCTTCTCGAGATCAGCGACTTCAGCCTCTGAATGTCTCTGCCGGCGTTCGACCAGCGCCATGTAGTAGAGCGCCCGCGCGTCGTCCGGCCGCAGCGTGAGGGCCTTCTCCAGCGGAGCACGCGCCTCGTTATACTTTTCCCATTCGATGTAAGTGATCCCGAGATTGATATAGCCATCCTTGTAGTCCGGGCGCAGGCGGATCACCTGCTCAAATGCCTGCAGCGAATCCTCGTATTGCAGTTGGTCGAGGTATCCAATGCCGGCATTATTCCAGCGCATCCATTCCGGATTATCCGTCGCCAGCGGCCCCATGGCCGGGTTATCGCCGAGATTCAGAGTGCGGCTGATCGCGGAAAGTTCCACCACCGGATACGCAGGATGATCCTTGCCGAAGACATTATTCAGATAACTCTGCCGCAGGTGGCGATAATTGACACGTGCCGTGATGGTCAACGGACTCTTGGCGCTCTCAGGAATGTGGAACTGGTAGCGGACGAGCGCTGAACGTCCGGCCTGGACGGTATTGTCGTAAGCCATGGAATGAATGGTGAAGACCTTATGGTTGTCCACGAAGCTGCCCATCAGGTCTACGGGGCGATTGGTGAAACTATGAGCGCTTTCCTCCAACGCACCGTCCGGCTTAAGGTATCCGCTTTCGTAGATCTTCGCTCCCGAGGCGTCCTTCACCGTGAACTGCAACCATGCTTCGTAAAGATCGCGGACCTCGGGGACAAGCGAGTGACCGATATTCTTATTTTGAACGATTACATATGCGTCCACCGTCTGGTTGGGTTTTAGGGTGAAGGGCGTCGAGCCCAGCGGAGCAACCATGGGGCCGCCGTCAGCCGTTTTCAGGGCGAAAAGGTCGACATTGAGGTAGTTGCCGCTTTTCAGGAATTCGATGGTTCGGTTGAGCTGCTCGTCAAACCCATAGTAAAAGGGAACTGCCGTGTTCCCGGCCGGCCATCTGTGTGTAGCCAGGAAGCCAGGTTTGGATCCATAGTCCGGCAGGCTGATCGCCTCGCGCTTCATATGGCAGCCCTGACATGGGGCAAAATCAGCGGAATAAAAGGTAAGAGGATTGCGCTGGGAAAACTTCGAATTCTGCCATTCATCATAAGCAGTAAATGCGCGAATCCACTTATAACTGTTCAACTGCGGTGGCAGATTGGCTTTGTGACACGCGGAGCAGAACTCAGGCTTATGCAGAATATTCTGCATCACCGCCCTAGAGTGGCGATCCCTATGCGCCAGGATCTCGGCATCGGGAACGATTCCCGGTATGCGGTTTCCTTGCTCATCGACCATGACCGCAGGTACGCCCATGACAAAGCTTCCATTGCCGAGGGTGGTGTTCACACTTTGAATGGAGTGGCAGGTCATGCAGGTGAGGCCGTCGCGGTCGAATGACCGATCGAGCGTGGAACCTGTGTTCAGAGCGCCGGCCAGAACCCCAACCGGGTTGTGACAACTGTCGCAATGACGAGCAAACTCGATGCCTTTGGTCCGTATCAGGATATTGACGCTGGTGCGGTAGAAGGGCGCGCGGAAGGCATTGGCATGCAGGGACTGGCGCCATTCATGATATGCCTCCTGGTGGCAATGGCCGCAATAGGCGGCATCTGGAAAAGCGTTCGCGGGAAGAAATTCGTTCCCCTCCACAGCGGCGTTGCCGGGCAGCGAGATCTTACCTTGCTCGAAGGGAAAATTATAGGTTTGGCCAATCTTGTCCGCGTAGGCTTTGCGCAGGGTCGCTTGTTCAGCGCGCTGATCCTCCGCACCGCGGATGGTTCTTAGAAAAAAGACAGAAGCGGCACACCCGATCACGATCAGGATGAGTCCGCATCGACCTGAGAGACTCATGGCGCGCACGGTATAACGAAACCGTCCATTCCCCGGAACCCCCTCCGTCTGGAGCAACCCAGAGGAAGCCGCAGACAGACACCCACACTATAGCGGATAGGCGTCACCACTGTATATTCGCAAGTGCCTGGATGCCAACCTGGGACCGGCGGCCGCCATAACTCATCCTTAATGGTGGTCCGGTAGCACAGGGGACTTGGCCAGGGTCTCTGCTTTCTGCCGCTCCGCCGCTGCCTCGATGTTGTTCCCTTGCTGCTGGAGCGCGTTCGCCAAACCCAGGTGCGCCCGCGGGTAATCCGGGTCATAGCTCAACGCGTTGCGAAATTCTACGATCGCATCTTCCAGCTTGCCGCTCTTCAGCAGGGAGTCTCCGGAGTTGCTCGCGACCTCCGCCCGTTGACGGTTCATGTTGGCGCGCATGAGATCGGCGGCTATCTTTCGTTCTGCTGTGGCTTCAGCGGGCTGATTCTGTTTGGCCAGAACTGCGGCAAGTGTCAGGTGAGGATCCGGCTGCTGCGGTAACCGGCGGATCGCCTCCTGCAAAGCCGCTGCCGCTTCGGGCAGTTTGTCCAGATGGTTATAAACGCTACCCAGCGTCGCCCACGCTTCCCCATTTTCGGGCTGCAGTTTGAGTGAGGTGTTCAATTCCTGTGCTGCATCGGCATAGTGCCCGGCTTGCAAATACAACAAACCCAGGGCGTACGGTGGTTCCGGGGCGGAGGAGTCCAGCTTCTCCGCCGCCGCCAACTCAGGGATCGCATCCGTAGCGTTGTCCTGCATCTTAAAGGCGAGCCCCAGGTTGTAATGAAGTTGCGGGGCATTGGGAGAAAGTTTCAAGGCCGCGCGCAATTGGCTCACTGCATCATCTAACTGGTTGAGTTGTACGTAAGCCGCCGCAAGGTCCTGGTGAGCCGTGATATTGCCGGGCGCTAAAGACACCGCCCGCTGCAGGACGGGAACCGCTTCCTTGGCTCGTTGCACCTGGCACAGCGCCAGTCCTAGATTGATCAGAACTTCTGCATTTGCGGCATCTGCTTCCGCGGCCTTCTGCAAAAGCGGAATGGCATCGTTGGCTTTCCCTGTGCGTTGCAGCGCAAGTCCCAGTTGATAGGCCGCCGGCGTCGATTTGGGATCGAGTTCCAAGGCGTGCTGCAGTAGCGGGATGGCCTGTTCATCGTTGCCGTTCGATGCTAGAGCCTGACCGAGTTGCAGAGCGATCCGAGCATTCTCAGGCGCCAGTTGATATGCCTTGGTTAACTCCTCCAATGCACCCGGCTGCTGCTGAGCCCACAATGTCATCCCCAGGTGTAAATGGGCCGTGGCGAGATCCGGATTTGCCTGTAATGCGGTAGTGAAAGCCTGTTTCGCGTTGGGCCAGTCTTCATGCTCGGCATAGAGAGATCCCAAATCGTCCTGCAATTCCGCATTGTGCGGATCCTCCGCGACCGCCTCCTTCATTCTCGCGATCGCTGCTGAAAGCTGCTGCGTCGCGGCCAGCGATCGGGCATAAGCCGCAACCACGGTTGCCGGCAGAGGGTGCTTCCCGGTGCGAGACACGGCCTCGAGCTTCGCGAATAAGGGTAGCGCCTTGGCGAATTGACCGGTCTGATCGTAGGCAAGAGCGAGGTTCAATTGGGTACTGCCGTCGTTGGGATTCATGGCCAGCGCTTTTTGCAGTTCACGAATGCCTTCACTCGTGCGCCCGGTCCGCACCAGAACCGTGCCCAAAGCGCTGTGTCCCTGCTCAAGGGATGGGGAAAGGCGAACCACCTTCTCGAACTCTTGCAGCGCGGTATTGAAATCATTACGGGAGAGAGCAGCTACTCCGGCTTGATAGGCAGCATAAGCCGGCTGCGAGGGCTCCTGCGCTTGGCTTGGATGAGGAAGGAAAAGGAAGACGGCGAGGATGCAACCAACAAACTGCCACGCTTTGAGAGGATACGCTGACATTGCGGTCTAGCCGGGGCGGTAAAGGGACAGGCGCGAGGTACCCTTACCCAAACAACTATACCGTGCCATTTACGATTGGCTGCTTGTTGCTAAGGTTGCTCTGTCGATATGGAGCATGACTTGGGCCTGCTGACTTCCAGCACCGCCCGTCAGCTGTTAGGCGCGACCTGGATCCCTGTTCTTTTTCGTTGGGTCCTGACCCCGCCTACCATTTCGGCGCTTGCCCATGCCAATTCCTCCCATACCGCCGCCCCTATCCCTGAAGGCATCGGAATTGCATGGCAGAGTCCGTCTTGAACGGGACGCCTCGGCGAAGGTAGGCTACTTCGATGCCAACCTTTCGGGTCCAAATTTCTTTTGTTGGACTGCGGATAAATCCCGTAAAACTTCTTGGGGAACTAATGCGCGAGCTGCCCGGGGCGGGTGGAATAGTCCCTGATGGCTCCCCCGCGGGCTTTGCATATCTCTTCTCTAACGACGTGTATGAAACCTGTAGCGATTTTCGCCCGCGTCTCGAAGAGGTAATTGAGAGCAAGACTCGCTGTTCCGTGCAGCTGACCATCGAGAAAATGGACGCCGGCACAGGCCTTTGGGTCATCGACTGAGAGCGGGACAAAAATGGCTCGTGTTCGCCGCGTACTTCGTCGACCAGACCGAATGGCCCGACCATCGACGGCGGCGGCTGTGATCGAAGTTCCTGCAAAGCCTGGATTTCTGTAAGTTGCCGCTAGTGCGCATCCCGGCCGGCCAGATAGCCGAGCGCGAGAATGGCAGGCCGGTTGCCGAAAGCCAGTGAGGGATTGTAAAGGCTTCGCTTGCGCCTGACCGAGATCTGGGATTCATTGGCTGGTCCCGGCCGCCAACAATAACCAGAACAGCTATTATTCGGATCGATTCCGATTGTGACCGTTTTGTTCAGTGTAGGGCAAAAAGTTCCCATATTATGAACGAGTTGTCCAGTTTTGAATGGACATGTCGATCATCTTGCGGGTATCGTCGCACCTGTGGCGACGAAAAAAGTACTCTCCGGCCACGATTCCCAACCAAGATGAAAAGCGCCATTACCAGACGCAAGGAAATGAGCGAGGACGCTGTGAAAACGATTTCTCTTAGGATGCTGGTCGCCAATGTAGTGGTTTTGTTGATGTGTATGGCGGTCGGCCGGGCGCAAACCGTGACCGGTACGGTCACCGGTACCGTCACCGACCAAACCGGAGCCGTAATCCCAGGCGCCAACGTGGTGGCCATCAATACGGAGACCGGCGTGAGCTCCTCCGCGACGTCGGACTCCGCGGGGGTTTATCGTATTGGTTTTCTGCCCATCGGCCAGTACCAGGTAACGGTGGCCGCGAAAGGGTTCGGCACACAGACAGTCCCGGCTTTTCAATTGGAAGCCCTGCAGACAGCCACGTTCAACGTGAAGCTTGCGACAGGCAGCGTCTCGACCACCGTGAGCGTTTCAGAAGCGGCGCCCATCCTCAACACGAATGACCCTACGCTGAGCAGTACCTTCACCGCCAACACGATTCGTAACTTCCCCCTGAACGGGCTCGATTTTTCGGCTCTGACCCTCTACGTTCCGGGCTCAGTGAATACCACGGGAACATCCGGCACCACCAGCATCGAGCGCAGTACCTATTACACCGATTCGGTGAACCTGAACGGAAATCGGGCGCAGGCGAACAACTACACGCTGGATGGTATCGATATGAATGAGACGTTCAACAACCTCATCTCATACAGTCCCGCGCCGGAATCCCTGCAGGAAATCAAGGTACTGACGGCGAACTCGCCGGCCGACTACGGCAATGTAAACGGGGGTGGAGTGGTCAGCATCCTCAAGAGCGGGACCAATCAGTTCCATGGCTCGGCTTATGGCTATGTGCAGGATTACCGGTTCAACGCAAACTCGTGGAGCAACAACCACGCCGATCCAATTATCCCGCTCAACTCCTATTCTCAATCGCAGTTTGGGGGAACCTTCGGCGGCCCGATCAAGCGCAACAGACTGTTCTTCTTCGTCGATTACCTGGGAGCGCGTTATCACACAGGCGGGATTGGCCAGGCGAGCGTATTTACTGAGGCAATGCGCAACGGCGATTTTTCCGCGCTGCTGGCCGGCAGCAACCCGATACAGCTCTATGATCCGCTGAACGGCTTTGCACCCTATGCCGGGAACATGGGCGTTTCCATCGTCAACCCGGTGGCTAAGTTCCTGTTTGCCAACCCGAAGCTCTACCCGCTGCCGAATGCGACCCCTTCCGATGGTATCGTCGCCAACAACCTGCAGGGACCGCAGCGCACGTACAAAGCCAACAACCAGGGAGACATCAAGATTGAGTACGATCCCCACCCGTCGGACAAGATCACAGGATTTTACGCCATGTCGACAGCGTACGACGGGAAGACTGCATTGTTGGCAATCACCTTCCCTGGGATCAATATCTTTCCCACCAAGCTCAGCGGGGCCAACTGGGTGCATATTTTTTCGCCCTCGATCGTCAACTCGGCGCGCATTGGCTTTACCCGCACCAAGTGGAACGAAGGCCTGCCGCAAGACCCTACCGGTCAGTTCGGAACGAAGGGCAACGCCAAGGTGGGAATTTCCTTCCCCAACCAGGCGTATGACGGCTTTTCGTTCCAGAACATAAGCAACAATGTCAGTGGCGGTCTCAGCGGAGTGGGCACGCCTGCCTTCGATGGCGGCCTGCTCGACAACACCTACAGCTACATCGACAACGTGACCTGGCAGCGCGGCAAGCATATTCTCACCTTCGGGGTGCAGGCGCTCCGTTACCAGAACAACTATCCCACCAGCAACAATAACGGATACCTGGGATCGATGGTCTATACCGGGGCATTTACCAGCAATCCGTCTCTCAGCAATGCCGGGGGATATCCGGGTGCCGACTTTGTACTGGACCGGGTGAGCTCGGCCGCGGCCACATTGACCAGCGTCAACGTTGGGCAACGGCAATGGCGGGCCGCGGGCTTCGTGAGCGATGATTACAAGGTGCTGCCCAACCTCACCCTGAATGTGGGGATACGCTACGAGTTCGACCAACCCTGGATTGAATCGAACAACAAGACCGGCAATGTCGACTTAGCCACCGGCCAGGTGATCTACGCCGGTCACGTGCCCACCGGTGCTCCGGCCGACTCGGGAGTATGCAGCAATCGCGCTTGCTATGACGATAATTTTCGCCAGATTATGCCCAGGCTGGGCTTTGCCTGGTCGGCCAACGATCGCCTGGTGGTTCGCGGAGGTTACGGCGCAACCAGCTTTTTTGAAGGCAACTCCTCCAATCAGCGATTGACTTCGATTACTCCGTTCATTCAAGCGGTGAATGTAACCACGGTTGCGCCGACTCCCGGCAACGCGGGAACTCCGCGCACAGCGGAGCAGGGTTTTGCCGGCGGCACGGTGAGTTATGGTGGCACCTTCAATGTCTATCCAAAGAATATCCAACCGGCGTACGTGCAGGAATGGAGCCTTACCACGGAATACGCGGTGACTCGCACTCTATCGCTGCAAGTTGGCTATTTGGGCGAGCAGGGTCAGCATATCGAAGACTATGGGAACGTCAACCAGTATCTGGTGAACGGCGACCCCACGTCCGCTCCCTACTACAACAACCCATACCTGGGCGTGAACGCAATCGACCCGTCGGTGAGCATTGGATCCAACTCCCTGCTGATCACGGAATCTCGTGCGGCGATGAACTTCAACGCGCTGGAGACGATTCTGCGCGAGCGCGTGAGCCATGGTCTGGAGTTCACCTTCAACTACACCTATGCCAAAGCGCTAACCAACAGCGCGGGCAACTATTCCCTTAATGTGGCTGGAGCACTCTATGGCGCCCAGGGCGCATTCCAGAACTACTACAACAGTGCCGGAGACTGGGGCCCGGCGGGGTACGACGTGCGCCATAACGTAAGTGCAACCGGTGTCTATGCCTTACCTATCGGACGCGGTCAAGAATACTTTTCCAACGTTAACCGCGTCCTGGACGAGGCAATTGGAGGCTGGAGGATCGCGGCCGCCGGTGTAGGATATAGCGGCTTTCCGGAAACCATTTTGGGTCCGGGAAATAATTCCAACAGCTACGGTAACTCGCGGCCCAACCAATATCGCAAGTTGAAGATCGTCGACCGCAGTATTGATAACTGGTATGGAACTGATCCCTCGGCAACTCCGTGCACCACACCGGGTGTTGACAATGGTATATGCGCCTTCGGAGTTCCGGCGCCGAATGCCTTTGGCACGGGGAGCAATGGCAACACGCGCGGGCCTGGATACCTCAACGTGGACATGTCTGCCTTCAAGGACTTTCATATCGTTCGCGAGCAGACGGTTGGTTTCCGTTTTGACGCCTTCAACGCCTTCAACATTGCCAGCTACGGGAATCCGGACACCGGAATCACCGACAGCAACTTCGGAAATATTTCGAATCTAGGGACTTCGGCCGTTCGTTCGGTGGAGCGGCATTTGCAGTTCTCGGCGAACTACAGGTTTTAGGGACCAGGCTTCCACGGGGGATTCGGGCGGCACTGTGCAGGAAATACGCGGGTAACGGGAGCGGCAAGAATTTTACTCGGATAGGGAGCGAACGCCAGAGCATGTCTTTCAAGACGGACAAACGCGCGAAAGAAATTCTGCGGTTGCTGCTGAGCCACGGCAAGACGTCGGTGGGGGAATTGACCAAGTTATTTGCAACCTCTCCTGCCAGTGTGAGGCGCGACCTGGTGCGCCTCGAGGAACGAGGCCTGGTGCACCGAACCCATGGGGGAGCGATGCTTGCCGGCCAGGTTTACGAGCCCTTCCGGTTCGATTCCTCCTTTCACGTTCGTGAAGGACGCTTTGCAGCGGAGAAGAAGCGGATTGCCAAGGCGGCTGCGGACCTGGTTCTGGACAGTGAGACGATCGGTTTCACCGCGGGAACGACCACGACCCAGGTAGCGCGGGAGTTGCGCATGCGTACCCGGCTGCGCGTGATTACCAATGCGGTCAACATCGGGATGGAGTTGAGCTCGAGCAACGGGCCGGATACGGTCCTTACCGGTGGCTGTATGCGCTGGGCCGGTGCTTTTTCCCTCATTGGCCCGGCAGCCCTCGAGTCTCTCAACGCGGTGGTGATGGACAGAGTCTTCATCGGCGTGTGCGGGGTGGACCCGGAGCGCGGTGCCACCACCATTGAAGCCGAGGAGGCGTCGATTTTTCGCGCCATGTGCAGGCGCGCCAAACAGGTGGTGATCGTCGCAGATTCCAGCAAGGTGGGCATGACAAGTCCCGCGGTGATCTGCCCGGTCAGAGACATCGATATGCTGATTACCGACGATGGCGTTTCGGATAAGGCAGTGAAGGCTTTTCGAAGTTCTGATGTGCACATGGTTATCGTCTAAGTGCTCATGCGCGGTCGCTTCAGGGCTGACAAGCCTCTGCGTGAGTTGCTTGCCCAAAGACTAATGAGTGGAAACAGGAAGACTGGATGCAACCCTCTCCGCGATATTGCGGAGACTCTCGGGCTCAAAGCGAATATCCGGTGACGAGGGTGGCCCATTCGAGCCTTCGCGGCTTGTGAGTCCATCCTCTGGCGATCCGAATCGAATACGGCATGTACGTCATTCACCAGTCACAACTGCCGTTTGTCGGCATGTCCCACGAGTTCGTGGGGATGGATCATGGCGGCGTCGGCGTCTCGTTCTTCGTGGTCATTGGCGAACCCGGCCGGGGAACTGCCCTGCATAAGCACGATTACGATGAGGTGGTATACGTCATCGAAGGCCGCTCAACATGGAAAGTTGGCGATCAGGAGCGAGAGGCCGTCGCCGGCGACGTTCTCATTGTCCGCGCCGGAGAGCCACACAAATTTACCAACAGCGGTGATGGACCCTTGCGGCAAATCGACATTCACCTAAGCGCGAACTTCGAAACCGTCTGGCTCGAAGAATAGAGCTTGCGGGGCAAAAAGACAGGCCGGCAGCTTTCACAGCCCCAGCCTGTTCTCATTGCCGCTACTCGTTTCGTAGCCTACTGCTGATACAACAGCAGTCATCATATTCCGTTACCAAAGTCTTTGGATCTTTAACGGACAATGTTTTTAGGCACCAAAGGAACCAGTGATGGTTACGAACGGGCCAGGACCGAACATCTGCTGAGCATTCGCGATGATTACAGGAGTTACTTGTTACTCTCCTTAGTGACCTAGCTAGGTCATTCCCGTTACCGCTAGGATGTACCCATGCAAATCCTCTGGGTTATTGCCAAACTGTTCTTCCTTCTGTCCTTGGCGCCAGCGGTTGGAGTGCTGGTCGGATTTCCCCTCTTCCTGTTGTCCGAA
>Ga0302325_10018544_pt1 | contig 14663 bp, 14 predicted proteins | sample Palsa_T0_2_FD_201948 | JGI IMG/M metagenome (GOLD analysis project Ga0302325, IMG submission 201948) | Peat permafrost microbial communities from Stordalen Mire near Abisko, Sweden - Palsa_T0_2 | ecosystem: Environmental > Terrestrial > Soil > Palsa > Peat permafrost | place: Sweden: Abisko... | reverse complement strand
TGTCTACGCAACATTCGAAGCATCTGCAGAGGCTCTACAACAGTCCAAAAGCGAGGCTGCCGAAGATGCCCTGCAGTTACTTCATATTCTTTCAATGCTAGACTCGGGTATTCTGCCTCTCCGACTCTTTGAGGATACTTATAGCGGCTGCAGAAGAGTTGTACAGTCGAATCTTGCAGAGGCTAATAGTATCGACGAGTTGGTTTTGCATCATGTGTCCGAATTACCTAGCTTCTTAGTAGCAGAAGAGACCGAATGGGATTCTTACCGTCTTGTAGAGGCCACTTCCCTACTCGCATCACTCTCTCTAGTTACTCGACACGATCTAGACGGCTCGCCCGGTATCTCAACGCACCCATTAACTCATGCTTGGGCCAAAGATCGCCAGAATACAAAACAGCAAGGCGCAGCCTGGATTTCTTGTGGAAGTATCCTTGCATTCTCTTGCTCGAGTAGTCACTTATGGCGGACACAAGAAAGACGTCTCTTACCACATGTGCAGTCTTACTTGAACATAAACATTAAGAAGGCATTCTCGTTTGCATCCAAGGCTACGATTCTCCCAATTATTCTCAGGTGTGGCTGGGCCTTGTTACAGATGCGACAAGACTCTACACTTGGCCGTCTATTGCAAGATGTTTTTTCAGGACTTAAGCTGAAATCAGATCAGCCATCGGAAGAATTCTTGCCGCTATATAACCTCCAAGCTAGAAGCTTGTCAAATTTAGGGAAGAGCAAAGAGACTGTGCAGCTGCTCGAGCAAGTAGTCCAGATCCTCGAGACGACGCTGGCCGCGGATCACCCTGACCGGCTGACCTCGCAGCACGCGCTTGCTGTAGTATACTGGGCGAATGGGCAGGTCACGGAAGCCGTGGCGCTACTCGAGCAGGTAGTCCAGATCCGCGAGACGACGCTGGCCGCGGATCACCCTGACCGGCTGGCCTCGCAGCACGCGCTTGCTATAGTATACCGGGCGAATGGGCAGGTCACGGAAGCCGTGGTGCTGCTCGAGCAGGTAGTCAAGCTAAAACGGTTAAGATTTCATCAAGATCATCCTAGTCGTATAGTTTCAGAAGATGCACTTTCTTATTTCTTGCGGCAAGCATAAACTACTCCAGCTCGGACATGTCTAAGTGCTCATCAAAGCTGCTTTTATAAATAAAATATTATTTATTTCAATAACTTTGATAGAGAGGGGCTTGGGGAACGTGAGTATTATAAACTATTAGCTTGTGATCTGTAATATACAAGACGGACAAGCTGAGAATATTCTAGTAGGTTCGACTTATTTTTAAACCGTTTAATATGCTAACGTCTATAGTATAGAACAGTGATTATACTCATGCTTGTAAGTGTTATAGAGAGCGAGCGAAAGACTGGAAACGGCCTTTGAACTGGGCGCAATTCGTGCATTATAGAGCGTGAGAGCTTTTAATGTAGGCATACAGGAATGTATATAAACAGCTCTAAGATCTTTATATAGGGAATGCTGCCCGCGATGGAACACTCTGTTGAGTAACGTATAAAAGCAGCTACTGTTCGATTGGTTGGGGTCGCGCTCCTTTTACACCTATCCCTTCGTCTGGTGAGACATTGCAAGGCGCTTTGCCGGTAAGCGATTGGATTACTCAAAAATTAATAATCAAAGTACGCATATTTGTTCTAAGCGAGAACCCCTTGCTAGCGCCTAGCAAAAGATTGATAAGTCTAAGTTCGCCGCCGTTGTCTCCAATAACAATAAAATTAGAATGAAGGCCAATAGAAGTAATTGAATCGAAAGTGCCTAGTTTTATAAACTACTCGAGATCTATCGGTGCTTGTCGGAGTACGAGGTTGGTATCGAAAATATATCCCGTATTATTTTCCGTGACTAAGAAAATGTCCCTCCTAAGTAGAATTAGCATTACTACCTGCGCGCTAGGAAGCCCTTACCCATTAAAGCAGCAGGTATAGACTTTTCCACTTAGTGGTTTGATGTTCTATAATGTGTTCAATAGCTCTATCCAGATGTCATTTTAGTCAAAAAGCTCTATACAGTAAAAAAGAGTTGTTTTTCCAGAATTTAAGTTTCTTCCGCCAAGCTTACAGTACTACAGTGGAAGGCGAATTGGGTATCGCTTGTTTTTAGATAATTAGTTTCAGCGGGCTCCATTTCCGGACAGTAAATTAGCACCGCAGCCAATTCTTGCATCCTTGCGCGCCTACGCGCCTACCCACCTTCTCTGTAGGCGAACACGCATCAAAAATGGCTTCGAGCCCTAAGACTGGGGAGTTCGGCACACAGGTGATGACGTTACCTCAAAATGCGCCTGTACTAAAGCACGTTTTAGTAACTTTTTATTTTTTAATACCTTTATAGTATAATTATTAATCCTTTTAATTTAATTTTTAAAATATAAAAATTATAAATCTATTAAATTAAATTAAAAATATTTTTATATTTATATTATTATTTTAAAATATTTGTCGGTCCACTGGTAACGCGTAGTAGTCGTCACGTTATTCTTGAGGTGTGTAGATGAGGATACAACAACGTGGTGTTGTTATATGCCGAGGTAGCTGCGCTGTCGTGTGCGCTGTCATGTGACCAGCGCACGTGAACAGCGCAACTGCTGTGCAGCTGTACAAACAATATACTTTTTAATATTAATAATAAAAAGTCGCTAAAACGTGCTTTGGTGTGACGGCTGGCCTACGGCACACGTCGTATAACTGCCGCATGACCAATCATGAAGCTAAACAACTTGACGTCAATTCTTGTCAGATTGAGCAAAATCAATTTTCTATTATTGAGGTATATAATGCCATGAGTTGATTACTATATACCGTAAAAGGCTTCATATATTCATCGGTATAACGGAGCGGGATATGGAGAAGCTGCTTCCAGTATTAATGAAGCCGGAAGAAGTAGAAGGGGAGATCAAAAATCCTACAGGTTCCCAATATTCGATTTCTTGGAGCCTACTCTCTTTTGTGCGTCAAAGCTTATAAGCTCAAGTGAAATAGAAGAGTGGAACAATATTTGGTTCAAAGTTCCCTTTGCTGGTGAAATGGAAGTCTGTATTGTGACTTTCCTTGAGCACGACATGTTTTTAATCTTACTAGTATAGAGTGCTATGTGCTCAAAAATAGCGCCCTGAGCGGTGTACTTTATGATGCTTCTCTTGCCGTACACGTCTTCAAAGATGACTCCTTTCTTCTCTCCCTTCCGCCTATCGGCTCCGCGGAGTTGTCCCAGGGTATAAAAGGCCGGCCTCAAAGCAAATCCATCCTGCAACTTAAAATGTCTCAGGTGGTGAAGCAATTGCTGGAGACCCAAACAGCCTCGCGAGGGAATCTAATTATTTGGAGCTTGTCGAGAAATCAATCTGTATAGATAAAAGGTGCTGACAGCGGGAAAAAGGGGTTCTCGCTTAGTGTACAGTACCCCCACATTCCCGTCTAGGAAAATTAACAACAAACCCTTAAATGACAAAACCTTGTCCGTCTTTGTCAGTTCTGCAGTTCTCATGCTCAGACGTGTAATTTCAGTATCTTGAGTTTCGGGAAACCCCGCTTAAGCGCATGTCAGCTTCTTTGTGGGCGGTGGACTTCCCCCTCCAAAGAGGTTACAGTATTCTTATACATGTACAGTACTCCTCCTTGTGAGCGAAGAATATGTTGATGTGGTGCTTGCTCAAGGGCTTCTTCGGGAAAACATTGTTCCATTTAGTTTTGCAGAAGAAGATGGCTTTTATTCACATCTCCACATTGCTTCCCGATCACCACTAGATGAGGAGGCGGGTGCACGCTAATGCTAGATCCCGAGTACACAAATCATGACTCTCTTCGTTATATTAAAGTAAGCACCCAAAGAGATACAGAGAGTATTCCGGAGAGTTCCTGGTACTTGTACCATTCTAAAGCGAGTCTCTGGAGTCTTTTCCCTCAACCAAGCAGGAGAGCGTTATATTTGCATGCAGATAAGTTTGATTTTAGTTTCAGGTTTCGCTACCCGTCGCCAAGCTCCACCATAGCCTGCTCTGCCTGCCCATCAGCCCCTGCCGATGCCGCCTGACAACAAGTAGACAAATGGCAGCAAAGCCCCTCACTTCCAGTTCCATGACAGCAAATCATTTGCAATGTTCTTTCAGAACATAATTGCAGGATCAAGGCATGCATAATGCCTTCCAAGATGCAATCGAGATTCCTGTATAAGTTGTATTACATGAACTATTTGGCCCAAAAATCTGACATAGTAGATTGTCACAAATCGCGTGTAGATCGTGTACTTTTGGTATTGAGTAGTACTTGATAAGTAGGAAAGGGGGATTTATATACCCGCGAGACGATATGCACTTTATTCCAAAACCGGAATTCGCAAGAGCATAACCGTGAATCATTCCGTCCTTGTCCAAAAGGATAAGAAAGAATTAACGGAAAGTAGTAGAAGAAGGAGAGCTCTCTTTGCCGCAGTTATTCCGAGACAAGAATATAACGTATTTAACATCACCTTCTTGAAGGCGAGAGTTGCTGCACGATACACTGAACTTGCACGCTGCTTGTTGTATAGTGTCTTTGAAACAAAACATTGCCTTCCACCGACATGTTATCACTCTTTCCTTAAGCGAGTAATAGGGATACCTATTGTGCAACTCGATAAAATTAGCAATCGAATTCATGAGCGCGGCGTTTAGCAGTCTAAGATATGAGGCCAAACATAAATCCGAGAGAGGGGGACCTAACTCAAACTTCCAAAATTGACAATGAGAAAAAGCTTGACAACAAAATCTTTTATCCAGCCTGTTACCAAAAGCAACGACACGAAGAAATTCCCCTGTCCATTATGTACGTCTACCTGTAACAAGACGATCCGCTAAACTGTAGTGGGATGTCAAGCCGGGTCTCCTTGATCGGCAAGGGGGGCGCAGAGCTGCATTCCCCTTGAGATGACAAGAGGCATAGAAGTTTGAGGAAAGATTATAGAGTGGGGGAGACGTTTTATGTTCCCGAGAGGTTTGCGACAAGCGGTACGCTAAGGCAAGTGTGAACTCTGCAACTAGAGGAAGTGAATAGTACATGTGTTTGTGAATGGAAATGAAGAGCAATGACGTAGTAGATACCGCAAAGTAGAGGGTCAGCGTATGCTGCTGTATTGCGGAAACGAAAAATTCAAGTTGTCGACTGAGAGTGAAGATATATAAAAGTAGCAGTTGTGAGATGCAGAAGCATATAGCCACAAGTTTGCATTAAAAGGTCCTTGAGAGAGGAGGGAGTAGTTTCCAACTATTTCATTATCAGCACGACCACGTATAAGTCCTAGCAAGGCGCTATCACATATGGCTCTTGAGAAAAAAGGTATCGCCGAGCAGCTGCCCCGCAATCCATACTCTAACTACCTTTGGCCATACTCGTCGGCATTTCCTCGCAGTGCTCGGGCCGACCTGCATAGCAGCTGGCCCGGGTGCGGAAATGCCTGCGAGTAGCGGTAAGCAAGACAAGCCAAAGGTGCCTGATTCTTTAAATTGCAGGTTATGGTTGTATGGTCTCCATCCCGAAACGACGGTGGAAGACCTCCTTGGCAAGAATGGTGCAATCCAGCCAGGCGCTGTGTACGCCTTGAACCTCGTGCCTCCTCGGAATGGCTACCACATGAGAGGATCAAGGCTAAAGACAACCAACATGGACAAGAACGATATCCGCACCTTGGCCCCTATTGTATTCAGGGAAAGGAAAGCGTGCATCAAGTCCTACTTGTATCTGCAGCGAGGAGAATGACAACAAGACGACCGTCTGATCTCTTGAGAACCACAACAAACGCTCATGATTACTTCTTGATTCTTTCCCGGATTGAGCAAGCTATGGAGAGTGGGCACGAGATGCATTAGAAACACGATCCAAGATTCTGCAGCGAATGGGGGCCGAATGGAGAAGAAAGCCACGTTGCGGCATTTGAGGACGAACATTCTGTCGATATCGCGAGCTGGACTTTATATTCTTGTGAATGCACGAGTAGCGTTATGCTGAAGCAGTATCCGATTTGCAAGGAAGGATAAAGTGAATAAGGCAGGGGCAATCCACCTTTAAGGATCACTTGTAGAGTACATATACCTCTCAACACAATCTCCTTCTCGCTATGCAGGGAAAGGCTTGGATTTTCGGTAAGATACAGGAAGAAAGGGCTTGAAGGAAGGATCTAAGCTCACAAGGAAAGTCTTGAGGGTATGAGTCGCTTTCTAACTACAAAGAAGTGCGTCTCCCTATACCCTACGGCTACAAGTAGAGTAAGCTTTGGAACTGCAAAAAGTTAAGGAATGACAACAAGAATGAAGGTGATAGCAAGATTCATATTCTGCCTTCAGTTTCTTTGTGTCTCCCTACCTCAGCATAGCGAGTGAGAGAACCGCGCACCGTACCAAAGCACTCCACCTACCAAGTCTCCTCTAACAAGAAGCAGTTACACAGCCACATAAGCGGCTGAGGAATAACCATGTATTGTCGAAGAGCGCTGTGCTATACTTCTCTGCAGAGCCCAAGCTAGCGGACGATTTATACCCTGTGCCAAAGCCGGTTCAAGACATTGTGGTGAATGGGAAAGACCTCGGAAAACCCACGGGAGAACGAGTGCGGGAAGACATCCGTGAATCATACCATGATTTACATGTACCGTAAAACCACACAAGAGTAGCAACAAAGCGTCCGGAAGTCGGAGTAACTAAGAACCGAATGAAGAAGAAGCGAAGGGAAGGGAAACAAAGGATGGGAAACAAACACTATAAAATAAACCCTTAATGCCATGTTTATATTCTGGACAACGACACAGACGACGAGCAAGTGGTTCGGTACTACATCGTCGTAGGGTAGGAAGCAGTCAAGCATATGCTTGCCAGTCAGGGTCTCATAGCTCAGGCCATGAACGAAAGTGAAAAACTTGACGCTGAGCTTGACATGGAGGAGGAATCGCACCTGTATTTTCTTTGAAGGAGCAAAATTATAGATCCCCCATTTATACACTTAAACTCTGCGAAAGTCGCTCAAAAGTGACAGCCGAATTCTATTGACAGCAGCTCTCGTTCGTCCGAAAAGTTCTTTCTGAGTCCTATACCTCGGCCCTTAAAAGAAGAGACTTATGCAATAACTAGGGAAACGCAGGCGCTAGGTTCAAGCAAGAGAGGCGGAGAGAGGAGGAAAGCTGTACAAGCCAAACAAGTTCCTTTGTGCTGACCAGGTGGGCTACCTGTCTGAAAACCGCGCGGAGAACTTGCACGTCAGTTTCGCTCGGCGGACCCTCGTTTTATAGGTTTGTCGGTTTGCACTCAAACCAGCTCCGAGCAAGACAAGAAAAGTGACACAAGCCGGAACAACGAATATCCGAAGAACAAGTGGATATATATAGGAAGAGAAAGGAACCGGCATGAATAATAAACCTTAATCGCAATATTGCGGTGATCGACCTGGACGAAGACGAGGATGAACTTCAGTATGAAGCCGGGCAAGAATGCGATAGTTTTTCTCTAACTCATAGTAGTATTTTAGGAATTTTAAAGAAACAAAAACATATAGTCTTTGATTATTACAACAAAGCTCTAAGGAATTCTCTCTGAAAAGTGACAGCAAAATTTTATTGACAGTAAGTCTCGTCCGTCCGAAAAGTTCTATATAGAATACTCGTCATAGTCCACGATCCGTCACAGTCCATAATCCCATGATCCGTCACCATTTATAATCCGTCATTGTCCATAATCCGTCATCGTCCATGATCCGTTACAATCCATGATCCGTTATTGTCTATAATGAATATAGATAAAGACGAGGAAGTACTATATATATACTGCAAGAAATCAACAGCTATGCCCTGTCATAGCATCCAAGAGTAATATACAAAGACAGTTTGCAAAATAGAACGAACCCAGAATCTGCAACTATTACAACTCTTCCCCCCCTTTCCCCCCCCTCCCGCTTTTCCCCCTTCCAAGCTCCGCTCTACAGCAGCCTCCTCAAGAAGTGACAGCCGAAGTTAGATGACAGCAATTCTTGTCTATCCGAAATCAATAGTAACAAACTTCAAGAAGCTCCCTACATTTCTACTAATATATAGTAACGCTCGGAAGTTCTATATACAATATTATACACAGTCCTTGTCGAGCAGGGGAGGAGCAAAGGCTAAGTCGACGTGGTAATTTGGGACCGTAGTAATCAAGCAATGCTAAAAAAGAGAATGTCTTCATAGACCCCGCATTCACACCTCAAACTCTGCAAAGCACTCCCCCAAAAATGACAGCCGAGTTTTCGTGACAGCAATTCTCCTCCGTCCGAAAAACAATAATAGCAGACCCTCAAGAAGCTCCCTACACGCACACTGATTTACCGCAAGGCTTGGAAGTTCGGCATACGATATTATACACACTTTTTGCCGAGCAGGAGAGGAACAAAAGCTACTTCGCGAGCTGAGACCCTGTTGGAGTAGTACACTGTCTGATTGTTGTGGACCGTGGTAAGGCGACGACGCGGAAAGGATGTACTTGTATATTCTCCTTAGCGCGAAACCCACTCTCCACTACCTAGTTCTCTCTCCCAAATGTTCCATCCGTCTGCAGATGCAAGCCATAGAACATCAACAGCTCCTTCCCATAGCAGTGAAGACCGCTCTCCCATCCATCTGCCTCCGACATAAATTCCCTGTCCCGATCCGATAACCCACTCGGTATTTCCCAGTCGTATAGTAACAAGGTAACCACAGCTACACCGGTACCCTAGCCCCATACTCTTCTCCATGTTCCTTCTTCCCTGGCAAATCAAGGTCTTTCAACTCTCTCCACACATCGAGGCATTATACTCGAAGGTCTTGAAACGATTGATTTCCCACAGACCCGTGGATGGCACTCAACCACTAGGTATAGCGAGAATGAAATCATTGGTACATTCAACTCCCTGGAACTCGTGGATGTCGGGGTAGTGATCTGATCTAAAATGTGATTGATGACCAGCTTTACCATCCGCAGACTACCGCACAGGACATCAACCCCACCACTCGCCTTCTTAGAAAAAACCTCGCCCTTCCCCTCCCTTTCCCTATATCCCCGTCCCTAACCTCAACCTCGCCACCTTGGTAGTAAACCATAATCATTCCCACACTACATTCCATTCCATTCCTTTCCTTCGCAGCTTGCCCATCCGCCGATGTAGACAAGCGAGCTGGAAATGACTGCTGGCGAGTTGAGCGCATCGGAATGGAGGTGTGTAACGAGGTAGGATGGAGTTGGTAAGGATGAATGAAGGTATCAATGTTTCAGAATGAGTGAAAGAGAGCAGAAATGCCTGGGATTTGTTATTGATTTGCAGTGTATAAGCCACAAGGAAATGTTATTAATGTGAAAGCTTGTTGAGGTCAACCTGACCCAATCCCCGAATGCAAAAGAGGAGATGTGAAATCAGTGGAATGGTGGAAGACCATGCTTATATTGTATGTTCACCCATTCCAAGGTCAATCAGCAAGCAAAACCTGCCCAGGCTCTTTCTTTCTCTCGTCACTATTTACAATTCACAGCACTTCATCTATGACCCATGCAGTAGCTATCACATCCATCCACCCCTTTTGATGCAAGTTCTTCTTCTCTCTCGTTCTTCGTTTTCTCCCTTGCAGGTATCATCTTCGACCTCTGTACAATCCAAAGTTCGTCCCCGCCCCGTAGAAAGAAGTATAATACACGTTTGGAACCGAAAGTAAGTAAGCGTTCCATTCCGTTCGCGGTAACAATCAGGCTCCAGACCCCGAAAGACATGGATAGGGAAAGGTGCCAGACTGAGTTCCAAGGAAGTTTGAAAGTAAGGTCGCTCAATGATCCCATACGTTGCCTTTTAAGGCACCATGACCGTAGTAACGCCAGTGTCCGCCGGAATAGTGGCGTGACATGCAACCTGTATGTGTAGTACGTTCAAGGAAAGTGTCGTTTCTTCGTATTCGTTATGAAAAGGAAATTCCTAAAGAGGGTAGGGCTCAATCATCGGTGTGATCGGGGTTTGTGGCTCGCAGGATTGGACCTTGGTGAACGACTCGTCTCGAATAGTCGTGGTCATCTCGGATCGTGTTGACACTCTCTCGGCTTTTGTTGTCCCCATTGCGTTGATAGACCGATGCAAATGGATCTAACCGCGGGTCTACAGGCATCAATCTACTTCTTCTCGAACCTGGGGCGTCTCCAGGTTCCCATGTCTCAACCACTTGTCTGCCGTCAGTACCGAGTACATAACGTGAGTTCTCGCTCATAGTCCTCGATGGTATTGGTCCTCCAATGCCTGAGCTGCTTCCTCTCCTGCTCATGCTGCTGTATTCTTCAGCTTCCTGCTGCCGCTTTCTCTTCAAACAGAACCAGATGAGAGCGCTGACGATGGCAATCAGAGCCACTAGACCAATAGTTAGTCCGACTGCACCACCCGTACCCAATCCACTGCTGCCGCTCTTGGGGGTTAACGAGTTTTGGGCATTCACAGGCGACGTCGGCACAACGGTGACTGTATGAACCTGGCCAACAGTTGTGAAAGTTGAAAGGATCGGTGAGGGAGTTGAGGATACCGAAGTAGAGGACTCGCTGGAAGCCTATAGGGAATTAGTAAGGAGCTCTAAAAATTACGTTCTTAACTCCATCCGCAGCATCATCGAACAGATTAAAGGACCATACAGATAATAAAATTTCCGCGGAGGAAGAGGAGCTCGAAGAGGAAGAGGAGCTCGGAGAGGAAGAGGGGCTCGGAGTAGCAGTTACCGTTACCTGTCATCGAATGTCAAAATGGTTGCCATAAGGGCAAGCATGACGACGACAAGAAGTAATGGTACAAATGCAAAGGGGGTTGGGATCACAGACAGTACTGACCGGAGTAGCTGTGGTCGAAGCAGCACTACTAGCACCACCAGCACCTGCAGTGCCTGCAGGTGCTAGTTGCCCTGACGATACGTAGCTGAAAAAGTTTCCATCAGCGCTACCACAGATATTCGATCCATATCCAGGACATGGTTCTGTGCAGCCAGTCGTCGAATTGTCCCCTGTCGGCGAGTAATCAGAGCACCAGCACTTGTGATCTTGTAGAATTGCCCAAGCATATATCTTCGGTTGGATCGAACTCCAAAACGCGGTACAATACTGAGTACACGATCCATATGATTGGTAATGTGTAATGTCTAATAGCCAAACCGTCAGTATACACTGCGAGGACAGAGTCCGGTGGTGCTTACTTGGTGATGACATGCTCGAAGTGTTAATTTCGGTGCAGAGAATTTGTGCAGAGGCTTGAGAGAAGAGATTGAGAAAGCAGGTGAAGACTACGATGAGGGCCATAGGAGCGCTCCATCGTTGAGTAGCCATCTTTGCTGAGGTTGTGTTGAGAGGTTCCAGAGCAGAGATCGAAGTTGAAAGAATGTGTCTCAGACGTCGCGAATGGCGGAGGACCAAATAATTGTTGGTCGAAGAAGGCAAACCGAAACAGGAGATATCAATCAAGGTATCCCATTGAATCATCAGAAGGCGAAGGTCAGAGGGCAATCACGGCCAACATGTCACCACCGCGTTTGTCACCCGTTGTCGTTGACTCGAAGCTCGCGAGATGAGGTAGGAAGACGACGAGTTCGAAAATTCGGATTGGGGATGGGGGCTGGATGCCGTAGAGGAAATACCAATCTGGCCCAAGACTACCTACCTGGACTAGTTGTGCTGGTGCTGCTCTGGTGGGTTGACGGGATTGAGTAGCGTGCAGAAAGGTTGGTGCCAGTACTTTAGTTGGTGACGTTTCCCAGATTATCCAGATACGAGATTTCGGTTCTGATTTCCTCGACGGCTAGCGTGTTGGCGGTGACCTTCCACAGACCACACCCGCAGTAAAATAGATCTTCAACTGTATGGTAGACGCCTTCGGTGCGGCGGGCTTCAATTTACCTAAAGCCTTGAGGGAAAGGCCATGGAGTTGGATACGAACGAGAGTACGGAGTAAAGCTTAAAGATTTGAAAGCGAGGGGAAAAGGAGTGAGCAAGTGCTTTCACTATTGCTATAGCGGCGTCGCTCCTGCCTTGGACAGCGAGATGCAGATTGGAAGTTGCCCATGGTTACCCCTGCCAGGTCCTTACTCTAATCCTCTTTCCAACGGGCCGTTTTGTTCTCCTCTTCATCTTCTCTTTCTCTCATTGGTTTATGTTTCGTCCATTCCGATAAACTATTCGCTTTGCATTCCTCTTCGGGAAGAAACGAGGTTATCCCAAAGAGTCAATGCTCCGTTGTTGGTCGTCATTCGCGGCCACGGATATCGGATGTTATGGAGAGGGGAATGCTTGTTTCCCAGCCTCCACTGCACCCACTGCCGCTGCACGCAGGCTTCGTATTTTGGTCACCAGCATCAAGTGGTAGAGTGAAGGCGGTGGCGATACGGAGGTGCTCAAGTGCAGACCTCGTACCATATCTGCCGTGTGCAGTGTGCACTGCCAGCTCAACCGGTTGATACTGTACAGCTGAACGACGCTGCAGCCAGTTGTTTCAACAACGCTCCCACGGCCATTCAGATATTCGAACACACGCAAGCGAGAGACATGGCTTCCGGCTGCGGTGATCAATCGTCATCATCCCAATTATTTCCACTTTTCGGGAAATTGAGATTTCCGCAAAAGACAAAAGACAAATTTCAAAAAGCCTCACAAGGCCCAATTGGTCGTAGCGTGGCATGCTTGAAACGGTCGTCGCTGCTTTGTGCCGTGGACGGTGGATCACAGCATTCAGTTGACAGTTGCCGAGAGTGTGCGGAAAGTTATCAATGCACAAGTTGCACATGCGAGTTCACAAATCCCGCATTCCCCACCCCTCACGACAACTCTCACATGGATTTTCAAATCGCCCCCTGGATAAATTCACCCCATGGCAAGTCGATGATAAGAACAGGAATTCCATATCACCCCGCCAGAAAATCAAGGCTTTCTTATCCTTTTCTCTTGAGAATGTCCAACCCGGAACGCTGATTCCTCAAAGCATCCTGGCTGCTGCATATTTTCGCAGCATATCATTCGGCAGCGACGAGGAAAAAGATGTGGTGAGCTGATGAAGTCATGAGACTTGAGTACAATCAACATCAGCTTAAGTCCCTCCCGATGTCAATAGCACGTTGCATGATATTTATACAGAGTAAATATGCTCTGGCGGCCGACCATCTCTTACGAGCAGGTATTTCGTGATCCTTCTCTCGCTGAAATAGGGTCCTGCTGGCGCTGTACATGGGTTACGCCGGATATTCCACCGGTCAAACCCCTGTACGCCACCTCCAGAAACACTGCAGCGAGGCGTCTGCAGGATAGGCTTCCCCGCCATCCTTCCAAATCCCTGAACCACTTACAGAATACTCAATTGAATCTCGGGACACTCAAGGAACTCAAATACAAAGCTTGCGCGTACGAATTGTTGAATTTCGAATACTGGTTGCTTTTTTGTTGAATACGAACTGAGGGGTCATGTTCCTGCAGTAGTCTTAACATGTGATCTCAAATCCTTGTACATTTCTATTCTTGGTGCAGCGAATGGGTGTTGTGTGCTTCGAACGTGGGGCTGAAGCCTCGCGAATGGGGTTATCAGCCTCCTGTTACCAACGTCAATGTTGAAAAGTTTTTGTAGATACACAACTTTTGTGCTTTTACTCCGGAAGTATACAGCGGAAGTTCATTCCACGCTGTCAGTCATCTCACAATGCATCTTCACTTTACTTTATCTGCGACTCAACCTCCTCCCACTCACGGATGTCACAGCTTCACATGTCCAAATCTACAAATAGGCCTTGTTCCTTTGCCTCGAATTCCAGTTCCTATCTCTTCGTAACACCCCTCGATTCCTCGGCTTACATTCAACCCCTCCTTTTCCCTATCACGAAATCTCCCTGCTGGTTGCCATCTTATCTCTCCTAGAGATGGCAAGGTGGACGTATCGGCCGAGACAAGAAAGTACTCTACCTCCTTCAGATACCATACATCGAAGAGAATGGCGTCTGCAGCTACGGCAGTTCGCCGCAGTGAGCAGCTTCGTTGCCGGGTTTGACAGGGTTGTCTATTTCCAGCAGCCGTAGCGCGCGCTTCGCGCTTTCTTGAGGAAGCGACGGTCCCCTATATTTACAAGCGGCGCTTGTAACCTCTCGGCCTCCTGCAAGCTCGTGTTCTCTGCTACTACATTCCACTCCGGGATCGAGCGTTGTTGAAGCTCAAAGTGACGAGCGGTCTATTCGCGGAGACATGTGTTCTTCGCACCCAGTGGAGCGCTCTTCGGCCTCTTCGCTTTCAGGCGTACGTGATCTTCTTTCAGTAGGTAGCTCATTCTCTAGTTTTAATGATGAGTCTTGCTCTCAAGATGAAGAGGAGACTTTGATTTCTATATCATTTCCGTTGGATGCGGAGAGGTTCGCTATTCGAGAAAATTTATGGGCGAAGATAAAGTTGGGGTGGTGAGCAGGAACGGCGGCGATAGAAGACGTAGAGGAGAGTGGCACGGCAGTGAGTATGAAGGGTAAACTGTGATGGGGACTTGGTTCATTCTAATGGAAATTTTGAAATGGCTTTGCGGTCATCCCGGTCGTACAGACATAGGTGCAGTTGTTGTAGATGAGATTATGTATGCTGTGGATGCAACGAAAGGATGATGAAGCAGGGAATAGTTCTACTTATGTACAG
>Ga0302325_10018543_pt1 | contig 14664 bp, 18 predicted proteins | sample Palsa_T0_2_FD_201948 | JGI IMG/M metagenome (GOLD analysis project Ga0302325, IMG submission 201948) | Peat permafrost microbial communities from Stordalen Mire near Abisko, Sweden - Palsa_T0_2 | ecosystem: Environmental > Terrestrial > Soil > Palsa > Peat permafrost | place: Sweden: Abisko... | reverse complement strand
ACAGAGGGATTTGGATTCGATGAAATTGACCTTGGGGATTATGCTACAAGCTTTAGAGTTTAGGAAAATAAGTGTGGAGAAGCGGTATATGTTGCTTCGTTTTGTTTTACACCTAGGAGCTGGACTAATACTCACGGTGTAACAGGTACTCGGCATCTCAGAAAGCTACTGAGCTCGAGGAGACGCAGTGCGTGGCTGAGTCTCTCCTCGCAGCCCAAAATGCGAATGAAGAGGAACTTGCCCTCTTGGAAGAAGAAATGGGTGACATGAGCGCTACTTCTCCCGTTTCCCAGACGCACTCATGGAGAGCATCAGCTTGCCTTGGGAATCCAATTGACTCCATTACCACCACCGATCCCCGCAGACAATTTCAGAATCTCGTTCATATGTAGGCGGAGAACGGTGAATCCTCTACCTCTGTCGCGGGAGGCAAATTGTTTCAGTCCAGATTCAACAGCAAAAATAACAAGCGGGGAACATTGCAGTTGGAATACATGGTTCCTCGATCACAAACTCAACGTGGTGAAACCAACAACGAGGCAGCAGCGCTAGCGGCCAACAAACTTGGGGGGAGCGAACCTATGAGCACCGAACCAATCGGTGGAGAATTGGTACAACCAACCGAGTTCCCTTACCGCGCACTGGCCATATTATCGTATGAAGCCAACCCTGAGGACCCAAACGAGATCTCTTTCTCCTACAACGAAATACTTGAGGTTGCAGATATTACAAGTAAATGGTGGCAAGCGAAGAAAAAGAATGGGACTACGGGAATTGTACCTTCCAACTATCTAGTAATACTGACGGGGGAAGATGAGGTTAAGTACTCGTACCGAGTAAAGGCTATCTACTCGTATCTCGCCAACCCCAAGGACCCAAACGAGATCTCTTTCTCCAAGAACGAAATACTCGAGGTTGCAGATATTACAAATAAATGGTGGCACGCGAAGAAAGAGAATGGGACTACGGGAATTGTACCTTCCAACTATCTAGTAGTACTGACAGGGGAAGAGGTAACACCAACTGAGGTTAAGTACCCGTACCGCGCACTGGCCAAATATTCGTATGAAGCCAATTCCAAGAATCCAAGCGAGATCTCTTTCTCCAAGAACGATATACTCGAGGTTGCAGATGTTACAACAGGTGACTGGTGGCAAGTGAAGGGAGAGAATGGAGATACGGGAATTGCTCGTTGTATTTACTTACTTATATTATAAGAGTACTTTGTAAAGGAAATGGAAAATCTAGATTTGAAGCGATATACTTGTTAGTAATTAAATTATATTTCTTTTTTAAACTAAAAAGAAAAGGATACTCCTTGACCTGGAATACCTTTCATAAAGCGAATATAGTAGTAGTCGACATTCGAAAACCACAAGATTAGATAACTATTTCGTATATCCGTGATATTGAATTCCCAAAGCTAGTAACGAACTGAGGGATAGCACGCGATGTCACGTAACAGGGTGAACAGACCTGAGCATGCCGCCGAGCCTGAGCAAAGTTGGCGCTCCTCACGGGAGACATGGAAATTGGAAAGAGCAAACATTCCGGTGGGGGAACATCTATTCCATTTGAAAACATAATCTTAACAATATGAAAGTCATTCGACTTCACAGAAATTCTCAAATTTGGATCCCTTTTCATCTCAAATTCGTGGCGTCGTCCATCATTGAATACTCGGTATGTTCTTCGCCCAAGTGGTATCATACACCGAGTCAGGCATAGACCTCAAGCTAACCAACGCGAGAACAATAATACCGATACGAAAAATGAGATAGAGAAATCCAGTGGCAAGAAGAATATAGACCCCAGCGTTCTCGCCTACGAACAACGCTGCCCGATCCAAAGTGGACACCTGCCTGCCAGCTTTCTTTTTCAAGCTTTGCCAAATCTCCCCCCGTTCCAACCGTAGGCGGGAAACATAGGAACCTGACTGTCTCCGAGCCTCAAACCTGCGCTCCATGATATCAGTCATAAACCATTCGAAATTTTCTGTTCGCAATTGGTTCCAAGGAGTCTGAGGAAGCGTGCTAACGAAGGTGCGAAGAGCTGCAACCTGCTGCTCCCCATTTCCCCTAGCAGGCATTGCAATGACAAGCTCACTTAAAAGCAGACGAAGAAGTGGTGGGTTTGGAAATGGAAGTTCATGACCAGGTTGATTCGAATAGGTAGAATAGTCCTCCCAAAGCGAGACCACGCTGTTCTGAAAATTTCGCACCTCTTTGTTCGCTGAGTGTAATTTACTCGACAGAACCGAGTTCAACAAAGAGAAGAGAGGAAGACTGGTTATTGCGGTGCTACTAGTCCGCCACATGATACGCTCTGCTTGGGAGGGAAAGGCGAAATTCCAGGCAGCAAGGTGGATAGCTCCAAATATCATCACTGCAAGCGTCAGCCAGACGGAAACCGGCTGCACGAGCCTGTCGGAAAGCTCGATGCTACCGTTACGGATGCGTCTGAACGGTGAACCCCACATTGAAGTCTTTGTACCTGCGAAAAGCACCAATAGCTCCTTTGGCTCAAGTTCCATAACATCCCGCTCCTCCTTGCAACTTAGATGCCTTGGGATAAAAATCGTGGTTGCGGTCTTTACGTTCTGAGGTTTATTCCAGGAGAAGCAGTACGTGACGACAGCACATACAGCAAATGCCACAGTGATGATTTCAAGTTGCGAGATCGCGAGATGCCGTGCAGCTCTCGCAATTAATGAAAGCATCAACTCTGAGATCTGCAGTACCGCGATGCCTTTCGCGAGGAAATCTGTCTTGCTTTTGTCTAAGATCTCTTCCTCCGAGAGCCTTGGGCTCTCCTTGATGACATCTGTTTTGCGCAGGAAGCCGAACTGACGAGTGGTGAGTGCAATTGTTTTGTGACGCCAGCAGACACTTTTCCCACCTGAGGTCCCTAGTCTCAGTCCTCCCATATTTGCGTAGTAAGAATGTGTTAACGTCCACTTTGCTCGAGACTTGCGCCTCTCAACCCCAGCTTGAGGAGACCCTGGAGTCTGCACGGAACAGCAGCCTATCAGATTTCGAAGGCGGGTCCAAAGCGACGCTACGGCCAGCCGCCACGTCCATGGATCTAATACCTCTAAATCATCAATCTTGCTGTCGGGATCGTTCTTTAGTTCCTGCAATGACTGGATAGCAGCTGCTCGCTCCACGATAGCAAGTGACAGCATAGTCTCCGGCATTAGCACGGTCAATACCGCGGCCCCAATCTTCCTCCAGACTTGGGCTGAGGGCCGATCAGTTGGTGCTGGTACGTTGAGATGTTGTATGCTCCATGTGCAGGCGACGATGGTAAAGATGCAGCTCTCGAGGATAGCAAGGGCTCCACGCCTGGAAGGATTTGGCTGCCATGGAACTAGTCGTTCGGTATCACCCTCGTTCGAAGCAGAATCTCCAACAACAGCAAAAAATGCTAAGAACAAGTAGAACGCGATCAATTTCCGTGAAGAGGAGCTTGTTCCAGATGTATGGAAAATGCCGTGCGCCATTCTGGCAAGGCTTATTGATAGATGCGCTCAAGAGGTTTGTGTAGGCATGCGTTCTGGCTGTTGAAACGGACACATGTAAAGTGGTAAAGACTTTCTGAGCGTGAAAAGCATTGAAAATCAAATCGAAGTCTCTTGGCCAGGGCTGGACTGGTTCGAGAAGAGCAAAGCGAGGTGTGCCTTTAATGTTGGGCGTGGCTTCGGCGTCCTTTCCAATAGTGTCCTCAGCCACCATTTAGGCAGCCACGAGGCTTCCCCGTGGCGGCCACCCTCCAAGTCGTCGCAATGATCTTGATATCCGATCGTGGCAGGGAAGGCAGACAAATGACTTCAACTAAGCAGAAACGCAAAAATATGTACCGGAAGAACTGCACGTACAAAACTTTGGGTCAAACATCATCCAAAGCCACTCAGATGTGAAATGTCCTCACCGATTTGCATTTGACGGGTAGAACCCTACCCTTGATCAACAAAGCTCACCAAAACAAGACGCAAAATGCAAGTATCGATAACTTAACCCTTAAAAAGACACTCGGATGGACAAACTGCAAACAAAAAACTGAAAAGACAACATTTGTAGACACTTGTCTATATAATAGGGGCTCACAGATGCATCACCAAACAAGCAATAAAAACGAGACACATCAAGCAGAGCCTGAAGGTCAAAAAGCATACCCCATACACAACCCATCGCTCCAGACCGACCGCCCATAGTGTACACAAAGCCCCAACTCCGATCTTTGTACAATGATATAACCTAACACCTTGTCAAGTTCCAACAAACCAGCTCAAACATCCCCCCACACCTCCGCAAGTTTAAAACTCAACGCCTTAGCAATCTTCTTCCTCCCAACAAGATTGCCCATCTCGCCCGAAACCAACTCCGCCTTCCTCTTCTTCCCCTGCTCCCCTCTCCCCTCCTTCTCTTCAATCCTCTTGTAAGCCTCCACAAACTCAATTGGCGTCTTCCACCTCTTTTGAATCTCTAATGCTTTTTCCCCCGTGATGCCTCTTGTACACATCAGCATTTTCAAATAGACGTCTCGTAAAGTCAATGTCTCTGATTTCGATGATAGAGACGCGAATGCTGAGTATGTGATATGGAATTCCGTGCTCGGTTGAGACTTCCGCAAATGTTGAACGAGAGGCATGTAATTCCCCGTCGTGATGACTTTTGTAGGAATTACATGCAACGGCTTCCTTTCATATCTCTGTTTCAGTAACTTCGTCATTGAAACCAGGTAACGGATCGTATCGTCCATCTTTTGCGTCTTTTTGATAAAGTAACCTTCAACCACTTGGGTCCCTGCAATTGCGGATTGCACCGCTTCTTCGTATTTCTGGAAATGGTCTGCATGCATAGATATTTCTTCGATGATGTAAATTACGTTCTTGATTCCGCTTTTTCGGAGGCGGAATTTCTGCTCGTGGAAGCGGCCATCTTTGATACTACTTACCAGATCATCGAGGCGTTTCCGTTCAACAATATAGTCAAGGAGGACTTCGTCGCCCTCGGCACCTAGGCGGGAGAGGAGGGCAGGATTGCGGACTTTGGCTACCCAGAGAATATCTCCGAGTTCGAGGGCCCGCATGATAGGCTTCACGCCGGATGTGACAAGATTATTCTGCATATAGTCTCTGTCTGTTTTAGCGCGGATCTCTCGGACGTCGAGGACAAGTTCGACAGTGAAGGATCCGGGTTCGAGAACAATTGGTGTAAATGTTGGGAGGGCGGATACATTGGATACTACTTCGCCTTGGCGAACAATATCTGCAAAAGCTGAGGTAGGTTTTGTTGGAGACTCAGTTGGCTGTCGGCCGGTCGGACGAGGAGGACTAGATCCCAAGTCGACGAATCCGTCCTCATCCGGGTTGGGTGGTTGTGTCACTGGTCTATCAGCCGAGACAAACGTATCCATTAGTCCCTGATTCGGATCAGAACTCTTCTTTATCCGTCGTGCTACATCCCAGCCCTCATCCGTAAGCGAGTATTTCCTTAATGGCCGACCCTTCTCGCAAACCAAATCCTTTGTCACCAATGTCTTCATTGAATTCCAAGCGGTATAAAAACTATTCGGGTCTGCAGGTGCGGAGAAGGAGGAGTCGCAATGCGGTTGTGCTAACTCAATCGTTTGAGCCTTCGTAAGTCCACTCGGGGCATTCTCGTCCAGACTCGAAAGAGCCAGAATCAAGGCATAGGCACCGGATCGCAGTGTAGGGACGTATGGTTTCGGCTTCCTTGCCTTCTTCTTCGGCTCAACATCTTCGCCACTGTCCTCCTCCCCATCTTTGTTCGTGCCCTTCTTTCTCTGCTTATGTGGCATTTCGGGCATGGGAAGTCCATGCTCCTCACAGTAATCCTTTAGCTTGTCTGTCAATCGACTGCAGAGCTTAGGTCCGAAACCTGTGAGTTGCTGCGCTTCAGATGGGTGCGTGAACGGCAGGGGACACGACTTCATCGAGTCGTAGGCTTTCTTGTAGGTCGTTACACCTTTCGAGTTGCGTTCTCTGGCCGTGTCGAGCCATTCTTTGACCCAGGAGAGAAGGAGGGGGTTTGCGCATTCGGCCATTGTGGAAGGAGTTGGAGAGTAGGTGTTAGGTGAAGGGAGCAATGAAAGCTATGCCATATGCAAAATGCAAGCGAATGGTGGTGAGGTATGCAAAGGGTGAAGAAAGTCAAGGTGAAGCAATTCAAATGGAGGTTCCGAGGATGTTGAAAATGACTGACGCGACCATAAACACGTTATCACGTGATGTGTAAGGGACCCTTGAAGGCGTCAAGCTGCCCCTCTTCATCGAACTGCAGGACCAAAATAGAAGCGAACCAGCGTCTAACAGCAGCCTATCCTTTCAAGCTTTGCATGCATCCCCCACACTTCTCACTCAGCTCCATATTTCTTCCTTGCTTCACGAAAATTGGACCCCTTCCTGCTCAATACCTGCTTTCCCTCTCCTCCGAATCCCTTCAATTCCCTCACAACCGCCATCATGGACGACAAGATCCTCGCAGCTTCGAGCAAGCACCCCAAGCCCGCTGACCGCGTCTTCCAATATGGCACCGCAGGTTTCCGCATGAAGGCCAACCTCCTCGACAGCGTGGTCTTCCGTGTGGGTCTTGTTGCTGCTCTTCGATCCCGCAAACTCGGTGGCCAGACCATTGGTGTCATGATCACAGCCTCGCACAATCCTCCTGAAGACAATGGCGTGAAGCTAGTAGACCCCATGGGAGAGATGCTAGAGAACAGCTGGGAGGCATACTCGACTGAACTGGCCAATGCGAAGGATGAAGAGTTACTGAAGGTTTATAAGGGCTTGGTGGAGAAGCTGAAGATCAACGAGGAGACACCTGCTAGAGTCATTTACGCAAGGGATACGAGAGCTTCAGGGCCAGCTCTGGTACGGGCACTTGTGGATGCTTTGGAGGCCACGGGAACAGAATACACGGATTACAAGTTGTTGACGACGCCGCAATTGCACTACTTGACGAGATGTACGAACACGGAGGGCACACCACAGAGCTATGGCGAGGTCAGTGAAAAGGGATACTATGAGAAGCTAAGTGAGGCATTTGTGCGGGCCATGAAGGGCAAGAAGACTGTGGGTGCTGTCACTGTGGATTGTGCCAATGGAGTAGGTGGTCCAAAACTGCACGAGTTGGTGAAGTATCTGCGAAAGGGTTCAAAGGGTGGCGTTGATATCAAGATCATCAATGATGATGTTCTAAAGGCCGAATGTCTGAACCATGAGGTACGTTCCACAACTATTATGACCATACATTCCTAACTTCTTCAGTGCGGAGCCGACTTCGTCAAGACAAAGCAACGAGCACCACCATCCTCCAAGGCTGGCCCTAACGAGCGCTGCTGCTCACTCGATGGCGATGCTGACCGAATCATCTACTACTTCAACGACCCTGAGCACGGCTTCCGTCTTCTAGACGGTGACAAGATTGCCACCCTGGCAGCATCCTTTATTGGTGATCTCGCCCGTGAAGCCCGTCTTTCAGAAGACTTGAAAATCGGCGTTGTACAGACCGCCTATGCCAACGGAGCTTCCACGAAATATGTCGAGAAATCCCTCGGCCTCCCAGTCGTCTGCACCCCTACCGGAGTCAAATGGCTTCACCATGCCGCAACAAAGTTCGACGTGGGAGTCTACTTTGAAGCCAACGGCCACGGAACCGTCGTCTTCTCTCCCCAAGCTCTGAAAGCCTTTCACACAAAAGAGCCCGAATCACCGGCCCAAGCGGCAGCTCTCGAAACCCTTCGTGCTCTAGCAGATCTCATCAATCAGACAGTAGGCGATGCACTCTCTGACTTGCTGCTTGTTGAGACTATCCTCGCACACAAAGCCTGGAAACCCCGTGAATGGGACTTGACTTACGTTGACCTACCGAACCGTCTCGTTCGTGTGGAAGTCAAAGACAGAAATCTGTTCAAGACTACGGACGCTGAGCGGAAACTTGTCGAGCCGCAAGGACTGCAGGAGCAAATTGATGCACTGGTCAGCAAAGTCCACGATGGCAGGAGTTTTGCCAGAGCTTCAGGCACGGAGGATGCAGTCCGAGTGTATGCTGAGGCGGCAACGAGAGGAGAAGCAGACGATCTGGCGAGTAAAGTGGCCAGTCTTTGCAGACAAGAGGGTATTGGATCTTGAAGCTTGGATGTGACATGACGAAATGACATGGGATGGGGGAGTTTTGATTTGGGAAACATGGAGATTGCATAGCATGATGACACGAAAAGTTTTATTTTTCTTTTTTATTCACTTCCTACTACTTCATTTGGACTACTTTTTGGTGTTCTGGATTGGTGTTGAACAATAAGGTAGGTAGTGACCATTTGAGAAACAAATCAAGTGATTTCCCGCTTGCCGCTTACTCGCGTCTCTAGCTGCAAGCTAGGATCGCAGAAGGATCGCCCCTCCCGTACCCCTAATGATGATGTCAACAGCCGAGAGCCTCAAAAAGTCGTGACGCGCTCATTCACCTACCCATGTAACATGTAAGCATAGAAGATAAATACTCTTGAAATATCCCCTTTTCGCCCCCTCTTCTTCCTAAGCCCATTAATCAACAAAGAATTTAATGCGTACCTCACTCCTCCCCACTTCCTCAAGAAAAATCATTTCCGCTTACAGCCGCAAACCAATTCCTCGTCTCTTCCCCGTAATGTCAACAGGTGTTCCCTCGGAAACAGCAAAGATCCAACAACAATCCAATATGTCTACCTCTTCCATTCCATCCGCCTCAGATCTCGGTATTGAGAGTGATATCAAGACCGCTACTGGGGTCTCGCTTTCCTCGCAGCAGAAAGTCATTGTAGGCAGCGTACTTGATGTAAGTGAAATCAAAAGTCAACCCAAAATAAGATACATATTGGTGTCAGAAATCATTAAAGGCTGGAAGAACAATACTGATAAGTATACCAGTTATTCGCCGGCAAACCCACCCTAAAGAAACTCCAGCTCTGGACCGACGACGCCACATTCGCCGACCCACTCACGAAAGCCGAAGGACGCAAACAATACGAAGCGCAATGGTACGGTCTCAAAGCCGCATTCTCCGAGATCGAACAACTGCACCAATCTGTTACTTCCTCGGGCAACCCTATCACCATGGACCTCAAGACTAGGTATAAGGTGAAGGGCATTGGCAGCGAACAGACGATCGAGAGTGTGGTTAAGATTCATACTGATGAGAAGCGAGAGAGGATCACGAAGGTGGAGGATAAGTGGAACGGGGAGATTCCGGAGGGGGCTTTTGCTAAGGTGGGTTTATCTCAGTTGTTGAGTCCTGGGTGGTGGGTTAGTAGAGTGGGGATGGTGGGGTTTTGGTTGTGGAGTTTGGTTTGGTGGACGTGGCCTTGGGAGGTGGGTTTCTCTGCCTCCTGAGGTCCATGTTGGCGGTGGGAAAGACTTATAGAGTCTGTGTTCTTTTGGAGACTGATGCTGACACAAAACAGGCGTTTAGGAATCTGAATAGTGTTGTGGTGCCGGCTTTTGTGGGTGTGCCGAAGAATAGTGCGGAGGAGGAAGGGAAGAGCAAGTAGTGGATGGATGTTGAAGGCGTGAAATCATGAGAGCGAGAATTTTCTTTATGCAGTCAGAATTGTACCATGAGATTACTCTTTCACGAGACAATAGTCTGCGTTTATCACTCGGAAATCCATTTCTGAATGTGATTGCCAAAACACAAAGTGTTAATCGTTTCAATGTCTTCAATGACTCCGAAATAATCCTTTTTGAACCAAGCATCCATATATTGATCCGCAGTAAAGGAGGCCATTCAATGTATTCGACCAGAAGAGATAACAATAGACCGATTGAAAAAGAATTGAATCCAAATTCTTTTCCGATCACTGTGCTTGAGTGTTTTCGATAATTGTGCAGAAGTTACTCGTTAGGGTGCTAGAAATGCCTAGACTCGCTAAACTCAGGGGTAATTAGGGGCAGCCTCGCCTAAAGCAACACAACGGCACACTTTTCAGTGGTCAGTACGAAAGATCATAACACTACCTATCCTTCTATCAACCAATTGCTCTGAGTTCTCTTAGAAGGACTCGATGGATGCAATCATCAGTGAATCCACCACAGTAATCCCAAAATACCGAACGATACACATAATCTTCCCCTCAAGAAAGCCCAACTCTCTCCCACCAAATCAGCTCTCCCTTCATCTCAGTCTCCATCAACATCCCCATCTGCTGTGCACTCCCATCAGGACCCAACCAAAACTGCACTTTGGTCACCGCCGGCATCCCCGCAAACTCCGCTCCAAAAATCCAAAAGTCACCAGACACATGCATGATCTCTCCCACAACTTCACTATCTGCCCCATCACCGGAAAGCATTATACACAGCTTAAGCGCTTCCGTATCATTTCTTAACGAAGGCAGTAAATCACCAGCACATTGATCCCGATGAGCAATGTCTGTGATATTTAGCGGGGGGTACGCAGCATGGGTATATAGTCCCGTCAAGGCAGAGAGGTTCGCCGGGAGCGGGAGTGGCGGATCCGGGATACTGGGGTACACGAGCTGGAGTACTTCTTTTGTGAATACAGAGTTTATCAAGCGTAACAGCTCATCGCCAACCGCTACCCGGTCTCTCCTCTCGGTATCGGGAATCTGTAACAGGTCGTCAATGATTTCGTACGCCAGGGCTTGGATCACGATGTCCCCTGCTAGCATGTTGTTTGCGAACATGACTGATCCGAAGTTGCGATGAGGGAGTAAAGAGACTAAGGTGGAGTAGCCCGGTTGGTTGCCGCCGTGGCTGATGAGCAGTTCGCCGTGGTAGGAGCGGATGTTCCAGCCATAGCCGTAAGTGATTGGGAATCCTGCGGACTCGAAATCAAAGATATTGGTCCCGATGATCGAATGTGCTTGTGTGAGTTGTGCGTGAGCGAATTGAGAGAGCGGGGGGGAACGGGAAATCATGGCGCGGAGCCATTTGGCGTAGTCTGCTGCTGAGGAGACTATGTTCCCTGCTCCGCTGGCAACCTGCAAGTCGTAGTCCCCTACATCGATTGTTTGTCCAGTGCGAGACGTGTAGTAGCCCTTGGAGATATCTACTTCGGGGTGCGCTGCTCGAGCTTCTGCAAAGGAGATATATGTTTCGTGCATCCCCAGCGGTTCCCAGATATGAGTACGAAAGAAATTTCCGAGTGTCTGTCCCGTCACGGAAGAGATGAGATGGCCCATGTCCATGTACATCATGTTGTTGTACATCCATTTCGTTCGAATTGGCTCTGTGATCGGTAGATGGCGTAGCTTGCGTACTGCTTCACGTGGTGAAGAGGTGTTGAATGCCCAGGTCATGTCATGGCGGGGGAGGCCAGAGTGATGAGAGAGTGCATCGGAGATTGTAACATGTGTTGTGTACCAATCATCTGAGAGTACGAAGTCATCAGGAATGATGCTGTGTACTGGGCTAGCCCATTGGATATGTGGGTATTTCTCATTGTCCTCGACCAGGAACGAGATCCCTGCTGCTGTGAAGGCTTTGGTTGTGCTTCCAACTGCAAAGTGTGTATGCTCCGTCACTGACTTATTGTTGGATATGTCAGAGACCCCGAAGCCCTACATTGTATATGACAATAACATGAGCATAAGTGCCGATGAACTATATAGAATAACAAATGTGGTTAGATTAAGGCTTACTCTTAGGAAGGTATCGTTCCCAGTGACTACGGCTATCGACAGCCCTGGAAGTTGGAAATGATCTAACATCCATTCTACTCGTCTTTCAAACCTCTCATCAAGTGGATTATTTGTTGACTTTGAGTGCTTGCTGTCATCGAAGCCAAGAGGCTGCTGATAGTGATTTTGATATTGAGGGTCAGTCTTGGACGAGAAGGGGGAATGAGAAGGGGCGGGTGATGGGTACCGCCATGGCACGAGAAGTGGCAATGGAAGGAATGATAAATGCATATTTCCATTGCTGAGCTCAGTCTTTTTTTGATTTGTTTCATAGAAAGCATCCATTTCTTGTTGCCTGCGACATTGACCCGGATATGCGGGTCGACAGCAGGGGCAGGCGAAGGCAGGGCAGGGGTCAAAGCAGCCACTCGTAAGCATTTGACTAGGTATTAACCTTCACATGATAAAAACTTCCAAACTTACTCTTGCTGGCTTTATTTCTGGTATATAACATACTAACATGTTTCATGTATACATTGATATGTCAACAAGTTGAAAAGTAATCCGGCTGCCCGGATAGGCCTCGGCACGACCCCGACGTAGTGGCGCTACCCCACAACGGCCCCACAAACAAAATTACTATGTGGCTTAGAACCCGCACCTCACTTCCGACGATCAATTTCTCAACTGAACCTCTCCTCTCTCCTCCTCTCTATGCTCCTTCAATAACACCTTCGAATCCCCCTTCTCCTAGCATCTTGATATCGCAATGGCAGCAGACAAAGCAACCCAACTCCCCTTCACCGCTCACACTCTCTTCACCTCCTCGACCGACGCGCGCATCACCCGCCTCAGCAAAGTCCTCTCCACCTCCGCCGGCGTCGACGCAACCCTCACCCTCGTAGGCTACGGCCTCTTCCTCGTCTCCTCGCAGATCTCTAAGCTCGAAAAGCTCGAGCTCAAAGCTCTCCTTCAACCTGGCGGCTCGAAACATGGAGCTGCGAGCATCGTCAAGCTCGCAGAGCTAGAAGCCGGTACCAAGACCCTAGCGGGAATGTGCTCCGACTTCCGGACGTTCACACGGCTGTGGGGTTTATTGGGCGTATATGCGATGGCGAAGAGGAATTATGTTGCGCCGCAGAAGGATTTGGTGTTGCGTGTTGTGTCGTATGGTCAGACGCTGTCGTTGGCCGCGTACTATGTGTATGAGAACGGGTACTATCTTGCTGGCAAGGGTGTATTGAGGGGCTGGACTCCGGAGAAGATTAAGCGTTGGGCTAAGACTAGCTTGAAGATGTTTTTGGCATTTGTGGTGTTGGAGTTTGTGCGGTTATATCGAGCGAAACAATTGAGGGCGGTTCGGAAGGTGAAGGCTGTGGATGAAAAGGACAAGGGGGCCATTGAGAAGGAGGAGAGTGTTTGGTGGGATAGTCTGATGGTAAACGGTGCATACATGCCTTTGAGTGTTCATTGGTCGAGTGAGGTTCCAGTGTTCAGTGACGGAGTTGTGGGCGCGTTGATGACGGGGATAGGCTGGATTAAGTTCAGAGCTGCGTGGGCACAGGCTGCGTAGGGAAGGAGTTGGAGAAGGAATATTGAGGTTGTATGGTTGATAGCTCATTGCATTGGTACATATTTGGCTGGAAATATATGAAGAAGCTCATTTGTACATATCTTCGTAGTGGAGACAAAAAAGCAATCTCTAATTCTTAATATTCCCTGAAAAGGGTTAAAAAAGACGGACTTAAATTGATGAGATTCTCTTAACATGAATTTCCGGAACAAAAAACTTCACAAGTCTCAAAGATACCTTTCTACACCGACAGAGCTTTAATATGATCTGAGACTTCAGCCTAAGACCTTGCCAGCAACGCCTGATTTAGAATATCTCTGGTCCTCCTCTCAATGCAAGTCCGTGGACTCGACCATCTGCCCAAAACTTCAGCACCTGTCAGACACTTTCATTGTACGAACATGTAACGGAACATTGGCTGGGTGAGCAGTTGAAACTTCTCATTAGGCTCAGGACATTTAATGCAGTTTTTTCTGATAGTCATAGTAAAGAGTTAAATATTTTTGGGTCTTAAAGTATTAGAGCTCTATTATCTTGACCTTCCACCTCCAATTCCTTAACATCGTGCTCCTGTCCAAATCGTCTATCACGTCCACGAGCTTGTAATTTTGAACCTTGATTTGGCGGTGCATCAAACAAGATATGATGGTGCGCCATGTAATGCAAATTCAAACCGAAAGATCCGATAAAATATGATCCGATGAAGGCTAAGACTTGAGGATCTGTATTACATGCAGTTACCTCCTTCCCTCGAGCTTCTCTTCTCAGATCTCCTGTATAGCAGGAGCTCCCGAGGTTCAAAGCTTGGAAGATTCCCAGTAGATCTGATATACTTTCATTGTACGAAAATTAACGGGAACATTGGCGAGGTAGACAGTGGAATGTCCTATCGGGGCTTGGTACATTTACTGCCGCTTTTTCTGTCCACCACAATATCCCTATTTACTGAGGATGAGCCATTCCTCTTGGCTAAAGTAGTTGCGCTACATTCGCCTACCAGCAATATACAACCACGATTCTCACCACATAGGTTCTAGATTCCATTTCTAACTTAATACAGTTAGAGACCTAGCCCAGAAAACAATTCCTAAATTATATGAACGAGGCCCTCGACACGCTCAGTATGCTGAGCATTCGATTCTCTTCGACCAACTCTCTCGATTATTACGGCAGACCAACGAGCGTCGACCTGGGATCATCGCCGATAACATCAAGACCATCCGATTGATTTGGGATTGGTTGGATTGGTGGGCTAGAGTCGATGAAAAAGTGGTCGAGTTGAAGAGTTCGGAGGAGTATTATCGCGCGGCGGATCATTACATGAAGAAGAAGGGGGTGTATCCGAGGGAGGTGGTATTGCAGATGAAGGAGGCGGAGACCATCATATCCTGGGAGAAGAGGATCATCCAGCCGGAGATTCCTGAGACTCTAGATATAACACGCAGAAAAAT
>Ga0302325_10018542_pt1 | contig 14664 bp, 8 predicted proteins | sample Palsa_T0_2_FD_201948 | JGI IMG/M metagenome (GOLD analysis project Ga0302325, IMG submission 201948) | Peat permafrost microbial communities from Stordalen Mire near Abisko, Sweden - Palsa_T0_2 | ecosystem: Environmental > Terrestrial > Soil > Palsa > Peat permafrost | place: Sweden: Abisko... | reverse complement strand
CATAGCCGAACGGGAATAGCGGCTTGATTCCGGACTTGTCAAAATGACGATAGCCCACGAACACGCCTTCGCTGTACTCAACCTTCTTTTCACCGTCTTTTGGGTAATAACTGTCGTGGACGGCGTTGTCTTCCCAACGTCGCTCGATCGAGATCGGCAACCTTCCCGAAGGGTTGAATTCGCCAAACAGCAGTTGTGCCAGCGCCGTGCCGCCTTCCTGACCGGGGTACCAGGCTTCGACGAGCGCCGGGACGTGATCCACCCACGGGGCCATGTCCACGCCACCACCGGAAGTCATGACTACGACTGCGTTTTTGTTTACGGCGGCGATCTGATGAATGAGTTCATCCTGCCCGAGAGGCAACTGGAACGTGCGGTCACTACTTTCGCCTTCATCCGAGGGGTCAAAGCCCACGGCCAGCACGACCACATCCGCTCGGGAAGCTAATGACTTGGCCTCGGGGCTGACCAGGGTCTCGGGTCGCACAATGCCGAGACTCGCAGTGGTCTTACCCCAGCCGCCGTGCACGTAGTAATCAAGTTCAACCTGGTGCGGGCCCGACCCGAGCGTGATCGAAGCCTCGCTGACGAATGCATACCAGTACTTCCAGTTATCGAACACGAGCTTCTGGTCAATATAGAGTCTGTAGCCGCCGTTTTCTCCCGGACCTTGAACGAAGACAAGGTATTTGCCCGGAGTACTGGGAGTGAAGTAACCCGTCCAACGGATTGATATGTCGCTATCGGCGCCGTCCCCGCCCTGGGACGGTTGGAAATTCACATGTTGATCGGTACGGGTTACGCTAGCCGTGCCGCTCAGGGTGGCGTTGGTGAAAATTTCAGTGTTCAGCCCACTCTGCCCCCCACTTGCTCCGGTGGTGAAATCAGTGCGCCTCGCGATTTCGTCGAAGGCGGGTATCCCGCGCTCGTAGTAAACCTTGGCGCTACTCCCCAGGTAATTCGCCAATCCTTCCAGGTAACTTACCGGCGTAAAAGGCTTCGCTTCGGCGCTGCCGCCGCCAGCCGGCTCGGCGGGATAGGCATCCGGTCCGATGACTGCAATCGTTCGCACTTTTCCTGTATCGAGTGGCAGAAGATTACCGTCATTCTTGAGCAGAACCATTCCCGCCCGCGCCGCCTCCAGTGCTGCCTGTCTGCCTTCAGGATTCAGAAGGGGGACCGATAAGTCGGTTTGGTCGCGATCGAGCCATCCCAACTGAATTGCGGTTCGGAGGATGCGCCGCACTTTGTCGTCGATCGTCGCCTCGCTCACCTTGCCCGCTCGAACCGCCGGCAACAACGTGGTGCGGTTCATGAATTTCCCCGACGGCATCTCCAGATCCAGACCGCCATTTGCCGCTCCGACACCATCGTAGGTAGAATCCCAGTCCGAAATCATGATTCCAGTGAACCCCCACTCCTTCTTGGCCACATCGGAGTTGAGGTAGCCGTTTTCGGTCATGTGCACACCGTTGGTGAGGTTGTAAGAATCCATAATAGCGCCCACGTGCGCTTCCTTCACGGCGGCTTCAAACGCGGGCATGTAGATTTCGCGCATCGTGCGCTCATCGATGACGGAATTCATATTGTGCCGGTCGTATTCCTGGTTGTTGCCGAGGTAGTGCTTGGCGGTTGCACTCACGCCCTGGCTTTGCATGCCCTTGATATAGGCGACAGCAGTGCGGGCAGTCAAAAAGGGATCTTCTCCGAAGTACTCAAAATTCCGGCCGCACAGCGGAGCCCTATATATATTGAGGCCCGGGCCCAGCATGAAGTGCACGCCGCGGGCGCGGGCGTCCTCTCCAATCGCCGCTCCGATTCGTCGCGCGAGTTCGGGATCCCATGTGGCCGCGAGGCCGATCCCGCCGAACACTGTCGTCGATGGCCCGTAGTTCCGGACTCCAACTGGCCCGTCGGCCATCTTGAGACGTGGCAACCCTATACGCTGGTTGGCGCGGATATAAAAATCGTCGACGCCGCCGAGGATGTCGATCTTCTCTTCCAAGCTCAGTTGCTTCACTAGAGACTCGACTCGAGCCTCGGTGTCCGCCGCCGACACCTGCGCTGTTTGGCACATTGCGGGCAACACGAACAGAAGAAGAAGCAGACAAATCGATTGGACCTTGCGCACCATCGCGAATCCCCGCTTCGTGTGTGGAAACAGTTTATACGGCGCCGCGAGTACCTGCGGCAATGTAAGTCTTTTTGGAAATCCCTGTCTCTCGACGACCTTCTAATTTCTTGATTAGAAATTCGGTCGAGAAGAGGGAATTTGAACCTTCGACCCCTGATCCGCACCAGATTCTAGCACCTGCGGAACTCCACTGAACCGAAAGATTCCTTTTCGTTTAAGTGAGGCCTATCTCCGAGGACGACAAGGCGAGGCCATTCCTCAGGAGTTGCTGTCCTTGAGCCCTGCTGCCCCACACCTTGCGAAGCCTGACAGAGATAAATGTCGGTAAACAGCCCAGTTGCGGAATGGTACGCCTCGACGACCCGGCGCTCGAACTCAGCACTGTGCTCTGTGTTGACCAAGCTGATCGTGCAACGGCCGAAGCCGCCTCCGGTCAGGCGCGAACCATAGACGCCTGGCTGACGATCGGCAATCTCAATCATGGCCTCCAGTTCCGCACAACTGACCTGGTAGTCATCGCGCAGGCTGCGATGTGACGCACGCATCAGCGCACCGAACGCGCTGAGGTCCCCCTGTTCCAATGCTATGGCTGCGGACCTCACGCGTTCATTTTCGGTGACTACGTGGCGAACTCGTTTGTAGAGTGTCGGCGTCAGCCGGCCACGATGCTGTTCCAGTTCTCTGCAGTGCAAGTCACGAAGAGCGCGCACATGGGGAAGCGCCTCGGCCAGGAGCCCTACCGCCTGTTCACATTCGGTGCGTCGCGAATTGTATTCGCTGCTGGCCAGTTCGTGCTTCACCTTAGTGTCGCAGACCATCAGAGTGGCGTGGTTCGGGATAACCAGGGGGCGATATTCGAGCGGTCGGCAATCCAGCATGAGCGCTTTTCCTGTCTATCCGTGGCACGCCATAAACTGATCCATGATGCCGCATCGGGCCCCGACAAATTCATTTTCGGCGCGCTGGCATAGCAAAGCGAGCTTTAACGGTTCAATGTCATGGCCCGAGCTTCGAAGTAACGCGTATCCTACCGCGACCTCAAGGGCTGCTGAGGAACTCAGCCCAGCACCGAGCGGAACTTCGCTCCGAATGTAAAGATTGGCCCCTCGCAGACAATACCCCTCCTGCTGGAGGATCGCCGCCACTCCGCCTGGATAGGCGCTCCAATTTTGGGAGGGATGAAAATCGGAAGTCGCAAGGTCTAGTTCAGCTGATTCATCCAGGTCTTCCGAATAGATGGCCAGTTTGCGATCGTCGCGCGGTCCGATGGCAACCCAACAGGAAAGGCCGATAGCCACCGGCATTACGTAACCTTGGTTGTAGTCGGTATGTTCCCCAATGAGATTCATTCTGCCGGGAGCGCGATACAACCCTGAAGTGCCTCCAAAACGCTCGCTGAACTGGGGCTGCAAATCGCCTGGCATAATTTAGTGCACCAACGTAGAAGCATGGACCGAGTTTTTGCGTAGCACAGCCACCGTTCGGGGCCCTGCGGTGAACGCGGGCATTAAGGCTAGGCCAGCAACCGGTACACGTTGCCGGATCATGCGCTAGGACCCGGCGGGAGGTACGAGAGTCATGGCGAAGACCAGCACATACTCGTTGTCTGGCAAAGTGATGCTGTGCACCGCCTTGCTGCTGTCGAGATTGAGGGAATAACCGTAGAGATAAAACGCACTGCTGTCCTTGGAGCCATCGCCGACTAGGCGATAGGGCGTGACTACAGCCTCAGACTCGCCCTTGTAACCACTCGACTCATACCAGTCGCTGAGGCTCTGGGTGACAGACGAGGATGTGCCGTCGGTGTAGGTGATGGTAAAAACCTGCGACTCCTGTTCGGCTGCCACACCTGTGGCGAGAAGCTTGAGGCTGGAGAACTTGCCCTCCGGAAGCGCGACGGTTTGGCTCTTGACCGCGTCCGGTGCGTCGGCAGGCCCAAGATTGAACGAGACGCCATCCCACAACTGCGTCGGGCCCAACGTTTCCTTCGAATAGGCGAAGCCTCCGCCGTCCGCAGTGGCCGAAGCAGCGAACTTTGAGCCTTCGGTATAGATCCCCCTTGCGTTGTACGCCGAAGAAAGATCAACCGCCACCGTTCCCTTTTTTACTTCGGCCACGCGGAGGGCGACCGTGACCGAATGTGATAGGTTGCCCGAAACACCTGTGACGGTCACCGTTACCGGTGGGTTCACTGCATTCGCAGCGGTCAGCGTCATCGTATTCGCTCCCGCTGTTCCAATCGGACGGAATGATGCCGTCACTCCCGCCGGCAGTCCCGTAGCGGTGAGGCTGACGTCGCTCGTGAAACCGTTTCTGGCAAGCACGTCGATCGTGGTTGAGCCACTCTGCCCCTGCGTAAACGACAGGCTGGAGGCCGAGCTCGAAATCAGAAAGTCGCTCGGGCCCGCCGCCGGCGGAGGAAGCACATCGTATAGTGGCTGCGCCGGCTTCACCGGGGGATTCTCATCGGCTACCGATATCGCCAGAATGCGGATCTTGTCGTTGTCCGGTAATTGGATGGTCTTCGTACCGGCCGGCAGCTCGATCGGATACGCAAACAGATAGGAGTAGCGGTAAGGCACATTCTCCCCCGCCGCGTTGTGGTGGTGCGAGCAGTACCAGGCCAGGTCGGCGCGCTTGATATAGCCCGGCTTGATGCCAGTCATCTCGCCATAGTGATCATGGGAGGCATCGATCGAGCTCCACTGCCGGTTATCCCACTGTCCGATGAATCCACCCCAGTCCTCAATGTTCACGGCGACTTCAGTGTCGCCCACTTTGAACGTCGCCTTCTGGTCGCGGTCCGCCGAGGCGGCCAGAACGTAGGCGCGATTATGGTGGCCCTCCGGCAGATGAATCGTCTGTCCCTTGGCTACAACTGCGTTGGGGGAGCCCGTCTTTGCTGGCGCGAGCTGGAATTGCACATCGTTGAAAATGATCTGTGCGGGCAGCGTCTCCGCTGGCATTGCGTTGCCTTTGCCGTCGAAACCGCCTTCCGACTTCGTCCCGTCATTGCTGGCAGTTGCAAGGTCATAGTGCAGCATCACCGGAACGGAATGCACCGCCGCAACTCTGGTTGGAGCCGGAGCTAGCTTAACGGCGAAAGTGCGCGGCTGGTATGGGGAGAACGAAGCGAACAGCGCGCCGCTCTTTAGGTTTGCGGTTCCAATCGGCTGCTCCTGCCCGTTGACTTCGCGGGCGCCGGTGAGCGGCGTGGCGAACGATATTCGGACGTCCGCCTGCGGCTTGCCATCCAACTCTACCAGGCGCACGATGACTTCGTCGCCCTGCTCCGCTTTCTTCAGCGCCAAGACTCGAATGCGCGGGTTGCTGACCTTGAGCAAAGAAAACTCGCGGCCCAACCCACCAGCGTGCCGGGGAGCTTCAAAGGCGATGAGCGGATCGTTCAGGCGTTGGGCTTGCCAGTCGGTCTGGCTCTGGCGCCAGTCGGTGGCGTGCCCGGCGATGCCGTAGATGAACTCGTGATGTCCGATATCCTGCGTGCCCTGGTCGGCATAACCGCCACGCGTGCCCGGAGTTCGCAGCAGCGTCAAGCGAATGGTGTGGTCGTTCGGCTTATCCGATCCGTTCTTGCAGTCGGTCAGGACGGTGGCCCCGAACTCGCCCTTCATGTCGGTCAAATCGATCCACTGGTGGGAGGGCACTTCGAACTTCTTCGGCTCGGCGCTCGGCCGCTCGATCGTGCCAATGTCCCAGTTATAGGTAGCCATCTGATTCGAAGCGGTCAGGGGGAATGTCGCCTTTAGGTTTGACTCTCTAGTGTTCCAGTCGATTACGTTTTCGAACTCCACCCGCTTGCCCGCATCACCCGCCGAAAGCCGGACGGTCTGGACGAACCCGGAGCCCGCGGTTTCCCGCGAAACTTCGACGGACACCCGCGCCGGACCGTTCTCTACTACTCGAATTTTTGCCTTACCGCCGACGTAAGCTGCGGGCACTGCCTGCTCCTGATCCCAGTCCATGTTCCAGGCCGGCCAATGCAGGGGGTTGTCGTAGGAGATGGCGAGGCGCGCCGGTGCGGAAAGCAGTTCCTTGCCGATCGACTTGTCGAAAATACTGGCCACGTCGCCCTCGGCATTCAGTTTCACGCGGTAATACTGGTTCTCCAGAGAGTTCTCCGATGCTTGTAGCTTCGCGACGGCGCTTGCCGCGCCTTCACCCGGCTGCACATCGTAAACCGTGTAGCCGACAGATGGCACCTTGGCTACAAAGTTCACTTTGCCCTGCGAAATCTGTGCCGGAACTTCCTTGCCGTCCGGACCAGTCACGTGCACCGCTTTCGGCATGCCATCCGGGAAGCTCACGCTGGCTTCTACCAGATCTTCGCGCTCGATGTTCAGGGGATTGAAGACCACCACCGGGATACCTTTCGTCTCGGTGTTCAGCGCGGCCGTCACGGCTTCGGTGGCGTTGGTGAGGACGCCGGCGAATTGATTCATTGCGATCACGTCGTCGTTCCAGGCAAACTCGTAAGCTTTGGGGGAAGCGGTGCCGGCGGCGATGTCGTGAAAGTGGCCGCCCATGGCCAGCGTCCAGGCATCGTTTAATCGCCCGAGCGGATACGGCCGCGCACCCAGCCATTCCGCGGCAAGCGAAGCCTTCTCCGCGGCATCAGCCAGCAATTCTTCCTTCCTGATCCAACGCTTCTGGTAGCCTTCGGACGTGAGTGAGCCCGCGGAATGGTTGGTCAGCTCCATTTCCCCTGTATAGCGCGGAAGTCCTGCGGCCTGGGATGGAGTGATGTCGAGGAACATCTGCTCCGCATTGACGGAAATGACGTGCACCGGGCCATCGCCAACCTTCACTGAAGGCCATTGCGGATGCGGCCGCCCTCGGTCGAAGGAACCCTGTGGCGTGTTGAAGAAACCCTCCGGCGGGAAGCTCGCCATCCCCTTGGTGACAATGGCCTCCAGCCGTTGCACGGAGTCCTCATCCGGAGTCCCGCCGATGTCACCCGTGCCGTAGTAGTGATAATCCGTGAATACGCCACTGACTTTGCCGTTCTGGTCAACGCGCGATGCCCAATCTCCTTGATGTCGGCTCTGGTTCCGATCTTGCTCCATCCGGGCGAGCGCTTTCTGCTGGTCCCTCAGACTGACGAACTCCTCCATGTCTTTCTGATCGAACGGTTGGCCGCTGCGTTCGGCCTTTTGCAGTTTCTCCCGCAACCGCTGGAGCTTCCCGTCAAGTTCTGGAAGAGCGGGGTTTGGCGGCAGCGGAGCCAGGGGCTGGCTGAGATCGGCATAGATGCCTGCGCTGTAATCGCCTGGATTCAGCCCCGCCAGCACACTCTCACCATCCGGTCCCACCCACACACCCACATCAAACGGTGTGCCTTCCGGCGTTTGCTCCAGCGACTCCGGACCTCCGCCGGGAGCAGAAGATCCCCACACCAGCTTCTGCGTGGAAAAACCTTTTACCCCGGAGTGCGCGAGGATAGTCGGCAGCGACGCCGGAAATCCGAAGCAATCCGGCAGCATATATTCGGCGCTGGCCCTGCCCAGTTCTTTGCGAAACCAGTCATTCCCGTAGAGGATCTGCCGAATGATGCCCTCGGCGTTGGGCGCGTTCACATCGCCCTCTTCCATGGAGGATCCCGCCGGGAACCACCTTCCTTCATCGACGTAGCTCTTCAACCTGACAAAATCGGCGGGAAAATATTCCTTCATGAAGCGGTAACGGTTGGCGCCGCTGAAATTGAAGACGTAGTGGGGATACTTGTCGAACAGCTTGAAGTTATCCTCCATGGTCTTGCGGATATATTCGTCGATGACCTGGGGATACTCCCATCGCCATTCCGTATCGAGATGGGCATAGCCAACCACGTAAAGAGTGGGCTGCTTGCTCAAATCGGGCTTGTCGGCGCTTTGCGCTGAGGCCGCGGCGAGCAACATCAGGCAGGTCAGGGGAATCGTTAGCAAGGTCGGGCAGGATCTTCGCATCGTTACTCTCCCAACGTCGTTTGGAAACTGTCTAGCATAAACCGAAAACCGCTGCCGGTCGTGACTATTTCGGGCGGTTCTGGCGTTCTTCCTCGTTAGGCGACCAGGACGATGCAAAAGGAAGAATGTGAACGTGAGTTTGATTTAGTATGCCTTCCGTGACCTCACAAGCCGGTCTTTTCCCTCTGACGCGCCATTCAGTGCTACTGGCCGCGCAAAGCGATGATCCCGTCGCGCGCTCGCTGGCCATCGAAGCGATAGCCATCGCGTACTGGAGACCCGTCTACAAGTACGTGCGCATGAAGTGGAACATCAACCGTGAGGATGCCGCCGATTTTACCCAGGAGTTCTTCACCCACCGTCTGGAAAAGGAGTTCCTCAACTCTTACGATAGCCGCAAGGGTCGCCTGCGCACGTTTCTGCGCACCTGCGCTGACCGGCTCTTCATGAACCAGATGCGGGACTGTAAACGGCTCAAACGAGGCGGTAGTAGCCCGCATTTTTCGCTCGACTTCGAGCAGGCCGAGCGGGAGCTCGCAACCGTACCCTCCTCTGAGTCCCCGGAGGCGCGTTTCGACAAGGAATGGGTCCGCAGCCTCTTTGCTCTCGGCCTACAGCGGCTGCGGGCCAGTTGCGAGTCCGGTGGCAAGATGATCCACTTTGAACTGTTCGAGCTTTACGATCTCGAGGAGGATGATCCGAAACCGTCCTACAGCCAACTCGCCGCGAAATTCGGACTCGCGACCACGGACGTGACCAACTATCTCGCTTTTGCCCGACGGGAATTCCGCCGTTGCGTCCTCGATCAACTGCGAGAGATGACTGCCACCGACCAAGAATTTCGTCGCGAAGCGCAGGCACTGCTCGGAGTAGACATCAGGTGAAGCAACTTTCGGACAGGATCGTCGCCAAGCTCCAGGCTGAGATGCAAGTGCCCGATCTCGCCGGAACACGTTACAGTGTCGTGCGCCACCTTGCTCGTGGAGGCATGGGCAGTGTGTGGCTGGCGGACGACACGGTGTTGAATCGCCGGGTAGCGCTCAAGGTGCTCGATCTCGTAACGCCCGCAGACGATCTCGGAGCGCTGCTTCTCCGGGAAGCGCGTATTCTGGCTGGTCTCGAACATCCTGGGATTGTTCCCGTGCATGATGCCGGCACGCTGGTGGACGGCCGCGCATTTTATTGCATGAAGTATGTTGAGGGACAGACTCTTGTGCAGCACATCGCCGGGAAGAATCTTTCCGAGAAACTGCGGCTGCTCGAACGTATTGCCGAGCCTCTGGACTTTGCCCACGCCCGTGGATTCATTCACCGCGACTTGAAACCCGAAAACATCATGATCGGGGCCTTTGGAGAGGTGCTGGTCATGGACTGGGGGCTGGCGAAAGTAGCCGCCGCTGGCCGGAAACCCACGGAAGACGGAATCTCCATGGTTGTGACTGACACGCAGGACTCGTCACGCCTCACCGGTCAGGGCAGTGTTCTCGGTACGCCGGGCTACATGTCGCCGGAGCAGGCGCGCGGCGGTAATGAGGTAGACCACCGGACCGACATCTTCTCGCTGGGCGCGCTCTTGGCGTTTATGTTGACTGGAATCTCATCGGGAGAGGCTCCCACATCCACTCGCGCGGTACCTCGTCCATTGCGTGCCATCTGCGAGAAAGCCATGGCCACCGATCCGAATGACCGTTACCAGTCGGCACAGGAGATGGCTGCCGATACCGTACGCTACTTGAGCAGTGAACCGGTTCTCGCCTATCCGGAAGGTTGGTTTGAACGCGTGGGCCGGATTTACGCTCGGCACCGCACTGCCATCGTCCTGGTTGGAGCTTACTTGCTCATGCGCGTCTTCTTTATCTTATTTGCGCGCCGTTAAAGGAATTTCCAGAACCGGGTAATACCACAATAGGACAGGAGATCGAACCATGAATAAGGTCGTTCTGGGTCTGGTATTGGGAGCCATTCTGGGTGCTGTCGACGGAATGAGCGCCTGGTTCACGCCCGCGGTGCGTACCCAGATTGTCGGCATTGTTATCGGGTCCACATTCAAGGGCATTATCGCGGGCATCCTCATCGGGGTGTTCGCTCGCAAGGTGCAGTCGCTCGCTCTGGGCATTGTGTTCGGTCTGGGCGTCGGCCTTCTACTGGCCTTCATCGTCGCCCAGATGCAACACGGATTCTACTTTCAGATCATGCTGCCTGGCGGGATGGTGGGCCTTATCGTTGGCTATGCCACACAGAGATATGGGCATGGGCCGCAACCGCAGAGACCTTAGGGACGGCCAGTGGCCCGCAGATCAACTTGTGGAATGGAGTCACCGCTTTCGTTGATGAATTGGCTCAACAGTTCCCCAGCACACACACTTCTGGTTCCGAGCCATCGATCGCAAGGAGGACGGCGATGACGTCGCCGAAAAGCGTCTTCTCTAGCGTTGCTGGTGAGTTTGGTTAGCCTAACCACGACTAAGGCGGTCGCTGCACCACCAACACCGGCGCCACAGGAAAAGAAGGAAGAAACCATGCCCACTTTTAGAGATCCAATGATCAATCTCTACTCGCGCGATTTATCTCAAGCGGCAGCGTTTTATTCGGAACTCGGCTTTGTTGAGACTTTTCGCACTCCGGCATCAGGAGAGCCGGTCCATATGGAACTCACCAAGGATGGGTTCACCCTCGGAATCGCGACCCTGGAGGCAGCTAAGCAGCAGCATAACCTTCGACCGGGTGGAGAAGGACACTGGATCGAAATCGTCCTTTGGACCGACGATACGGATGCCGCGGTGAACGCCATAGTCGCTAGGGGCGCGCCCCTTCTCTCTCCTGCCCATGACTTTCTCGACGGCAAGCTGCGCTCTGCCTGGGTCGCCGATCCGGATGGCAATCCCATCCAACTTGTTCAACGGAGACACTGAAACACACCTGCGAGATTTGCGTCCATCCTTGGAAGACCCGGGAACGCGCTTGGATTAAGACTTTGTGCGACGAGTCACGCGGTCAACTTTGGCAGGTATGTCAGCGGAAGCCGAGCGATTGTGAACCCCATGGGCAGCGATCTTGACACCACTCCGACCCGAATTCGAGTCGGACTGATCACGAACTGAGCACTATTGAACAGTCAGCACTACTCTCCCATTTTACAATCACATGCGGGTTCGTAAGCGACTAGCTTTCGCCCTTCGGGCGTCGCGGTCTGGGCGGGAAACGGGGATTAGCTTCGCTAAAGTGAGGACTCTAGGATCAGATCAAATCGATGGTGGTAGAGAGTTTGACAGTTTTCCCCGCTGCGCCCTGCTTACTTCGGTTCGGACAGACGGCCACACGGTATAGTACCGCGGCGAATCTGACGGGATGATTGGTACCTTAAGCGTCGATCAAATTGCGACAGTTTCAAAGAGGAGGAGGACCTATGCAGAGCGTGGTTGGAATTTTTCCCTCAGTGGTGTCGGCGGAGCGGGCTGTTCAGGGTCTGTTGCGCATTGGGATGACGGAGCGCTCCATCGTCTTCTTGAGCGGATCGCGGGAGGACAGTGCGGTGAGGATGTTGTCTGACAAGGAGCTAGATAGGGTTCCGACGATGGATGCAGAAAGCGATGGAATGGGGAAGGCGATGGGCGCATTGCTGGGCGGAGCCGTGGGGGCGAGTGCGGGATTGGCGGGTGGGGCGGCGATGGCGAGTTTGCTGATCCCGGGAGTGGGCACAATTTTTGCGCTTGGGGTGGGTGCTGCCGCGGTTCTGGGTCTGGGCGGCGCGGCTGCGGGAGCGAAGGCCGGGGATGCTGCCGAACATGCGATGGACGTTGGAGTTCCGAGAGATGAGGTGAAGTTCTATCATGAGGTGCTGAGGCGTGGTCGGTCTCTGGTGATTGCGAATGCGGATGCCGAGGAGCTGGCCGAGGGGGCACGAACGGTGTTCGAGCAACAGGGTGGCAAAGATGTGGGGACAGCTCGCGATGAATTCGAGCGCCGGTCCGCTCCAGGATTTCCTTCGCCTTCTTAGTCCACTCGGAGCTGTCGGAGTGGACGGAGAGCAGCATACCGCCGTCTTTGAGGCGGCCTTCGTACCGTTTTGGCTTCATATTCCGGGATTGCCATTCCAATGAGGGCTCCCGTGATCCCGCCGACCGCACCCGCCCATTCTTTCTTTGACTGACAAAATGGCTTAACGATCGTCGGCAAGCGTGTGATATCAATCTTCTTATGATGCGGTACACGGAAATCTTTGGAATGAATTTTCATCTTCTTCCTTCAGGGGCACCAACTGCATGAGGTGCGCATAGCGAGTTCGAGTGCTCGGAACGACGGTTAGACAACCGCTTTCTTCGCCAGTTGATCCTTCCGGGTCTCTCGCTCCGCCTCAAGCCAGTCTTGATTCGCTTTGCCGTCGCCCTGGCCTCGCTGTTGGTAGAGCTCATAGGCCCGCGTAGCAATCTGCGGTGTAAGATCGACTGGGTTCTTGGCTGACGACGGTGTTTTAACCGGATCAAAAATCCGATAGGCGAGCAGCTTCACGCGGTCATTGAGAAGGAACCACGCCAGGGCGTAGACCCAAACGAAGCCCGCCCAGCGCCAGCCCAGTGGCGTCATAAATAAACCATAAACAGCAATTAGCGTCGCCACAATTTGTGTGCCGAGCACCGCTATCCAGAGAATCCGAGCCGGGCGTATCGACCAGAATGGACCGCGCGTGCGTGTTAAGAAAATCGTCAAATGTCCGGCTACGGACAGCTTCAAGTACATCAGCGTCTGAGCGTGTGCGCGGTCGAGATGAAATAAGCGCTCGGCAAGATAAAAGAGGCCGAACGCGGCCGCGACTCCGATAACGCCCAGTACGGTCGAGATCCCCAGCACCAGGCGCATATTCCACTTCTCGGGCCTGTCGCTGTAATGAACGTCGTCATAGGCGATGGAGAGAATCGCTGCGTCGTTGAGTACGGCGATCATGACGATCATCACCGCGGTCACTGGGTAGAAATTAAAGACCAGAATCGCCAGCGTCATGAAGAACAGCACACGGAGGGTTTCGGCGATGCGGTAGATCGCGTAGCTGTTCATCCGTTGGAAGATACGGCGGCTCTCCTTGATCGCGTCGATGATCACCGAGAGGCCGGATGCGAGCAGCACGATGTCCGCCGCCGCGCGGGCCGCGTCGGTTGCACCGGAAACCGCAATGCCGCAATTGGCTTGTTTGAGCGCGGGAGCGTCGTTCACTCCGTCGCCAGTCATACCAACAATATGGCCGTGCTTTTGCAGGACGTCGACAATGTTGTATTTGTCTTCGGGGAACACCTGGGCGAAGCCGTCCGCTTTTTCGATGGACGCCGCAGTCTCCGCCTTCTTTTGTTTGTCCCGCAATACGGAGGCGTCCAGGATATTCGTGCCCATGCCCAGTTGACGAGACATTTCCTTGGCTATGGCTAACTGGTCGCCGGTGACCATTTTGACTTTCACGCCCATCTGCACCGCGCTCGCGATGGTCGCTTTGGCTTGTTCGCGCGGCGGATCGGACATAGGCAACACCCCAACGAACTGCCACTTGTCGTCCTGATCCGCGCGCGCCACACCCAGGGAGCGGAAGCCTCGTGCCGCAAATTCATTAACGGCTTTCTCAACCGCAGGTTTTACGTCCGCGAGGTTGGTCGCCATCTGCAGAATGACCTGCGGCGCTCCCTTCGCCACCTTGAACTGTTTTCCATCTAAGCCCTTTACGGTGGCTTCGGTGCGCTTATGCACCGGATCGAATGGCTGGAAATGCAGGACCTGATAGCTTTTCAATTCCTTATCGTCCTTCACGCCTCCGATCACAGCCAGATCAATAGTGTCCTTGTCTTCCGCGCGCGAAGCGAGGGCGGCGTCGAGGATGATGCGATCGGCAGCAATACCATTGACACAGAATGGATCGCCCAGCGTCAGCTTGTTCTGGGTCAGGGTGCCGGTTTTGTCCGAGCACAGCACATCCACGCCCGCGAGTTCCTCGATCGCCGACAACTTGGTCACAATCGCTTGCTTTTTGGCCAGAAGACGCGCGCCAACCGCCATGGTTACGGACAGCACCGTGGGCATGGCTACCGGGATCGCGGCCACCAGTAACACCAATGCGAATTCCAACGTGCTCAAGATCGGGTCATGGCGGAAGAGCGCCGTGGTAACAATCGCCGCCACTAGACCCACGGCGAGAACGATCAGGTAATTGCCAATTCTTAGCACAGCACGCTGGAAATGACTGACGGTGTGAGCATCCTGCACCAATTCCGCAGTCTTGCCGAAATAGGTGTTGGCACCGGTGGCGTACACCATCGCGTCGGTTTCGCCGCGCTGGATAATCGAACCCGAGAAGACTGCCTCGCCAGGTTTGCGCGTCGCGGGCAAAGATTCTCCGGTCAGCGCGGATTGATCGACTTGAACCGGGTCGCCGGCCAACAAGCGTGCGTCTGCGGGCACGATGTCCCCTAATAGCAACCGGATGACATCGCCCGGCACCAGTTCCGCTACCTTGGGAGTCGCCCATTTTCCATCTCGCAGGGCGCGGGCCTTGGTCGCCAGCTTCGCACGCAACGCTGCAATTTCGTT
>Ga0302325_10018539_pt1 | contig 14665 bp, 8 predicted proteins | sample Palsa_T0_2_FD_201948 | JGI IMG/M metagenome (GOLD analysis project Ga0302325, IMG submission 201948) | Peat permafrost microbial communities from Stordalen Mire near Abisko, Sweden - Palsa_T0_2 | ecosystem: Environmental > Terrestrial > Soil > Palsa > Peat permafrost | place: Sweden: Abisko... | reverse complement strand
CCTACAATCTGGTTGCCTCCTATTGCGGGGAGGGGAGCGGCACGATCAGCCTGCACCTGGGCATTCAAGGCCATGCCGTCACTTATTGCTCCGGTTGCGCTTCCGGCAACGATGCTCTGGGCTACGCGGCCCGGCGCATACGCGACGACGATATGGATGTTGTCATTGCCGGGGGGGCCGACGAGACCATGGAAATGCTCCACGTGGGCTTCTGCCGGTTGCGAGCGATGACCGAGCAAACCGGCGAACCGGCCCAGGCGATGCGGCCCTTCGACCGCACCCGCGACGGATTTGTGTTGGGCGAGGGAGCGGCCTTTTTCGTGATGGAGGAATTATCCCACGCGCTTGGCCGCGGGGCGCGCATTTACGCCGAAGTGGCCGGGCACGGTCAAAGTTGCGAGGCTTACCACGCCACCGATCCTCATCCCGAGGGTGTGGGCTATGCACGGGCGCTCGGCAAAGCGCTTCGCCGCGCGCGGCTTGCTCCAAACGAGGTGGATTATATTAATGCTCACGGCTCGGCAACGCCTTTGAATGATCCAGTCGAAACGCGCGCTATTAAAACGGTTTTTCGAGAACACTCCAAAAAGCTTGCCATCAGCGCGACCAAACCGGTGACGGGTCATTTAATGGGAGCGTCCGGTGCTTTGGAAACGATGATTTGCGCGCTGTCGATTTGGCATAAGGAGATTCCTCCGACCATCAATTTACACGAACCCGACCCGGGTTGCGATTTGGATTATGTGCCGGAACATGCGCGGTCTTATCCGGTGGACGTGGCCTTAAACTTGAGCGCGGGCTTTGGCGGGCGATATGCCTGCCTGGCTCTGAAGCGATTTTGAGAGCGCCATGAACCGCCTGGTTGTCATACAAATCACGGCGTTGACGGCAATCTCCCTCAACGCGGTCTTGACCTTGATGGTCCTGACGCGGGATTTTCGATCCAAGCTCCACCGCATTTATTTTGGCTGGGGTGTCGCTGTCACGTTATGGAATCTGGGCGTCTACCATCTGAGCCTGAGCACTGATATCAATTATAGAAATGAGGCGTTCTTCTGGGCCAAAATTCTGCAGTTGGGCATCATGTTCATTCCAGTGATCCTCTTCCATTTGTGCATGGTCATCGCCCAGGTTCGCACGGGTTGGCTGATGCCGGCGATGTATCTGTTGCACGTCGGATTTGCGATCAGTCTCTACTTCAATAAATTCATTACTGGCGTCCGGCCCTTGGATGTGGGTTATTGGTCTGTTCCGGGCCCGGGCTTCTTCTGTTTCAGCGCAGTCTATGCTTCCATTATTGTTTACTTGCTGTTTTTTCTTTATCGAAAACAGAGAGAGGCACCGCCGATGCAACGTAAACGTCTGCGAGCTTTACTGGCGGCGATCATCGGGTTGTCCATTTTTGGGACCAACGATCTTCTGCCGATCATGGTCCATGACATTGATCCATTGACGTATCCATTGACGAACATTCCGTTTTTCCCGCTGGGCAGCCTGGCGGCGGTCTTTTATGTGCTGATTATTGGCTACAGCGTCTTGCAGCACCGTTTGCTCGATATCCATGTTTCCATGAGCCGGTTTGCGGCCCAGATAGTGCGTTTGACGTTCGTCATGATTGTCGGGTTTTTGATGCTTCTGGTTTTTTCGGAGTTGAACTCGGATCTATTTACCGCTTCCTCATTCGGGGCGGCCATGTTTGTTTTATTTTTCAGCGCGCTCGTGGCGTCCGTTTTCTTTCCGCAGTTCTTCGGCAAAGGCAGCGACAAGCTGGAAAGACAAATTTTAGGGGATCGTTTCGAATATCATGCGCAAGTGCAAAACTTGATCCAGATGATGCGATCCTTCCCCGAGCCGCAATACTTAATGCAGGAATTGCAAGATTTGCTGGCCGGCACCATGAAAATGCGCAGCTATCAAATTATCTTGCTCGATGACACCACGCGCGGGTTCAAATTATTTCATTGCCATCCGCCGAGGGTGGACCCGGCCTTGCCGGATTTGCAGTTGGATTCCCCGGTCTTCCGTTATTTTCAGCAAAGCCGGGCGAAATGGCTCTCCTGCAATTTGATTTACGAGACCGACGAGGAATCGATGTTCCAGCGCGAAGCGCGTCAACAACTGAAGCCCTTCGAGCCGGAATTTTGTTTCCCCTTCTTCGTGGGCGACGACCTGATCGGGCTGATGTTGCTGGGCTCCAAGGCCAGCACCGAACTTTTCACGCCGCACGACCTCCGTCTGCTGACTGAATTGTCCTCCAGCCTGGGGCTGGTGCTAAACCAAATCCGGTTGCGGCAGCAATTGCAAGTGGTTTACGAACAGGACCTGCTGGGCCGGATGTCGCGCGGGTTGGCTCATGACTTGAACAATTTGTTGACACCCGTCCAGACGTTGTTGCAATTATGCAAGGAATCGCACCTCAACCAGGAAACGATAGACGAATTGCTGCCCATGAGCCTGCGCAATTTGGAGACCGTGCGCTCCTACGTCAATGAAGCGCTCTTTTTCTCGCGCTCCGCCAAATTGCATGGGCAATTGGGCCAGTTGGATACCATTGTTCGCGAAGCCGTGGCCCTGGTGCAACCTTATGCGGAGTCCAAGACTATGCGCGTCTCCTTTGTCGGCCCGTCGGATGTCGTGATGGAGATGGATGCCGTGCTCATCAAACGCCTGGTCTGTAATCTCCTTTCCAATGCGATTGATGCTTCGCCCGCAGGGTCCGAAGTAGAGGCGCGCCTTGCGCCCTTGCCAAGGTCGGAACCCAATCGCGAATGGCACCGCCTGCAAATTATCGATCATGGCGAAGGCATTAGCGCGGAAAATCTGCAACGCGTCTTCACGCCTTACTTTACCACCAAAAACACGGGAGACGGCAAGCGCGGTTTTGGCCTCGGCCTGGCCATTGCGCGCAAAATTGTCCATCTTCACGGCGGCAACCTGAGCATCTCCAGCAAGGAGAAAAAGGGCACGACGGTGCAAGTCGATTTGCCCAGCCGCTTAAACCAAGGCCAATCCACCTCTCCGCCATCAGCCGGGCAGCGGCTGAACATGGCGCATGCATGACCAACCTTCTCGTTATCGCCCCAAACAACAACCTGGCTGCGGCCGTCCGCGTGGCGCTTGATCCGTCGCGCTATCGCCTCATCGAGCACGACGGTTTCCGCGAGGAAGAATTGCGCCTCACCGGCGCGGGCATCGACCTGTGTATTTACGATGCCGACCTGACGACCGTTGAACCGATCCGCAATCTCGAACGGCTGCGGCGATTACTGCCGCGCTGCCCGGTCATACTTTACTCGGACGACTCTCACTGGAGTTGGGAGGAAGAAGCGTATTTGCTCGGCGTCAGCCATATCTTAAGCAAACCGGTCCGCGGGCGGCTGCTCAATTCGTTGCTGGACCGCATTTTCGCCGCCAGGACTCCGGCTGCGGGAGAATGGCCTGCTTACCCGCCACGGCCCCGCGTGGAGGAAAAAAAGGTCGCAGAATCCTCGGCCGTGACAGGACGAATGTTGGAGTGGCTGCGCGGGTCTTCCTCCATTCTCTGTCATAGTCTGTCAACCGAATCGCTCTTGAAGGAGTTCCTGCTCGTGTTGCGTGAAATCCTCGGCGTCAATCGCGCGGCGATTTTTCTGCGAACTGCCCCGCGCTCCACCGGCCTGCCCGAGGGCGCGGACGATTCGCGCCGCCTGGCCTCGGCCTGTGCCCTGGGTCTTTCCGCCAGCGTCCTGGAGCGTTTGGAACTTTCCATGGAGGCCGGCATAGGCGGTTACATGTTTCGGGCCGGACGCATTCTAAGGCGCGACACCGCCGAGGTCGAACGCGATCCTCGTATGGCGCGCGAATTTGACCTGCTGGGCGTGCGGGTGGCTATTCCCGTGCTGGATCGCGAATCGCTGGTGGGCGTGGCTCTGTTGGATGAACGGATTACGGGCGAGCCGATGACCAATGATGAATTGTCCCTGATTTTCCAGCTCCTCGAACAATTGGGCCTGGCCATCAAAAACATTTGGTGGCATGAGCAAGTTTCAGCCCGCAATGAAATGATGTTTGACATCCTTCGCAACATCAAGACGGGCTGCGTGGTGGTGGGAAAGGAATTGAATGTCCTGCATGCCAATGAAATTGCTCGAACCTTTTTCCCGCGGCCCAACCGGCCACCGGAGGCTTTCGACTTTAATGATCTGCCGCAAGTTATCGGCAGCAAAGTATTTGACGTTCTCAAAACGGGCCGCCCGGTGCATGATTACAAGCATCGTTCGCCGCTGAATCCAATCCTGCATTTTCAAATATCCATCACGCCTTTTTTCAAGGATAATCCTTCAACACCGACGGCCGCGTTGTTGGTGGTGGAGGATTGCACGGCTGAGGACAATCTGCGGCAATTGGAAATCGAGACGGCCAACCTCCGATTAGTGCAGCAAATGGCCGAGCGCCTGGCCCACGAAATTGGCAACGCCGTGGTGCCGATCTCGACGCATCAGCAACTCATGCAGGATCGGGGAGGGGACCCGGATTTTCAGGCTTCTTTGGCGTCGGCCATGGAGGAGGGCGTCAAACGTGTCAGCCGTTTGGTGGATCAAATGCGATTCCTGGCGCGCGACCACGTGGGGCGAGTGGAATTGGTGCCAGTCAAACAATTGATCGAAGAAGCGTTTCGCGAGGCGCGCGCTTATCATCCTTCCACCACCGTTTTGTTGCAGTATGAATCCGTCGGCGAACCTTTGAGCCTCACTTGCGACCGGCAAGGACTGCAACACGCCTTTGCGGAGATTATTCTAAACGCCTTGCAAGCCAGTTCCGCCTCCTGCCAGGTTCATGTGCGCGCGCGCAGTGAGACTGATTCCAGCGGGTCTCGCTGGGCGCGTATTGAGGTGCAGGACAGTGGCTCAGGCTTTAGCGCGGAGGCGGCAGGCAAGGCTGCCGAACCATTTTACACCACGCGCAAAGTCGGTTTGGGATTGGGATTGGCGGTGACCAGCAAGATTATCCAGACGCACGCCGGCAAGATGGAAATTCCCCCGCCCCGCAATGGCGTGCCAGGACTGGTGCGCGTTTCGATTCCGTTGGACCCGGTGGCGCAAAGCGCGCCGGCCCAAGCGGTCGCGAATTAACGGAATGATTCAATCAGATTCGGGCCAGGAAATTCTCACCACGAAGGACGCGAAGAGCGCGAAGATTTGAACAAGTGCAACCAAATTTGATTGACTCGGTTTTCTTCGTGTCCTTCGTGCTCTTCGTGGTGAAAATGTTAGTTGAATCGATTACCAAACATGGGCGCGCAAATCAGGGGAGCGCCACATGGGATCCCCGGGCTTGATGTTAAAGGCGTCGAAAAATTCCTGGTAATTTTCCAACGGTCCCACAGCGCGGAAACGACCCGGCGAATGCGTGTCGGTGGTCAGGCGCCGGCGGGCCTCCTCATCTCGAATATTCGTCCGCCAAACTTGAGCGAACGAAATAAAGAATCGTTGCTCCGGCGTAAAACCATCGATCGGTTTTCGCTTGGACGGATCCTTGGCCAACACTCGTTCCAAAGCATCGTAGGCCACGCTGACTCCACCCAAATCGGCCAAGTTCTCGCCCAGGGTCAGCTTGCCATTGACATGCACTCCGGGCAGAGCTTCGAAAGCGTTGTATTCATCGACTACTTTTTGCGCGCGCGCATCAAACTCCTTTGAGTCTTCAGCGGTCCACCATTCGTTCAAGTTGCCTTCGGCGTCGTACTTGCGGCCTTCATCATCGTAGCCGTGGGTGATTTCGTGCCCGATGACAACGCCGATGGCGCCATAATTGACCGCGTCATCCATGCTCGCATCGAAAAAGGGCGGCTGCAAAATACCCGCCGGGAAAACGATTTCGTTCTGGAGAGGATTGAAGTAGGCGTTCACAGTGGGCGGGGTCATGTGCCACTCCGTGGGGTCCACCTTCTGGCCGACACGGGCCAACTGCCTATGGGCCTCGAAGGCCGCCGCACGCCGGACGTTGCCCAGATAGTCATCGCGCTTGATCTCGAAAGATGAATAATCGCGAAACTTATCCGGGTTGCCTATCTTTTGGGTGAAGCGCGCGAATTTGGCCAAAGCCTTGGCGCGGGTGGCGTCGGTCATCCAATTCACTCTTTCCAAGTGATCCCGGAAAACCATTTTGAGGTTCTCCACTAAATCGTTCATGCGCGTCTTGGCTTCGGGCGGAAAATATTTCTCTACGTAAAGCTGGCCGACCGCTTCCCCGATGGAGGTATTAAGCGTGGCCGAGGCCCGTTTCCAACGCGGCTCCTGTTCAGGCTGGCCGCTGAGAACTTTGCCAAAAAAATTAAAATCCTCCTGTTCGACATCATGGAAAAGATATGACGCGCTGGCCGTCAGTGCGTGCCAACGTAAATACACTTTCCAATCGGACAATGGCCGCGTCTCCACCAATTTGTTCACCGCTTCAAAGAACTCCGGCTGGCCGACAATCGCGTAAGGGGCCGAAGCCAGATTGCGTTCGGCAAGGTAAAGTTGCCAGGTAATGGCGGGATTTTTCTTTAATAGATCGGGCGTGGTGACTTTGTTGTAATTCTTATTCGGGTCTCTTAACTCCAATCTCGTCCGGCTGGCCTTGGCCAGATCCGTTTCCAAATCAATCACGATACCGGCGTGGGCGGCCGCCTCATCCGACTTTTCGCCCAACAGCGTGAACATCTTCGTGATATGCTCGCGATAGGCTTGGCGTTGCGAGGAGAAGGAATCCTTAACGTAATAATCGCGATCAGGCAGGGAGAGTCCGGCTTGATCCAGTTCGAGGGCGTAAATCGAGCTTTGCCGGGCATCCGGCCCGACGCTCGCGGAGAAAATGCCTCCAACACCTTCATTGTGGAAGTCGGCCAGCAAATGGAAAAGATCATCCGTGGATTTGATGGAGTCGATACGCTCAAGATCGGCGGCGATGGGCTTGAAGCGCAGTTCTTCCAAGAGATTGGTGTTCATGGCGGAGGTGTAAAAATCGCCTACCTCCTGTCGTGGCGTGCCTTTCGGGCTATCGCTGGCGGCGGCGTCTTCGAGCAGGCCATGAATCAAATAGGAATTGCGCTCCGCCAATTGTGTGAACGCCGCCCAGCGCGATTTGTCAGCCGGAACGGGGTTGTCCTTGGTCCACTCACCGTCGGCAAAGCCGTAGAAATCCACCGCTGGGCTAACCGAGCGATCCATGTAAGAAATGGAAAATGCTGGAATACGTGGTTCGGGGCCCGGCGGCGCCAACGGGGCGGCTTGGAGAGAAAAGGCGGTCAGCGCCAAGGCAAAAGTAGTCGGCAGTTTCATGGAAAAATCAGCGGATTTAGGTTTCATAACTAAAGAAGGCAGGCTACCCAGCTACGGCCTTAAAGTCAATCGGGGCAGATCACAAGACAGGTTGGTCCAGCAATTCCCGCAATTTCTTCGCCAGCGCCGAAGGCGTGTACGGCTTTTGCAGAAGTGCCACGCCTTTGTCCAATATGCCTTGGTGAATGTTGGCATTCTCGGTGTATGCGGATGTGAAAAGAATCTTGGTGTGCGGGTACAATAACCTCACCCGGTCGGCCAATTCCTTGCCGCTCATGTGCGGCATCACGACATCGGTAAATAACAGATCAATGTGCCCGACGTTTCGCTGCTGTTTCAGGCTGAGGGCTTCGACACCATTAGGCGCCGCCCAAACCTTGTAACCCAGTCGCGTTAACAAGGTTTCGGCCATCTCGCGCAAGGCAGGATCGTCCTCGACCAGCAGAATCGTTTCAATTCCACGCGGCAAAGCAAGCGAGGATGGAGATTTAATCGGAGTCTTCGCCTGCTGTTCCACTTGCGGCAGATATATTTTGAACGTAGTGCCGCGGCCACGTTCGCTATAGACACTGATATGGCCGCCGCTTTGCTTGATGATTCCGTCACAGGAGGACAATCCCAAACCCGTTCCCTCACCGACGACCTTGGTAGTGAAAAAAGGCTCGAAGAGGCGCGCCTTTACTTGCTCGCTCATGCCTGCGCCCGTGTCCGTAATGGCGAGCATCACATATTTTCCCGCCTTCAATTCTGGATAACGGCCCACACTCTCTTCGTCAATCGAAACGTTGGCCGTTTCCAGTGTAAGCCGGCCTCCATTGGGCATGGCATCACGGGCGTTGATGGCCATGTTCATGATAACCTGCTCAATTTGCCCGGCATCCGCCTTTACCGCTTGCAGGTTGAGGCTGGAAACGATTTGGGTCGTCACTTCGCCGCCCATGAGATGGTGAAACACACCTTCCATGCCCGCAATGACCTTATTGAGATCGAGCGTTTCCGGTTTTAAAAACTGCTTTCGCCCATACGCCAGAAGTTGGCGCGTCAGTGTAGCCGCGCGGCCGGCAGCTTGGCGGATTTCGGTTGCGCTTTTGGCCGATGGACTACCTGAAGGAAGATCGGCCAGCAACATTTCGCACTGGCCGAGGATGGCCGTCAGGATGCTGTTAAACTCATGCGCGATTCCGCCCGAAAGTCTCCCCACCGTCTCCAGTTTTTGAGATTGAAAGAGTTGGGCTTCGAACTGTTTGCGCGCGGTGGTGTCGCTGGCGATGCCCGTCAGCCGGATCACCTTGCCTGCAGCGTCTCGGACTTGAAAACCGCGGCTGTGAATCCATCGCACCTCTCCGTTTGGGCGGGAGATTTGAAACTCCACACTCGCGCTCGCTTCATCCTCCATAAGACGTCCAAATGAGGCAAAGACGCGGTCCCGGTCCTCCGGGATTATCGCGTCGGACCATTCATGTGACTTCCCATACGCCTTGGCCACCGGACGGCCCCACACCCGTTCGTATGCAGGGCTGACATAAAGCACCTCCTGCAAGTCCGGCGAAGTCATCCAGAACACGTCGTTGATGTTTTCGGCCAGTTGGCGGAATTTCCCCTCGCTCTCCCGCAATTGCTCCTCAGTCCGTTTGCGCTCCGCGATTTCATTTCTTAATTCAACCGTTCGCTCGTCCACCGTCCGTTCGACTGTTCCATGGACGAACTCTAACTTGGCCTGACGTTCGGCCACGTCGCGCATCTCCCGCACGCTTTGGCGGATGGCCAGCACCAGAAATGTATCCTCAAACAACACCCACCCCACATGCTCGATCCACCGCCACCACGACGCAACAAGCACCCCAAAAATGGATTGCGGCCAAAACATCCCGCGAACGAAATGGTCAGTTGCCGCAACGACTGAGGCGGTGACCAGAACACGCCAATCGCGATAAAAAGAAAGGAAAGCCAACGCGCCAAAGTATTGAAAATGCGATTCAATGCGTCCTCCCGTCAGGTGAATCAGCAATCCGCAGCTTAACATCTGGCCCACTGCAATAACGTGGCGTGTCAAAACCGAACCCGGCCGGGTCGCTGCCATGAAGACGTGGAAACCAGAGATAATACCTCCCAAAAAGATCGCAGCCCAGACATGGATATGAGTATGACTGTACTGTCCCTCCCACGCTTTAGGGGAAATCCATAAAGCCGCCACGATTCCCGCCAACCATTGAATGACCATTAACCAGCCAAACATGCGGTCTGTTCGCTTGTGATTGACTGAAAGCTGTTCCCGAAAAAGCACCGCTGTGCGCCGCGTTACCACCTCGTCCTGCTTCAAATCCGGACTCAGTGCCTGCATACGGCGTCCTGCTCTGGGCCTTTTTGTTTTGGATCGAACAAGGAGCAGCCGAACACCGGGGTTATCGATACGTCCGCCGTTTCATGATCGAGCAAATGCGTGATCGCTGAACGTCCAGCATTGTCTCCGGAGTGGCCGCGCGATGATGTAATTCCGCCGTTGAAGAGCAACTTACCGTCAGCGTCATAAAGAACAACGTGTCCCGACGTTGTCACTTGGAAACGCCTCGTTTCAGTGCCTTCCTCGTCGGCCTGCGCCGTCACACCCGGAATTGCCGCCGCGCTCCGCCACAAATCCGTCTGCGTCCAATCTTCTGCACTTCCCTTGGGTTGAAAGAAAACAACGCGGGCCTTTACGCGGTTCTGACAGTGCGTCATCAGCATGGAGAGCTCTCCGATGCTCGCCCGCGTGCAGGGGCAGTGTGGGTGCGCAAACATAATGAGCGACGGCTGACCTTGCGTGTGCGGGATTTTGCTTTGCACCGGCCAATGATTCGGAACAACTGCTTCCTGGCCGGGGGTGTATTCGTAAACCCATAACGTGCCCAGCCCGATGCACACAGCCGCCAGCCAAATGGCGGCGAGAAGCGCTGAAAAGTGTTTTTTCATTTAGGACCATCCAGCATCTCGCGTATTTTGCGGCAAAGCGCGTCAGGAGTGTACGGCTTGGAAAGGAATTCGACGCCGGTTTGCGGCCCTCCTTGAATCGAACTGAAATCATCCGTATAACCCGAAGTGAAGAGGATTTTAAGTTCAGGATTGGTTGTCCTGAGCCATTCCGCCAATACCTTGCCGCCCATCACCGGCATAACAACGTCGGTAACCACCAAGCGAATCGGCGGTCCCTTGTGATCACGCACGACGTTGAGAGCGTCCTGACCATTAGTGGCTGAAATTATTTGATAACCATGAGCTTCCAAGACGGCCTTGGCGAGATGCCTTAGCGATGGGTCGTCTTCGACCACCAGCAAGCTTTCGTTGCCGTGCGGCGCTGGACCCACTTGGGGGCGCACTGCCACAGTCTGCGGCTGATCAATGCGCGGGAAATAGACCTGAAAGGCCGTACCTTGGCCGAGAGCGCTTTGGACAAGGATAAAGCCTCCGACTTGCTGCACGATGGTCTGGCATGTCGCCAAGCCCAAACCGGTCCCTTTCCCCTTGGGTTTGGTGGTGAAAAAAGCCTCAAAAATGTGCGCTTTGACTTCGTCCGTCATCCCGGTGCCGGTATCGCTCACGCTCAGCATGACATAATCGCCTTTGACGGCGCCGGCATGCGCGTCCGCATAGCCTTCATCGACCGTGATATTGCTGGTGGCGATGGCTATGTTGCCTCCGTTGGGCATGGCATCCCGAGCGTTAACAACCAGATTCATGAGCACTTGGCCGACGTAGCCTGAATCCGCTTTGATGCACCCGATATCTTTCCCAGGCGCGACGGTCAATTCGATATGTTCGTCGATAAGCCGGAGCAGCATTTTGTTCATGTCCGTCAGAACCTCGTTTACGTCCAGAACAACCGGTTGGACTTGCTGTTTACGGCTGAAAATGAGGAGTTGCCGGGTCAAGCCGGCGGCCCGCTCCGCCGCCGACCGGACGGTTTCCACGTAGCTCTTAAATTCACTCTCAACCGGCAGTTTCTGAATCATCAGATCGCTGTAGCCCATGATCACAGCCAAAATGTTGTTGAAATCATGGGCTACGCCGCCGGCCAAATGGCCGATCACTTCCATTTTTTGCGCTTCAATAAACTTGGCCTCCAAATCCCGTTTTTCCGTGATGTCTTCCACCATCCCAATGGCCAGGCCCGCCTGCCCCGAGGCCCCACTGGCCATGCATACCGACAACCGCGCCCACACAACGTGTCCATCTTTACGGACATACCGTTTTTCCGTTTGGTACTCTGTATGTGTTCCCTTGGTGAACCGCTGGAAAAGCTCCCTTGATTTAGCGGCATCCTCCGGGTGCGTAAAATCCAGAAGGTGCATCCGGCCCATTTCTTCCCCTGTATAACCCAGCATTTTCCTCAGCGTCGAGTTGGTCAGGATCGGGCGGCCATCCATGCTCACCAGCAAAATTCCCAAGGGAGATTCATTAAAAATAATCTGCAGTCGCTGCCCGGTCTCCATCAGCGCCTCTTCGGCCAGCCGTTTCTCGGCGCGGGCCTCGACTTCATGCATGGCGCGGCGGACCGCCGGGGCGAGCCGGGCAAGCCGGTCTTTAAGCACGTAATCTGTCGCGCCGCTTTGGAGCGAATCTATGGCGCGCTCCTCTCCCAGCGTGCCAGAGACAAAAATGAAGGGTATATCCGGCCATCTGGCGCGCGCATAATCCAAGGCGGCCATGCCGTTGAAATCGGGCAGCATGTAGTCCGAAATAATTAAATCAATGCCGCCGCGCTCGAGCACTTTTAAAAAATCGTTGCGGTTGTGTTCGCAAGTAATAACACACTGGATACCTGCGGACGTCAGGGTGTTCTTGACGAGAACGGCGTCGTTGGGATCATCTTCCAGGTGAAGGATGTGAAGGGGTGATTTCATGGGGAATGGTGGTGATTGGGTTGTATCTTGTTCACTTCAGCCGCGACCTCCGCGCCCAGCGTGAAAAAGAAAGTGGCTCCGCTACCTTGGGCGCCTTCCGCCCAAATTTTGCCAAGGTGGCGCCGGACGATGCGTTGGACAGTTGCCAACCCAATCCCCAGGCCTTCAAAGTCAGTTCCTGGGTGCAAGCGCTGAAAGGCAACGAACAGTTTTCCGGCCTGGGCCATATCGAACCCCGCCCCGTTATCTTTTATAAAATAGGTTTCGCCTTCCTTCCCGGACATTGAGCCGAATTCAATGACAGCCTCAGGTTGCTTGCGCGTATATTTCCAGGCATTGCCCAAAAGATTGACCAACATGATGCGGAGCAATCGTGGATCGCCAAAGGCCGTCATACCGTGAGAAATTTCTGCGTTCACCACTCTGCTCTTGTCACCTTGCCTCAATTCCGTGAGCACCTCACCGCCCAAGGCGCTGAGATCGACCGGGCGCCGGGTAATTTCCGCACGAGTCAATTTGGACAATTCCAAAAACACGTCCAGCAAATCGCTCATCTTGCGGGCCGAGTCTTTGACGGTCTTAAGGTGCTTTTGGTTGTTTTCGTCCAACTGCTCGGAGGCATTTCTCAGGACGATGTCGATGAAACCCCTAATGTGTCGCAAAGGCGCGCGCAAATCGTGTGAAGCCGAGTACGTAAACGATTCCAGTTCCTGATTGGCAAATTGCAGTTCCGCCGTCCGCTCAATGACACGCTGCTCCAATTCCGCGTTGAGCTGGCGAATCTTCTCCTCCGCCTGCTTGCGCTCGGCCAGCAATCGCTTTTTCTCAAACGCCCCCTGGATGGCCAAGCCGACCCGGGCCGTCCGGTCCTTCAACAAATAGTCGTCCGCGCCCATCTTCATGGCTTCCACCGCCGCCTCTTCGCCCAAAGTTCCGGAGACCAAAATGAACGGAGTATCCAGCGAGCGTTCCCGCAGCAACTTCAGCGCCTGGAGGCCGTCGAAGGTGGGGAGGCTAAAGTCGGAAAGAATGAGGTCGGGCGTACGAGCCAGTTCGGCGAGAAAATCCTCCTCGGTTTCAACCCTGCGCCATTGCGGCTGGTAACCCGCCCGCTGAACTTCGCGAATCAGCAGTTCGGCGTCAGTCGCCTTGTCTTCCAAGACCAGGATTTTAATGGGTTTATCCATGCGAACGCATTTAGCCGAAGGGTTACGTGGGTTTTTGATTAAGGAGGAGCCAGTAATGTCCCAATTCCGCCACGGCCGCGGAAAAACTGTCAAAATCCACGGGTTTGACGACGTAACTGTTGACGCCCAGCTTGTAGCTTTGGATCAGGTCGGGCTCCTCTTGCGAGGAGGTCATCACCACAACCGGAATGAGCTTTGTCCGTTCGTCGCTCCTAATGGCGCGCAACACTTCCAAGCCGTCCACTTTGGGGAGCTTGAGATCCAGCAGAATGATTTTGGGATGGTGGTTTGGATCTCGGCCCACGTACGCGCCCGCGCCAAAAAGCCAATCAAGCGCCTCTTGGCCGTCCTTCGCATGCATAACGTTATTGGCCAGGTTGCGTTTTTGCAAAGCGCGCAACGTCATCTCCGCGTCGCGCGGATTATCTTCCACCAGGAGAACTTCGACTTCAGGATAATTTTTCATGCAAGGATTCTTTTGGGGTTGGGAGAGTAAAATAAAAAGTCGCTCCCTGGTTCAGTTTTCCTTCGGCCCACACCCGTCCGCCGTGACGATGAATGACGCGCTGGACCAAGGCCAAACCAACGCCCGTGCCTTCAAACTCCGATTCGCTGTGCAAGCGCTGAAAGACGCCGAACAGCTTGTGCGTGTATTTCTCATCAAATCCCGCGCCGTTGTCCTTTACGTAACAGGTGACTTCGCCGTTATTCGTCCAGCCGCCAACTTCGACTGTGGGCACAGCTTGATGCCGCGAGAACTTGATGGCATTGCCGAGCAGATTGGCGAAAACCTGCCTTAACATGGCCGGGTCACCGCATACGGGAGGCAACGGTTGCAGTTTGAAGCGCGGCCCAGATTGCGCTCCACCCTGGGTCAGGTGCTCGAATTCAGAGCGAGCCAACGTGGCGAGGTTGACGGTGGTATTGCCCATCTTTTGGCGACCCAGCCTGGAGAAGGCCAGAAGGTCGTCGATCAGTTGCCCCATGCGCTTGGCTTCGCCGGCCACGACGTCGAGCAGACGGTTCCCCTCTTCATCAAGGCGGTCATGGTAGTCTTCTTTGAGCATGCGCACATAACCATGCACGCCGCGCAATGGCGCGCGCAGATCGTGCGAGACGGAATAACTGAAGGCCTCCAATTCCTTGTTGGCGGCTTCGAGTTGGGCTGTGCGCTCGATGACACGTTGCTCCAATTCACTGTTCAGTTGTTGAATTTCTTGCTCGGCTTGCTTGCGCTCGGTGATGTCGCGGATCATCGCCAGCAAGTTGCCGTCGGGCATCGTGGTCACGATCGTGTCCG
>Ga0302325_10018538_pt1 | contig 14666 bp, 13 predicted proteins | sample Palsa_T0_2_FD_201948 | JGI IMG/M metagenome (GOLD analysis project Ga0302325, IMG submission 201948) | Peat permafrost microbial communities from Stordalen Mire near Abisko, Sweden - Palsa_T0_2 | ecosystem: Environmental > Terrestrial > Soil > Palsa > Peat permafrost | place: Sweden: Abisko... | reverse complement strand
CCCGGTGCCTTCGATGCCGCCGCGCTCGAGCGCTACGTCGAGATCCTCTCCATGTGCGTGGACCGCGGCCTGGAGCCCATCGTCACGCTGCACCACTTCACCCATCCGTTCTGGCTCGGCGAGGAGTTCTGGTTGCGGCCCGGCTCGCCCGACATCTTCGCCCGGCACGTGGAGCGGGTCGTGCCGGCGCTGGCGCCGTACTGCCGCCGCTGGGTCACCATCAACGAGCCCAACATCGTGACCCTCATGGGGTGGATCGAGGGGTCGTGCCCGCCGGGACGGCGCATGGCTGTCTCCGACGCGTTCAGCGCACTCGACAACATCTTGACAGCGCACGTGCTGGCGGCCGACGTCGTGACGGCCGTGCAACCCGAGGCGGAGGTGACGGTGAACACGAGCTCGTCCTCCGTCTACGAGCACGACCGCATGTTGCTCGACCTGCTGCAGTTGCGCGACGCCGGCGTGGACCCGGAGGACGTGGACCGCTACGTCGACGAGCGCCGGACGTTGCACGACGCCGCTTTCCCGCCACGCCACGCGGGGGAGGTGCTGATACGCCGGTTCTTCGCCGCGGTGTCGCCCTACGGCGCGGTGGGAGAGCCGACCCGCGGCGCGGCCTGGTCACGCCTGCGCGGCGTGACGCGGCGCCCGGCGTCGCGGCGCGCCGTCGAGGCGGTGTACGCGTCGGCGCGCCAGCGCGGCATAGATGCGGTCGGCTTCGACTGGTACGACCCGGTGGCCAGCCACGCCATGCGCGTCCCGGGACGGCGCACGCCGCGGGGCAACCGGGATTGGTCCTTCGGGCGGGCCTACTGGGACGTCGAGTCGCACCCGGCGGCGCTGCGTGCCTGGTGCGTGACGGAGTCCGCGCTGCGCCCCGGACTCCCGCTGTGGGTGGTGGAGAACGGCATGGCGACGCGGACAGTCGACGGGCGCGCCGTCCCACGCGAGGACGGCATGGACCGACCCCGCTACGTGCGCGAGCACCTGGGTGCCATGGTCGACGCCGTGGCCGCAGGCGCTCCGGTGACCGCCTACTTCCACTGGTCGCTGATGGACAATTACGAGTGGGGCTCGTACGAGCCCCGATACGGCATCTTCGGGGTGGACCGCAGCGACCCCCACGCCGTGCACTTCATGGACACAGACGCCGTCGGGGACGACGCCGCCGGGGAGTTCACCCGGGTCGTGGCGGGCCTGCGCGCCGGCGATCGCAGCGTGCTGGGCCGGCCGTCCTGATGAGGCCGAGCCGGATTCAGCCGGCGGGGTCGTGGTCCGGCACAGCCGTCCCCGACTGTCCCTGGAACTCCTCCTTGTCCCTGCGGTGGTGGCGCACGAGGAGCACCACGATGACCACGGCGATCAGCCCCAGGACCACATCCGAGGCGATGCCGGTCGCCTTCTCGACCCGCTGGCCGACGAAGTAGCCGAGCAGGGTGTACAGGACGCCCCAGCACAGGCCGCCGGCGGCGTTGGCCCCCAGGAAGGTCCGGTAGCGCATGGAGGACACGCCGGCCAGGCCCGGAACGACGGCGCGCAGAAAGGCGGAGAAGCGAGCCACGAAGACCGCGACGGGACCGCGGCGGTTGAGCTGGTCGAGCGCGGTGTTGATGCCCTTCTGGCGTTTGCGCAGAGGCCCCAGCCGCAGCAGCTGGGGTCCCCAGCGCTCGCCCACGGCGTAGCCCACCGAGTCGCCGACGATGGCGCCGACGACGACGACCGCGACGATGGCGGTCAGGTCCACCCCGCCCTTGGAGGCCAGGACGCCGCCCAGGATGGCGGCGGTCTCGCCGGGGAACACGAAGCCGAGCATCACGGCCGCCTCGGCGAAGACGAGCAGGCCGACGAGCGTGTAAGCCTGCCAGCCGTGCAGCGAGAGCAGCGGTTGGAGCAGGCGGTCGATCATCGCGCTCCCCCTGCCGTCCGGGCGTGTGCGACGGTCCGGGCCCGCACCGAGGTGCCGGTCAGTTCACGGCGCGCAGCGTGTACTCGCGCGGGGTGAGCTGGCGCCAGCGGTCGTCCACCTGCGCCCTGAAGGCCACGCCCTGAACGAGATGCGTGAGGATGTCGGCCTGGCCCTGGGGCCGGGCCAGCATCCAGCTGTGGCCGCCCGGCACCCACAGCACCGGGGAGCGCGCGATGGTCGCGAACTCGAGTGCAGTGCTCCCGGGCGTGATGCGGTCGAAGCAGCCCCATTCGTTCAGGATCGGGATCTGCTGCGCCACGAGATGGCGCACCTCGCTGCGCTGATCCACGCCCATGAGCATGCTGCCGACGGGCATCGTCTGGGTCATGGTGCGGATGTTCTGGCGCATGTCGGGCAGCACGGCGCGCACGGTCGAGTACATGCGGCCGATGAAGAGGTCGGGTAGGTCGAAGACGACGGCCGCGATCATGTCGACCATCGGCGCCACGTCGGGGAGCAGTGGCGACAGCACCGTGGGCAGGATGCCGTGGCGCTCCTTCCAGGAGGGCGTGCTGATGCCGTCGCGGTAGATGACGCCGAGGGTCCGTCGCGGGTGGTCGTGCGCGAATTGCACTGCCACCGCTCCGCCCATGGAGTGGCCGAGCAACACCACGGGCCCGGCGTCCACCTTGTGCGCGATTGTCATGACCTGATTGGCCAGGCTCTCCATGGAGACGTCCGACCAGTCGAGCGGGTCGCTGCCCCCGAAGCCCGGCAGGCTCGGGTTGATGACCCGCCAGCCCAACTGCTCCGCCAGCCGGGCACTCTCGCGCCAGTACATGCCCCCTCCGGCGAAGTAGCCATGGATGTTCACCGCCCAGATCGGCGGTGACCCGGGGCCGTCCGGCCCATGGGCACCGACGTTGTCCGAGACGGCGAAGCGGAGGCGCCGTCCCTCCACCATCACGGAGCTGGGTACCATCCGGATGGTCGGGCTCTTGCGGATCTTCCGTTCGTACTGGTCCCGCACGACCCCGAGGCCGTGCGGGGCGCGCCCGGCGTCGACGAGCTCGACGGGTGAGGGGCCGTCGGAGGGGGCCACGATGGCGCCGGAGATCTGCAGGGAGTCGTCGGGGGGCGGCGTCGCCTTGGATCCGAAAAACCGAACCGCCATGCGTCGTCCTCCATTCCGCGCTCATTCCGCGCCCACCCGCCGCGGCCTTCCCCGACCCGCCAATGCGGCCAGGTCCTGCGTGTCCACGGTATCCGACCTGAGGCGGGACCCGCCCATCGCGCGTGCAACGGGGCGCAAGGGCTGCGACGATAGGTGCATGGACGCAGACATCGTCATCCGGGGTGGGACCGTGGTCGACGGCACGGGTGCTCCCGGTCACACCGCCGACGTCGCCATCACCGGCGGCCGTATCAGCGACATCGGCCCCGGTCTGCGGGGCCGACGCGTGCTGGACGCGTCCGGCCAGGTCGTCAGCCCGGGCTTCATCGACATCCACACCCACTACGACGCGCAGGTCTTCTGGGATCCGAACCTGACGCCGTCGTCCTTCCACGGCGTGACATCGGTCATTGCCGGCAATTGCGGCTTCTCCATCGCGCCCATCCGTGCCGACGGGGTGCCGCTGCTGGCGCGGACCCTCCAGCACGTGGAGGACATGAGCTTCGACACTCTGGCGGCCGGTGTGCCGTGGGGAGACTTCGAGACGTTCCCCCAGTATCTCGACGCCGTGGAGGCGCGGGGCACTGCGCTCAACTTCGGGTGTTACGTCGGCCACACCGCTGTGCGGCTCTACGTGATGGGCGAGGACGCGTACGAGCGTCCCGCCACGCAAGACGAGATCGCGCTGATGCAGGCCGTGGTGGCCGATGCCATGGCAGGCGGCGCCGCCGGCTTCGCATCGAGCGCGTCACCGACCCACAACGGCGACAGCGGCAGGCCGGTGCCGTCACGGGTGGGTGACCTGGCCGAGCTCCGAGCCCTGCTCGAGCCGGTCAGACAGTGCGGGCGCGGCGTGGTGGCGTTGTTGCCGGGCGGCGTCTTTCCGAACGAGGAGGTCTTCCGCCTGCAGCGCGAGGTGGGGCGCCCGTTCACCTGGACGGCGCTGCTCACGGTGAAGGGCTACCCCTACCACGAGAAGGTGGTGGCAGAGCACGACGCTGCCTGGGCCGACGGCGTCGAGGTGTGGCCGCAGGTGTCGTGCCGGCCCCTGGTGTTCCAGATGAACCTGTCCGAGCCCTTCACCCTCAACATGCGCCCCACCTTCGCCGCGCTGATGGGTAAGTCGAAGTCCGAGCGCGTGGGCGCCTACCGCGACCCGTCCTGGCGGGCGACGGCGTGGGAGGACGTGAGCGGCAGGGCGGGCGGGTTCCCGCTCAACTGGGCGGCCATCTCGGTGGCCGAATCGCGCTCGCATCCCGAGCTGGCCGACCATCCGGTGGCGGTGCTGGCCGAGGAGCGGGGCTGCACGCCCCTCGACGTGATGCTCGACGTCTCCTTGGACGACGATCTCGAGGCGCGCTTCTGGTCGGTGCTGGCCAACGACGATCCCGAGGCCATCGCCTGGCTCCTGCCACGCGACAACGTGCTCCTGGGCCTGGCGGACTCCGGGGCGCACGTGTCGCAGCTCTGTGACGCCTGCTTCTCGACCGATCTGCTCGGGAACTGGGTCCGCGAACGCGGGGTCATGCCGCTGGAGCGCGCCATCCACAAGCTGACCGGCGAGCCGGCCGGCGTCTACGGCCTCGCCGACCGGGGAACGGTGCAGGTGGGCAAGGCGGCCGACCTGTGCGTGTTCGACCCCGATACGGTGGCCCCGGGTCCGCTGCGGCGTGTGCGCGATTTTCCCGCCGACGGGGAGCGCCTGACGGCGGACGCTCCGGTGGGGATGACCCACACGTTGGTCAACGGCGTGCCGATCCGAGTCGACGGCACGCCCGCAGAAGACGGCCTGGCGGATCGGCCCGGCGTCGTGCTGCGCAGCTGAGGCCACCTGCTGTTCCACGCCACGCGCGAGTATGCGTGGGACAGCATCGGATCCGACTTCGGGAAAGGACGGCACCATGTCAACGCTGCGCGTACAGCGGATTCTGTGCGACAACCCTGACTGCGTGGTGTACGTCGACGAGCTCGTCCGCCAGGAGCCGGGCGAAGTCGAGCTGGTCGAACACGTCCGGAGCGTCGCCGCGGTCGAGGTCGGATGGACGCGGATCGGCGACACCGACTTCTGTCCGGCGCACGGGGGCGACGCCGGCTGACGGTCGCTACGTGACGTCGCGGCGGAACGTCGTGAAGTAGCCGATGGTCAGGGGCACCAGGCCCCAACCCAACATCACGAGGCCACCCTGCCACCACGTGAGGAGACGGAGGCCGGTCGACTGTCCGTTCCCGCCGCCACCACCGCCGAGGCCCCGGGCGATATCCCCGGCCAGCGCGGCGCCCGCCGCGTTGGGGAGCCAGTTCAGGTCGTAATGGAAGATGGCCCGGGCCAGTACCTCGAGGATGCCCTCGAGGACCAGGGTGCCCCCGATGGTGAGCAGGATGGCCGCCACCTGGTTCTTGACCAGTGTGCCGAAACCGAGGCCGAAGAGGCCGAGGAGCACGGCCGAGGCCATCAGTCCGGGCACGACGGCGCCGATCTGGTCGGTCACCTGTGACGTGACGCCACCGAGAGCGGCGTTCCAGGGCAGCGCCACGAGAAAGACGGCGACGAGGGACAGCGCGGCCAGGAGAACGGCCCAGATGGCGACGGTGATCACCTTGGCGAGCAGGACGCGGCTTCGCACCGGGACGAGCACGAGCGAGGTGGTCATGGTCTTGTGGCGGTACTCGCTGGTGACGCAGAGCACGCCGATGACTGGCGCCAGGACCTCAATCCCGAAGTAGCCGGCGCCGAGGAGCTCGCGCCGTTCGCGCACCGAGGTGACGAAGGAGAAGGTGTGGCCCGGGAAGCCGCCGGCCGAAGCCAGGACGGCCAGCACGATGAGGACGGTCAGCGGGAAGGCCAGGCCGAAGCTGACCCACACCCCGGGCATGGAGCGCATCTTGATGAGCTCGGCGCGCAGCGCGTTGATCACGGGTGCTCCGCCACGTCGCCGAACCCGAGCCCGGAGGTCAGGGAGAGGAAGACGGACTCCAGGTCGCCGCCCTCCTGTGCGAGCTCGTAGAGGATGATCTGGTTCGAGGCCAGCATTGGCCCGACCTGCTCGGGGGTGACGCCGTCCATGGCGACCTCGTCGTGGCCGAGCCGGCGGAAGGCGATGCCGGCCTGGGTGAGGACGCCGGCGAGGCGGTCGGCCTCTGGGGTGCGGGCCCGCATGACCGTGTTCGTGATGCCGGCCGTGATCTCCTCGAGCGTGCCCTGCGCCTTCAGCTGCCCGAACGACACGATGACCGCGTCGTCGATGGTCTGGGCCATCTCGGACAACAGGTGGGAGGAGACGAGCACCGTGCGGCCCTCGCCCGCCAGGTAGCGCATGAAGTCGCGCAGCCAGGCGATGCCCTGGGGGTCGAGCCCGTTGGATGGCTCGTCGAGGATGAGGACGTCGGGGTCGCCGATGAGCGCGGTCGCCAACTCGAGCCGCTGGCGCATGCCCATGGAGAAGCCGCCGATCTTGCGCTTGGCGTCACCGGTGAGGCCGACGAGCCCGAGGACCTCGTCGGCACGCTTGTCGAGCTGGCCGCCGGCGCGGGCCGCCATGCGGAGGTGCGTACGGGCCCGGCGCGCCGGATGGAAGCTGGTCGCCTCCAACACGGCGCCGACGGTGGCAGTGGGGTTCTCCAGGTCCTTGTAGTTGCGCCCCGCGATGGTCGCCGTCCCGGCGGAGGGGTGCACGAGGCCGAGCAGCATGCGCAGGGTCGTCGTCTTGCCCGACCCGTTGGGACCCAGAAATCCGGTGACGCGTCCCGGCTCGACAGTGAACGACAGGTCGTCGACGGCCCGCACCGGACCGAAGTGCTTGGAGAGTCCCTGGATCTCGATCGGCAGGCCGCGGGGGGTTGTGCCGACGGTCATCGGGGGCGACCATAGCGCGAGCGATCACGACGATTCGGTCAGTCGCCGCGGCAAGCTCGCCGGGGGAACGTCCAGGTCAGGCGGGTGTGCGCCGCTCGACGAGCTGATCGGGCAGTAGCAGCCGGACTGACACGGCCAGCTCGTCATAGACGCGGGCCATGGTGGACCAGCCGTTGACCCAACCGACCAGGGCCGAGTACCAGACGTGGCCGATCATGCGGGCCCGGTCCGACATGTCCGGCACGTCGCGTTCGCCCATCGCCCGCGAGATGATCCCCTCCATCAACAGCGTGATCTGCTGCTGGCAGCCGACGGCGGCCGGGTCGGGCGAGGACAACGAGGTGAAGACCGCGGTGACCAACTTCGGCTGGCGGCCCATGGCGCGCAGCGCGCGGTCGAGGACGTCGAGGACGCGGTCGGCGGGATGGTCCCCGCGCGGCGGGTGCTGGCCGATCCGGCTGTCGAGCAGCTCGACCCAGTGCACGAGCGTGGCGGCCAGGAGGTGGTCCTTGCTCGTGAAGTACCGGTACACCGTGCCCATGGCGACGTCGGCCCGGGCGGCGACGTCGCGCATCTGGACGGCCTCGTAGCCTCCCTCGAGCCCCAACGCCATGGCGGCGTCGATCACGCGCTGTCGCCTGGCCTGCTGCGCGCGGGTGAGCGGGCGGGTCAGCGTCTGCTCCATGCCGACAGCGTATCCGCCCCGCCACCTGGGTCTTAGGGGACGGGGCCGATACGCTGGGCCGCCATGGCAGGACGAAGCTCCGGGCGAGAGGCCACGGTCGTGGACCTCGAGGCCTACGCCGAGGAGGTCGCGACCACCGACGGACGTGTGCCCGGTGAGCGCGGCCGCCAGACCCGCCAGCGCCTGCTCGACGCCACCGTCGAGCTCCTGGCGACGACGTCCTGGCGCTCCGTCAAGGTCACCGACATTGCGCGCCAGGCCCAGACCTCGCCGGCGACCTTCTATCAATACTTCGCCAACGTCGAGCAGGCGATCCAGGTGCTGGCGGAGGGCATGGTGGACCAGGCGGGGCAGCTCGCCGAGCTGGTCGGCGGGGACTGGTCGCAAGAGGCGAGCTGGAGCACGGCGCTGGAGGTGACGGAGGGCTTTCTCGGCTACTGGGAGGACAACCGCGCCGTGTTCCGGGTGGTTGACCTGGCCACCGAGGAAGGCGACGGGCAGTTGCGGGGCATCCGCGTGCGGGCGCTCAACGCGGTGACCGTGGCCCTGGCCCAGGTGATCGCCGCCGCCTCGCCGTCTCCCGAGGGCGGACCGGCCGGGGCAACCTGCTCGCCCGCCGGCGCCGATCCGATGGCCGTGGCCGGCACGCTCGTCGCCATGTTCGCCAGCGTGTCCGCGCACCGCTACGGCTTCGAATTCTGGGGCATCCGGACGCGCAACCTGATCGATACGCAGGCCCGGACTCTGCACTGGGCTGTCACCGGGCGACAGGTTCCCCCCGCGGAGATCCCACCGCGTGAGAGCACGAGGCCGCGTACCGGACCGGCGCTGGGGGGAGCCACGGCCCGCGGCCGCGGCGTCCCCGATAGCCCTCAATAGCTACTTGAGCGCGACCGGATTGAGCGGCGTGCCGAGCCCCCGGGTCAAGGGCAGCGGGGTGGCGTCGAGCAGGAAGGTGTAGCGCCCGTCGGCCGCGCAATCGTCGGCCAGCGCATCGAGCACCCAGTTCTGGCCCTGGGTCAGGCCCATCTCCACCAGGTGCAGGAGATGCACCGGCAGATACGCATCCTCGTGCTGGCTCGGGTAGACCTCGAAGACCAGCGTGTCGGTGGCCACGGCAGCGACGTCGTGGCGGTGGAACCATTCGGCCGTCTCGATCGTGAGTCCCGGCGAGGGCCAGGTGTAGGCGACCAGGTCGCGCCGGTCCGGTCGGAGATGCACCATCTGGCCGGTGCGCACGAGCACGATGTCGCCCGGCTCCACGGTGACCCGGGCCAACGCGCCGGCCGCGTCCAGGTCGGCGGGGCTGATGGGGTAGCCCGGCTCGAGGACGTCGCGTCCGAGGGCGCGGGCCACGTCGAGTAGGACACCCCGACCGATCACCGCGCCGAGGCGATGGATGCCACAGCGGGCGGCGCCGTCGGACGAGACCGTCGAGGCCGGGTATCCGTTGTAGATCACACCGCCGTAGCTGCTGTGGGCCAACGCGTCCCAGTGGGTGGCGCACTGCGTGGCCAGTGTGAGGACGTCCTCGCTGAAGCAGACCCAGTCGGGCTGGTCGGCCTTGACCGGCTGATTCACCTGGACCATGGTGCGGGTCGGGTTGACCCGGCCTTCGACGAAGCCCAGCTGGATCCCCTCGGCCTCGGAGAGGGGCAGCCCGAGGGGGAAGGCCTTGCCCGAGACCACGGCCGCCGCACCCCGCCGGCGGGCCGCCTCGTCGATCAGGTTGAGGGTGCCGATCTCGTCGTCGGGCCCCCAGCGCCCCCAATTGCGGACCCGGGCCGCCATGTCGGTGAACACCGGGGGGACGGGCACGCGGCGCAGACTACCGCCGGGCTCGGTTGTCCCCAACCGACGGGCGGACGATACTGAGTGGGCGGACCGGTGACCGGTTCGCCGCAACCTCAGGGAGGGATTGCCGATGACGACGGTGCGCGCAGCGGTGTGCACGGGGCTGAACGAGCCCTGGAAGACAGAAGAGATCGAGATCGACCCCCCGGGCAACCGAGAGGTCCGGGTGAAGATGGTCTGGTCGGGCATGTGCCACTCCGACGAGCACCTGCGCACCGGCGACATCAGCCAGACGCCCGAGGTGCTCGAGATGATGGGCGTGAAGTCCATGTTCCCCGTGGTCGGCGGCCACGAGGGGTCCGGCATCGTCACCGAGGTCGGGACCAACGTGACGCAGGTGGCCGAGGGCGACCACGTCGCTGTTTCGTTCATCCCCTCCTGTGGGACGTGTCACTGGTGTGCCTCCGGACGACAGAACCTGTGCGATCTCGGGATGATGACGTTGGCGGGCGGCATGATCAGCGACGGCACCTACCGCTACCACCTGGCCGGCGAGGACCTGAACCGGATGGCGCAGCTCGGTACCTTCGCCGACCAGATGGTCGTGCACGAGAACTCACTGGTACGCATCAACCCGTGGGACAACATGAAGGCGGCCGCGCTCATCAGCTGCGGTATCGCGACCGGTTTCGGCTCCGCCGTCGACCGGGCCAAGGTGAAGCCGGGCGAGACGGTGGTGGTGATCGGCTCCGGCGGCGTCGGTTCCGGCGCCATTCAGGGCGCCCGCATCGCCGGCGCGCGCACGATCATCGCCGTGGATCCGGTGCCCTTCAAGCTCGAGAAGGCCAAGGAGGTCGGTGCCACCCACACGGCCCCGTCCATTCCCGATGCGCAGATGATGCTGCCCGAGCTCACCATGGGCCGCAACGCCGACGTGGTGATCCTGACGCCCGGCGTGCTGAAGGGCGAGCTCATCGCGCAGGCCTGCGCGCTGGGATCCAAGGACGCCCGGATAGTCGTCACGGCCATCGCTCCGTTCGACCAGACCGATGTGCAGCTCAATCTGTTCAACCTGGCCATGTTCAACCAGGCGCTGCTCGGCACGGTGTTCGGCTCGCAGAGCCCGCGGGTGCAGGTACCGAACCTGCTCAACCTCTTCGAGGCCGGTGAGCTGAAGATCGACGAGATCATCACACAGGAGTACACGCTCGACCAGGTCCAGCAGGGCTACGAGGACCAGTCCGCCGGCACCATCGTGCGTGGCGTCGTGAAGTTCGACGGCTGAGCCGAGGGGCCGACACGCCGCTGTCCGCTCAGCCGAGGTGGCGGGCGAACCCTTCGGGGATCACCAGGTCGTCCGGGCTGAGGTCGTGGATGGACGCGTGCCCGAGACCGAGGAGTGCCGATTCGATGCCGCTCCGCATGATGTCGAGCACATTCTCGACCCCGGCCTGCCCGTTGGCGGCCAGTCCCCACAGTGAGGCGCGGCCGATCATGACGGCTTTGGCGCCCAGCGCCAGCGCCTTGACCGCATCGCCGCCGCGCCTGATGCCGCCGTCGAGGAGCACATCGATCTGATCGCCCACTGCAGCCGCGACCGCAGGGAGGGCGCGGATGGTGGCCGGCGTGCCGTCGAGGTTGTTGCCGCCGTGGTTCGACACCGAAATGGCGCTGACGCCGGCGTCCACGGCTCGCTTGGCGTCGTCGACGCGGGTCACGCCCTTGAGCATGAAGGTGCCGCCCCATTGCTCGCGCAACCAGGCCACGTCGTCCCAGCTCGGCGGCGGCGTCCCCATCCACTCGCCGTAGGCGCCGAAGAACGTCGGTCCCGTCTGGCCCTTGGGCACCATGTTCGGCGTCGTCAGGTCGGGCCACCTGCCCGTGCGGGCGAACGAAAGCAACCAGCTCGGGTGGGCGAGGGCCTCGGGGGCGAAGCGCACCATGGCCCGCAGGTCCACCGTCTCGGGGATGGTGGGGCTGCCCCAGTCGCGGCCATGTGAGAAGGACCAGTCCAGCGTGGCGATGAGGCCGACGGCACCGGCGGCCCGGGCCCGTTCGACCCGCTCCGAGATCTGATCCCGCGTCCCGATCCAGTAGATCTGGAAGAAGGTCTGCGGGTTGGCCGCCACGACATCCTCCATCGGCATGCTGGCGAAGGAGCTCAGACCCATGGCGGTGCCGCGGGCGGCGGCCGCGGCGCCCATGGCGACCTCGCCGCCGGGGTGGACGGCCTGGACGCCGGTGGGGGAGATCAGGACCGGGAAGGAGATCTCCTGACCCATCACCTTGGTCGTCAGGTCCCGGCTCTGGGCCAGGCCCGCCACGTGGGGGGCGAAGCCCAGCTCCGAGTACGCCGTGATGTTGTCCTCGAGCGTCAAGCCCCGTTCGGAGCCCGCCACCAGCGCGCCGTAGACAGACTTGGGAAGGCGTTTCTTGGCGCGTCGCTGCGCCTCCGCCACCGTCTCGAACCACTTGTCAGCCATACCGGACCTCTCGTGTCGCCGTGCGATTCCCGCCTTCGGAGCAGGTGCAGCGGCGACCTGAGACTCTACGCGTCCCACCGCGGCTGGCTGTCCGGGCACCTTGGCGGGGTGCCGACGTAGGGTCGGTGGCATGCCTGAGCCCGAGCCAACCGCCCTCACCCCGGAGCAGAAGGCCGCACGGGCCGCCAGTTTCGGCGGCGCTGCCTCGCACTACGAGCGTTACCGACCGGGCCCGCCGGTCGAAGCGGTGGACTGGGTGCTGCCCGCGCCCGTCCGCACGGCCGTTGACCTCGGGGCCGGCACCGGCGCCCTGTCGCGGCTTTTGCTGACCCATGCCGAGGAGGTCGTGGCCGTCGAGCCCGACGACAGGATGCGGGAGATCCTCGCCGAATCGGTGCCCGGCGTCCGGGCGCTGGCGGGACGGGGTGAGTCGATCCCTCTGCCCGACGGCAGCGTGGAGGTCGTGATGGCTTCCTCGTCCTGGCACTGGATGGACACTGTCCCGACCCTGCTCGAGGTCGGCCGCGTCCTCGCTCCGGGTGGCACGTTGGCCGCCGTGTGGTCGGGTCCGGATCCCGATGCAGGACTCATCGCCCAGGCACAGGCGCTCTTGAGCGGGGACGGCTCGTCCGAGGTGGCCGGCATCGACGGCGAGAGCCAGGCTGAACTGTCGGCGGCACTCAACGACCGCAACGCACTGGTCCAGGCACTCGAGATCCCGGTGGGGGTACCCTTCGACCAGCCTGAGCAGACGGTGATCACGTGGGACGTGGCACTCAATGCTGACGAGCTCATCGGGCTGCTGGGCACCTTCAGCTGGGTGATCCTCATGGAGGACGACGCACGGGCCCGACTCTTCGACACGGCGCGGCGGGTCCTGCGCGATGCACTCGGTGTCTCCGGCGACGTGACGGTGGACATCGGTTACCGGGCCGAGGTGTTCAAGGCGCGCCGTCACGACTGAGCCCACGAGCCTCTGGTTCCTAACATGCACCCGTGCACATTGACCTCCGTCCGGGCACGACCGAAGACCTAGAGGGCGTGCTGACGCTCTGGCGGGACGCAGCGGAACCGACGTCCACCGATTCGGCCGAGGCGCTCGGCGGGCTTCTGCGTCGTGACCCTGGTGCCCTCATTGTCGCCGAGGTGGACGGCCGAATCGTGGGCTCCGTCATCGCGGGATGGGACGGCTGGCGGGGCGCCATCTACCGCCTGGCGGTCGGGCCGGAGCATCGTCGCCGGGGACTCGGGAAGTCGCTCCTGCGCGCCGCAGAGGAGCGCCTCACCGGGCTCGGGGGCCGACGCGTGCACGCGATCGTCGTGGAGGCGAACGCCGACGCGGTCGCGTTCTGGGATGCCACCGACTGGGAGCATCAGGCCGGGCAGCTCCGCTTCGCCAAGGGGTAGAGCTGCCCCTGGTGTACCGAGTGAGGCCGACTCAGCCTTTCTCCGCCGGCTGCGCCGACTGCGGTGGTTGCGCCGGCGACTGCGGTGGTTGCGCCGGCGGCTGCAACTCGTTGCGCAGCGTGGGTGACGACCAGACGTGCGAGCGCCACGACACGCGAGGGATGAGCGGCACGAGCGTCCGCTCCCGCGCGCAGCCGAACCAGACGCCCGCGCCGTAGGCGACGTCGTCGGCGACGTGTACGGCCACAGCGCGCACCGGATCAAGACCCTGCCGGTCGGTCGTCCACTGGGTCAGTGCGGGGATCACCAGCGCGAGCGTCGACACGGCGCGAGTCCGCCGGAAGGCGAGCCCGAGCACCAGTGCAGGCGACCAGGCCCGCGTCAACGACGCGAGCGCCGGCAACGCAGCGCGTGCCGTGCCGCCACCCGCTATGTGCGCAGCCACGCCGACAGGGTCCCGCACCAGCCCGCGCAGTCGGCGTGCCAGGATCGCTACGGACGTGGCCAGCGCAGCCAGCGCGAGCACAGGGCGGCGAGTCAGCACGAGGATCCACACCGCCAGCGACCAGCCGGACAAGTGCGCCGGAGCCAGGGCTTCGCCGTGGCGCCGGGCCAACGGGGCGGCCGTCGTCCCGTAGAAGGCCCGGCGGGCCAGGAAGGCCGGCAGTGTCGCCGGGTCCTGGTGGGCCACCGTGCTCGACGGCACGTAGCGCACGTCCCAGCCGGCCTCGCCCAGACGCCACACAAGGTCCACGTCCTCACCACCGCGCAGCGCCGCATCGAAGAGATCGGGACCCAACGCCACGTCGGCCCGGACGAGGAGGGCCGCGCTGGGCACGAAGGGGATGCGACTCCCGGGCCGCACGGGCCCGGCCCGGTCACCACGGTCGAGCGACGAACGCGTCGATTCGCAGCGGGCGGGCTTCCCGGTTCGCACGATGCGCGGTGCCACCGCTGCCACCAATGGATCGTCGAACTGGCCCAGCAACGGCCCGAGCCACCCGTCGGACGGCACGCAGTCGGAGTCGACGAATGCAACCAGCGCCGTCTGGACCGCGGAGACCCCGGCGTTGCGCGCGCCCGCCGGGCCGACGTTGGTGGCCAGCCCGACGAAGCGAGCACCGTGCCGCTCGGCGACCTGCTTGGTCGCGCCCGCATCTTCCGACGCGTCATCGACCACGACGCAGGCCAGAGCCCCGAGGGCGTCGAGCAACCGGTCGAGTTGCGCCGGCCGGTCGCGCACGGGCACCACGACCGTCACGTCGTCGCAGCCGAGGGTGCCGACCGTTGCCTGTGGGACGAACGCACCCGCGGACGTCAACCGCCGCGCCAAGAGCTGGGAGCCCCGGCGGTTCCCGACCGCA